>ERZ1090860.303-NODE-304-length-30188-cov-6.833770_pt1 | contig 30188 bp, 27 predicted proteins | sample MGYA00478483_ERZ1090860 | MGnify/ENA primary metagenome ERZ1090860 (study PRJEB33644, sample SAMEA5815741) | chicken gut metagenome | biome: Chicken; feature: Gastrointestinal Tract; material: Caecum | place: Ireland | collected 2019-01-01 | study: A study of the...
CGGCTGCTACCAGCCCGTACACCGTTGACAAGGACGGCCACGGCCCGGCTTGGGCAAACAGCCTGTTCGAGGACAACGCAGAGCACGGCCTTGGTATGTACTATGGCCAGCAGGCAATCCGTGATCGCCTGATCTCCAAGCTGGAAGAGATGGCTGCTGCGGACGCTACCCCGGCTGAGACTAAGGATGCAATCGCTAAGTTCATGGAGACCAAGGACAACGGCGCTGCCAACGCGGAGCCGACCAAGGCTCTGATTGCTGTGCTCGAAAAGGGCGCGGCTGCTGGCTGCGACGCTTGCAAGGAAGTTCTTGCGCATAAGGAATACCTCGCTAAGAAGTCTGTCTGGATCTTCGGCGGCGACGGCTGGGCTTATGATATCGGCTTCGGCGGCTTGGATCATGTCCTCGCTTCCGGCCAGGATGTAAACGTTATGGTATTCGATACCGAAGTTTACTCCAACACCGGCGGTCAGGCTTCCAAGGCAACCAACATCGGTGCAGTTGCTCAGTTTGCTGCTTCCGGTAAGACCACCAAGAAGAAGAGCCTTGCTGAGATCGCAATGAGCTATGGCTATGTATACGTTGCTCAGATCGCTATGGGCGCGAACATGAACCAGACCCTCAAGGCAATTGCTGAGGCAGAAGCTTACCATGGCCCGTCCCTCATCATCGGCTACGCTCCGTGCGAAATGCACTCCATCAAGGGCGGCATGACCAACTGCCAGGCCGAGATGAAGAAGGCTGTTGATTGCGGTTACTGGAACCTGTTCCGCTTCAATCCGCAGCTGGCTGAGGAAGGCAAGAATCCGTTCATCCTCGAGTCCAAGGAGCCCAAGACGGAGGATTACCGCAAGTTCATGATGAACGAAGCGCGTTACTCTGCTCTGACTCGTTCCTTCCCGGATCGTGCTGAAAAGCTGTTCACCGAGTCCGAAGCTGAGTCCACCAAGCGTTACGCACATCTGCAGCGTTTGCAGGCTCTGTACGCTCCCGAGGCGTAAGATCGGCTGACTGCGCAGTAGGTGCTGGACTGAAATAAAATAAAGAACCGCCCGCGGGATTGTTCCGCGGGCGGTTTTTTTGCATACCGATGGATATTTTCGGCAGACGAAGCGGTGAACCTCCACAATATTTTGCGTTTTCACGGCGGGAAACAGCAAAATCCTGTTGCGTTAATAGAGAAAACGCGGTACAATGATAAACAGAAAGGTGGTGCCCGTTTTCATGGCATTCACAGGCTTTAACGCTGCGGGTATTGATCTGCTGCAGCTGAACCGCCTGCAAAACAGCAAGGAATTTTACGAAGAACATAAAGAAGAAATCAAACGGCAGGTGATTTTGCCGTTTCATGAATTGATTGCGCAGATGACGCCCGCGATGCTGGAGATCGATACACAGTTCGTCGTCACGCCGTCGCGTATGGTGTCGCGTGTGCGCCGCGATACACGCTATACCAAAGATAAAACCCTGTATCGCGCGAATGTGTGGATGTTTTTCCGCCGCAAGCGGCAGGAACATGAGTCCGTGCCGTGCTATTATTTCGAGATCCACCCGGAGTTTTGGGGCTTTGGCTGCTGGGGTGCATGGGGCAGGGGCGAAATGGAGTCCCTGCGCGAGATGATCCTGCATGAGGATAAGCTGTTCCTTGAGGCGTATGCCGCGGTACAGGCGTGCCCGCAGATGCATTTGGACGGCGAGTTGTACAAGCGACCCAAATTCCCGGATGCAAAGCCAGCGTATCAGGATTGGATCAACCGCAAGGAGATCGGGGTGGATTTTCGAGAAACCGCGGATTTTGCGCCGTTGCTGGACGGTTCATTTGTTCAGCCGATGGTGGAAACCATGCAGCGCTTGGCGCCGTTTTACCGTTTTCTGCTTGCAGCAAAAGAACGTGCGGAGGCAGCCCGGCGGGAGGCGATCCAATGAGATATATTGCACTGGATTTTGAAACCGGCAATGCGTCGCGCCTGAGCGCGTGCGCGCTGGGCGTAAGCATTTTTGAAGACCGCACGCTGGTGGCGGAACAGACGACGCTCATCAAGCCGCCCGCCCAAGTGGGCAAGTTCCATTGGGGCAACGTTCGCGTCAATCATATTAAAGAGTCCATGGTCGTTGATGCTCCTGCATTTGATGAAGTATGGTGCAACGGTATTGCGGAATTGGCCGAAGGCAGCGTGCTGGTCTGCCACAACGCCATGTTTGATACCGCAGTGCTGTGCGCGTGTTTGGCGCATTATCATTTGCCGGTGCCGGATTGCCGCTATGTTTGTACGGTGAAGGTGGCGCAGCGGGTATGGCCGCAGCTGCAAAATCACAAGCTGGACACGGTTTCGCAGGCGCTTGGCATTGCTCTGAACCACCATGAGGCCGGTTCGGATGCGCGGGCAGCCGGTCTGATCTTGCAGGCGGCGTTGCGCGAGACAGCAAGCGCCGATGCGGATGAGTTGGCGAAAAAAATCGGGATGCGTCTGGGACGGATATCCTGCATGGGAACCGTGCCTTGCAGCATTGCAAAAGAGTTTCGGGGCGGAAAAACCGTCCGTTCCATCGAAAACCATGTATAAAGGAGAGAGCAGCTATGAAAAACTATCTGGAAAACATTGATCGGGAAGCCCTCCGTGCACGGGCAGAGCAGATGCTGCGTTACGCGGATGATGCGCGCAATCAGGCAGGCCGCTGGACGGATTATGCGGTATCTAAGGCACAGAATTTTTCTGTTTTCGATTTTGCGATTTTCAAGGTATGCCTGTTGTCCTTGGGATTGTGGCTGGGTACCTGCTTTTCACGCTTTTTCAAGAAATTCCGCGGCGTTTTGTTCGTTGCGTTCGCGGCAAGCTGGCTGTATCTGTTCTGGCGCATCTTCTTTGACTGCGAAGAGGAATAATAGGCTGCTGCATCAAGACGTTGGGCGATAGCCCGGTAGGAGAGGAGTATGTCTGTGGAGGAGCCGACACAGCAAAATAAATCAAAATTTCGTGCGCATCCACATTATTTTCAGTGGGGCTTGACGGCGTTTTGCGTCATCGTTTCCAGCGCAATCGTTGTGTTTTTGTTACAGTGGCTGCCGTTCATCTGGACGATGTTTCAAAAGCTGCTGGGCATTCTCAGTCCGTTCATCTACGGTTTTGTGATGGCGTATCTGTTAATGCCTGTTTTCAATGCATTGTATAAGAGAATTCAGCCGCGGCTGTCCCGACGTTTGAAAAACGGAACGCGGATTGCCAAGGGCTTATGCAGCATCCTGACGCTGCTGATTGGTATTGCTGTGGTAGGTATTCTGCTTTGGATGGTACTGCCGCAGCTGATCGTGAGCGTTTTCTCGCTGCTCGAATCAATGGATACCTATCTCAACGAGATTTCCGGCTGGGTGGCATCGCTGCTCAAGGATAATCCGGTGATCGAGCGTAATTTCCTCCAGATTTATGAGGAATTTTCGCAGCAGATTGTCAACTGGGTGCAGAATATTGCGCTGCCGCAGCTCGTTGCGCTGATGACCGGCGTCGTGACGACGGTTTCCGTTTTGTTCGATATTTTGATTGGTATCATCATCGCACTGTATATTCTCAACAGCAAGGATACGTTCTGTGCACAGGCGAAAAAGGTGACGTATAGCCTGTTTTCTATCGACCGTGCGAACCGAATCATGGGCCGGGTCGCTTATGTGCACCGGGTATTCGGCGGTTTTATCACCGGCAAGTTGATCGATTCCCTGATTATCGGTGTGTTGTGCTTTATCGGTTTGCGTTTGCTGATAGGATTCGGGCTGATGACGATGGATCAGTCGTATGCGCTGCTGATTTCGGTTATCATCGGCGTGACCAACATCATCCCGTTTTTCGGGCCGTTTATCGGTGCCATTCCCAGCACTATTCTGATTATGGTCATCAGCCCGGTGCAGGCTGTGTATTTTGTGTTGTTTGTTCTCGCCTTACAGCAGTTTGACGGCAATATCCTTGGCCCGAAGATTCTGGGCAACTCGACCGGTTTGTCGAGCTTTTGGGTGATGTTTGCCATTTTGCTGTTTGGTGGTGTGTTTGGATTTGCCGGCATGGCAGTCGGTGTGCCGCTGTTCGCCGTGCTGTACAGTGCGGTGACCGAGGTGGTGTGCAGTTTGCTGAAAAAGCGCGGTCTGTCCGTGGACACCAACGACTATCGTGGTCCGCGCCGCTTGGACCCGGTGACTGGTGAGTTTGTTGTGATTACGGAAGAGGATCGACCGCCGGTATCGGCAAAGGAGCGCCGCCGCGCGGCAGAAAAGGCGCGTGTACAAAAAGCACACGAGCAAAAACAACAAGAGGAACAAAAAAAGGACTGACTTTCGTCAGTCCTTTTTTATCTGCTCAAAAGGTCCATCTCAGGCTGGGCTTTTTCGACAGGACAAAGGGCCGAAACCATTTGTTTCGGCCCTTGTAAGTTCGATGTTCTGAGAATACGCAGGGGAGAAATTACTTCAAGCCCGCGGTGATGATTGCCATCTGGTAGACCTCGTCCGCGTTGCAGCCGCGGGACAGGTCGTTGATCGGAGCGTTCAGACCCTGCAGGATCGGGCCATATGCTTCAAAACCGCCCAGACGCTGTGCGATCTTGTAGCCGATGTTGCCGGCGTTGATGTCCGGGAAGATGAAGGTGTTGGCCTGACCGGCAACCGGGGAGCCCTTGCACTTGGTGGCAGCAACGACCGGAGAGAACGCAGCGTCAAACTGCAGTTCGCCGTCAACAGCCAGATCCGGAGCAGCAGCCTTGGTCTTTTCGGTTGCGTTGCGCATCATATCGACCGTGTCGCCCTTGCCGGAGCCCTTGGTCGAGTAGCTCAGCATCGCAACCTTGGGGTCTATGCCGAACGCCTTGGCGGTCTTAGCAGTTTCAATAGCGATTTCCACCAGATCGTCCTCGCCCGGGTTGATGTTGATTGCGCAGTCACCCATTGCGTACAGCTCGTCGCCGCCGTCCTTGGCATCGCGGCGCAGAATGAAGCAGGAGCTTACGATCCTGTTGCCCGGCTTGGTCTTGATGATCTGGAGCGCAGGACGAACGGTGTCCGCAGTGGAGTAAGTAGCGCCGCCGAGCAGGGCGTCTGCCTTGCCCATCTTGACCAGCATGGTGCCGAAGTAATTGCCCTTTGCGAGCGCAGCACGGCACTGCTCTTCGGTCATCTTGCCCTTGCGCAGTTCAACCATCTTGGCAACCATTGCGTCCATTTCCGGATAGGTTGCGGGGTCAATGATTTCCATTCCATCAATATCAAAGCCACCGGCCTGCGCCGCTGCCTTCACTTCGTCTACATTGCCAACCAGAATGGAATCCAGCAGGCCGTCCTTCTTCAGGCGGGAAGCAGCCTCAAGGATACGGGGATCGGGGCCTTCGGTAAATACGATCTTGCGCTTTTCAGCCTTCAGCGTGGCAATCAGATTTTCAAACATGTTGCACTCTCCTCCATTTTAATGGCTTTGTCCGGCAGAAAAGATAGCCGCGGACAAACGATTGTAACCACATTATACACCCTGTTACTATCACTTCACAAGTATTATTTTGAGTAGATTGTGAGTAATTCTTGCTTCTGTTTTTGGAGGGGTTGCTTTGTGAAAAAACTGGGCAAAATAGGAGCGGAAAGGGTGTGATAAGATGCAGGTGATACGGTATTTGAATGGCAGACGCCTGCATGGTGTAATGCCGCCGCTGCTGCTAGATCAGGAGGGAATTGGCAGCATGCTCAGTGCGGCGCGCAGCAGGCAGCAGCTTCCATTGCCCGACACCGCCCCCTCTGCTATACTGGAAGCGGAGGGATGCAGTCTCGGAAGGGATGAATTATGAAGCATACAGCGCTTTATTTGCGCGTTTCCACCGAAGCACAGGCGGATGAAGGCTATTCGCTAGCGGCGCAGGCGGAAAAGCTGGAGGCATATTGCCGCATGAAAGGGATTGCTGCGTTCCAGCGCTATGTGGACGGCGGCTTTTCCGGGTCTAACCTGACGCGCCCGGCCATCACCGAGCTGGTGGAGGCCATCCGAGCCGGCCGCGTGGAGCGTGTGGTCGTTTATAAGCTGGACCGGCTCAGCCGAAGCCAGAAGGATACGCTGTATCTGATCGAGGATGTGTTTTTGCCGCATGGCGTGGATTTTGTGTCGATCAATGAAAACATCGACACCGGCAGCCCTTATGGGCGCGCGATGATCGGTATTTTGTCCGCGTTTGCACAGCTCGAGCGAGAAAATATTTTTTTGCGTACCCGGATGGGCATGGTGGAACGAGTCAAGCAGGGCTTTTGGCCGGGCGGCGGTAAAATCCCCTTTGGGTATGACTATGATGCGGACAAGGGTATTCTGGTGCCGAACAGCGATGCGGATACCGTGAGGGAAATCTATGCGCGGTATCTGGAAGGGCAGTCAACCGGACGGATCGCGCGCGAGCTGGGACTGAAATACGAGCATCTGGTGCGGCAGATCCTGCTGCGGGAAAGCAATACCGGTGTCATTGTGTACCGCGGGGAGTGCTACTCTGGACGGCATGAGCCACTCGTTGACAAGCAAACCTTTGAGCGTGTCAAACGCCGTTTGCTGCGTTCAGACAAACCGCGCGCCGCAGCTTCCAACAAGCTGCTCACCGGGCTCTTGGTCTGCGGTCACTGCGGCGCGAAAATGCGCTACCAGAAATGGGGCGGCGCGGGTGATAAGCTGGTGTGTTATTCAAGGGACAAATCAAAGCCGCATCTGGTGCACGATGCCGATTGTCCGAATCGCGGCGTCATGGCGCGGCAGGTGGAGGAAGTTGTTATCCGCGATTTGTACCAATTGGCGGCACAGCCGATACAGTCGCGCGGCAGCGGAAAACGACCTGCGGAATGCCGCCGAGTACTTGAGCGGGCACAGCGCAAGCTGCGCCGCCTGTATGAGCTGTTTGCAGAAGGGGAGGATGATACCCTGCGGGATGCCATCACGCGCGCCAGACGCGAATGCAGCCGCGCAGAGCAGGAACTGGAGCGTGCGCACCAGACCGAGCGGCAGGAAGAGCTGGACGCTGCACAGCAGGCGCTGCAAACGATCGGTAGTTGCTGGGACAAGCTGAGCGACGCGGAAAAGCAGACGCTGGTGCGCGCCTGTGTGCAGCGAATCGTGCTGCAAAACGATAAAATTGAGATATTTTATGTTATTGAAGGCACAGAGATGCGCCAATCCTCTGCGGGATAGCTATTTTCGACTTTGTACGTTCATGCCGATGATTATTGGGGAAATTCGGCGATATTTGCGCGATAACAGTGCGCTGCGTGTGTCGCGCAGCCTGCGGGATACTGCGTATAAGGCGTTGCAGGCCAAAGAGGCGTTTGTGCGGGAGCACCAGAGGGAGCCGGATATTGTGGAACTGGCCAAGCTGATGGATATGCCGAAGGAAGAGGTTGTGCTTGCGCTGGATGCCATTCTTGACCCGGTTTCGCTGTTTGAACCGGTATTCCATGACGGCACGGATACGGTCTGTGTGATGGATCAGGTGGGCGATCATAAAAATACCGATGAGCAATGGCTTGCCAGCATTGCGCTGCGGGAGGCGATCGACAGCCTGAATGAGCGGGAAAAGCGCATCATTCGCCTGCGCTTTTTCGAGGGGCGCACCCAGATGGAGGTGGCAGACGAAATCCACATCTCACAGGCGCAGGTGTCCCGCTTGGAAAAAGGGGCGCTCGAGCATATCCGAAAGCGCATATGAAAAAAGCAGGCCGTTTGCGGCCTGCTTTTTTGTGGCGCTGCCTTTATCGGGTATCGGAAGCGCTGTTGATGGGGGTGGAGCTAAAAGTGATGCGCGAGGAGGGAATTCCCTGACGGGACATGTATCCGGATAGTGACTGTACCGTTTGCGCGGTGTTGCGGCTATGGTGCAGTTTCAGGACAACGGTTGCAGTAGTCGCGGCGAATTGCTGCGCAGTGGTCGCATAGGCGCGGGCAGCGGACTGGGTATCATCTCCACAATTGAGGGTCGCATCCCACATCCGATATCCCGCTCCGGTCAAAGCGTCGCGCTGCGCCTGCGTCAGCTTGCTGCAGCCGGTATCGTTGGAGACGATGCGGGCGCAGGCACCGGTCAAAAAGTTCAGGCGATCGTTGGCGGCGGTCAGCGCGGCCAGCATGTCCTCTGCGGAGGTTTGATCGGTTGCGCTCAGTAGAAGCGCTGGGGTATGCCCCTCCGCTACAATGCGGCGAATCACATCATCCGGCCAGGTGGACGTATCAGTTGGCAGGAAAAACGTCGCCAGTCGCCCGGCGCTTTGCAGCGCATCCAGAATAGCCGGAGTTGTGCTGGTCGTCGGTGCGCCATAAAAGGTTAAGTACACATGGGTGGGCTTTTTGTCGGGCTGCTCCTCTACCGGAGGGATCGGCGGCTCCACCGGCTGCGTGGGAGGCTGCACATTCTCCGAAGGCGGGGGGGATGGCGTAATGCCCTTGTATGCGTTGATTGCGCTTTCGATGGCGCTGCCCTGATCGGAAGCAAAAGAAGAGTCGCTGGAGGCAGAACCGTCCGTGATGCGCAGTACGGTTTCGCCGTAAGCCGAAAGCGTGGAATAGCTCAGACCAAACTTGCCGCAGCACAGTTTGACTGGCACATACACCGTGCCGTTCATATCATAAGCGGGTGTGGAATAGCTGTTCAGGTTCTGGTCATATACATAGCCTTCTGTCGTGGAAAAGCTGAGCGTTTCTCCGCCGGCGGACAGGTTGAGTACATTATCCTCACTGGAAGAGGATACGCCCAGAGAAGAGAACACGCTATAAGGAACATACAGCTCGCCGCCCAGCCGCTCCGGCATGGTGCTGTCGGACAGGGGAAGAAGCGTATCGTTGACCGCGGTTAACGTCAATGCGCGGGCCGGTGCGGGAAGCATGACAATGATAAACGCTGCACAGAGCAGAAAGCTGAGCAGTTTTTTGAGCGTGCGTGGGATACGCGGTCACTCCTTTCAGCAAATTATACGAACATATTATAACAAAAAGCAGATGGTTTGTCATCCTTCTTGTAAAAAAACGCCTTGCTTTATCTTGGCAAAGTGCTATAATGAAAGGGTACAAAACCTATAACAGAAAGAGTGAATCCACCATGCTGCAGATCAGAACACAGCTCACAGACCACAAAAAGCCCAAGCCGGACGAAAATAAACTGGGTTTCGGCATCTATTATACCGATCATATGCTGATTATCGACCATGATGAGGAGCAGGGCTGGCATGATGCCCGTATCGTGCCGTACGAGCCGCTTTCGATTGATCCTGCGGCGATGGTGCTGCACTATGCGATGGAGTCTTTTGAGGGCATGAAGGCATACCGCACGCCGAATGGCTCGATCCAGCTGTTCCGCCCGGACAAGAACGCACAGCGTATGATCAACACCAACCATCGTATGTGCCTGCCTAGCCTGCCGGTAGAGGATTTTGTGCAGGCGGTCAAGGCGATCGTTTCCGTGGAAAAGGATTGGGTGCCGCATCAGCCGGGCACCAGCCTGTATATCCGTCCGTTTGTGATTGCGACCGAGCCGCACCTTGGTGTGCGTCCGTCCAAGACACATCAGTTCATCATCATCTGCTCGCCGGTCGGCGCGTACTACTCTACCGGCATTAACCCGGTCAAGATCTTCGTTGAGGATGAGTATACCCGTGCTTGCCCGGGCGGCACTGGCTTTACCAAGTGCGGCGGCAACTACGCGGCCAGCCTGATCTCTCAGGTTAAGGCGCACGATCTTGGCTATGAGCAGACCCTGTGGCTGGACGGTGTAGAGCACAAATATGTCGAAGAAGTCGGCTCGATGAACTGCTTCTTCAAGATTGACGGCACGGTTTACACCGCTCCCTGCATTGGTACGGTTCTGCCGGGCGTAACCCGTATGAGCTGCATCGACCTGCTCAAGCACTGGGGCATCCCGGTATCCGAAGAACGTCTGCCGATCGTGGATGTCATGCAGGCATCGAAGGACGGCAAGCTGGAAGAGGTGTTCGGTACGGGTACGGCAGCGGTCATCTCCCCGGTCGGCGAACTGCGCTATGAGGGCGACGTAGCCTACATCAACAACGGTGAGATCGGCCCGATCACCCATAAGCTGTATGACACGCTGACCGGCATCCAGTGGGGCACCCTGCCGGATGAGCTGGGCTGGACGGTCAAGGTAGACTAACTGGGCGGTTTTCGGAAAAAGCAAACTCCCTTCGGCGCAAAATGCGTCGGAGGGAGTTTTTGTCTGCCATAAAATAACTGCATTTAGCGGTCTGCGAGATTGACGATCCGCAGCCCGTGTTGCTCGGCCATGCGGACAGTTTGCGCCGTACCGCCCGGCTTGCCGTCAAAATAGCAGATCAGCAGGGAAGAGGCATCCACCATAAAGCGGTTGCGAGCCGCATAGCATCCAGTATAGTAATCGCGGGAAAGCGCGAATACGCGATCGGCTGCAAGCAGACAATGATTAAAGCGGCGTTTCCATTCGGGAGGGTAGTGATCGGCCTGATGGTCAAACGGGATGGCGCAGAATAGCTGCACCGGCAGTGTATCGCGCGCGCGCAGCACGGCTTCGGCAGCCCAAAGATCAAAACCGGTGGACATGCCAGAAAAAAATGCGGTATACCCCTGTGCGGCAGCATCAGCGATGGCAAGATCCAGCGCGGATATCAGTGCGTCCACATGAGGATCGTTCGCCGGAAACGGCATTTTTTCGACGCGGTAGCCCGAAAAGCAGCAGGTTGTGGCACAGTCGGTCTGCATTTTCCTCCCTCCAATCAGAACAAATGTTCTATTATAGACAGTATACATCACAGCGCCGCAAAACGCAAGTTGTAAATACGAAAAAAAGCTGGTACAATAATAAAAACTGCGGTGAAAAGAGGAGAGTGCCATGAACGGGCAAAACCGCTTTTTTTATCTGGTCAAGCGCATGGCTTATCGATATTTTTCCGATGGCATTCCGCAGGCGGCGGCAGAATTGTCGTATTTTCTGTTGTTTTCTCTTTTTCCGCTGCTGATCTTTCTCAACGCGCTTCTGGCTCGGCTCAACCTGTCGATGGAAGGGATTCAGCCGGTGTTAGAAATGCTGCCCAAAAGCCTACAGCAGCTGATTGTTTCCTATCTTGACCAGCTTGCGGCAACGCCGCCGGTCAGCCCCATGCTGATCGGTATTGGCTTGACGCTGTATTTTCTGTCGCGCGCAGTGCGTTCGATGATGCGCACGGTCAACGATATCTACCATGTAGAGGTGGCGCGCGGCATGGTTTGGGATGTGCTTATTTCGTTCGGCATCACGGCGGGATTTCTGGTATCGGTTGTGTGCAGTTTTGTGCTGGTGGTTGCCGGGAAAGCGCTGATTCATCTGCTGCCGCGCCTGGCGCCAATTCCGCAGCCGGTTTTGGATATGACCCATGACGCCAGCTTTTGGGTGATGATTCCGTTCATTTTCGTGTTTTTGATGCTGTTTAACCGCATTGTACCCAATCTGCACCTGAAATTCCGTGAAGTATGGCCGGGGGCACTGTTTTCGTTGGTGGCATGGCTGTTGGTTTCGTGGGGATTTTCGTTTTATGTGGACAATATGGCAAGCTATTCCGTGTTGTATGGCTCGTTGGGCGCTATCATCGTGCTGATGCTGTGGCTTTATATCGTCAGCATGATTTTGCTGATGGGGCCACAGCTTAACCATACGCTTGTGGTCATGCGGCTGTACCGTTTGGAAAACGAGAAGCATATTGATTGAGGAGTTCCCATCCGGCTTTCGGATAAAAACAGAAGGAGGACAAGAAAAAATGAAAGTAGTAGCGATCAATGGTTCGCCGCGTAAGGGCGGAAACTGCGCACAGATGCTGGAGGTGCTCGGCGGTGTGCTGGCACAGGAGGGCATCGAGTTTGAGGTGTGCCAGCCGGGGGCAAAGGTACATCCGTGCATGGCGTGCTATCACTGCCTGAACAACAATACGCTGCGCTGCGTGCAGGCGGATGACGGCATCAATGAGATCATCGAAAAATGCATCGCGGCAGACGCGATCGTGCTGGCTTCTCCGGTTTATCACGGCGGCATTGCGGGCAGCATGAAGTGTGTGATGGACCGCATTATGCTGGCGGCTTGCTGCGGTGAGAACCAGTTCCATCATAAGGTCGGCGCGGCGCTCTGCACCTTGCGCCGTTCGGGCGGCATGGAAACCTATCAGCAGCTGCTCGGTCTGATGGATGCGATGGAAATGGTGCTGGTCACTTCGGATTACTGGAACGCTGTGCACGGCGCGGAAATTGGCGAGTGCAAACAGGATATCGAGGGCGTGGAAGTGATTGAAAAGCTCGGCCGCAATATTGCGTGGATGCTCAAGGTGATTGACAAGGCGGGCATTGCGCCGCCGGAGACGCATCATCGCACGATGTTCAATTACATACGATAAAGCAGAGGGAAGGCACATAGGTGCCTTCCTTTTATGTTGAGAAAATCCTCGCGCAAAATTCACAGTTTATTAACAGGATGTTACCGAATTGACGTTGAAGCCTTGCGTATTTCCCGATACAATATATACATGGGATAGTATATACTGGAAAGGGATGGATACTATATGACGGCAGAACACGATATTTTGCAGGTTACGCCGCGCGTTGAGGCGTTGGCGTCGCTTTGCGCGGGGAATGACCGCATTGATGCTGCACTGTACAAAGAGTACGATGTCAAGCGCGGTTTGCGTGACCTGAACGGCGAAGGCGTCCTTGCAGGACTGACCAACATATCGGACATCATCTCCAAAAAGGAGGTAGACGGTAAGCTGGTCCCCTGCGATGGCGAATTGTATTATCGCGGCATCAAGATTAACGATCTGGTGCATGGTTTCATGCGGGATGGTCGCAAGGGCTACGAGGAGGTTGCCTATCTGCTGCTGTTCGGAGAATTGCCGGACGCCAAGCGGCTGAGCGATTTCAAAAGTCTGCTGGCGCAGGGACGTACCTTGCCGACGAATTTCACACGCGACGTCATCATGAAAGCGCCGACGCGCGACATGATGAACAGCCTTTCCCGCAGTGTGCTGACACTGGCATCCTATGACAATAACGCGGATGAGATTTCGCTGCCCAATGTGCTGCGGCAGTGCCTGATGCTGATTTCGGTGTTCCCGATGCTCGCGGTCTATTCCTACCATGCGTATAATTACTATGAGCGCGGCGAAAGCATGTATATCCATTATCCGTCGGATAGTTTGTCCACAGCGTCCAATTTCCTGCGTATGCTGCGGCCGGACATGCAGTATACCCCGCTGGAAGCCAGCGTGCTGGATCTGGCGCTGGTGCTGCACATGGAGCATGGCGGCGGCAATAACTCTTCGTTTACCACCCATGTGGTGACCTCGTCGGGAACGGATACCTATTCTGCGATTTCTGCGGCGCTCGGTTCGTTGAAGGGACCCAAACACGGCGGCGCCAATTACAAGGTCGTGCAGATGTTTGAGGATCTGATGAAGAACGTCACGGACACGGCGGATGAAGAAGCGGTAGCGGACTATCTGGGCCGCTTGCTGCGCCGCGAAGCGTTTGACCGCAAGGGTTTGATCTACGGCTTGGGCCATGCGGTTTACTCGATCTCCGATCCTCGTGCTGAGGTGTTCAAGTCCTTCGTTGGGCAGCTGGCGCACGAAAAGGGCAGGGATGCAGATTTTGCGCTGTACTCGCTTGTCGCGCGGCTCGCGCCCGAGGTCATCGCGCATGAGCGCCATATCTATAAGGGCGTTTCGGCAAACGTGGACTTTTATTCCGGCTTTGTGTATTCTATGCTGGGATTACCGCCCGAGTTGTATACGCCGGTGTTTGCCATTGCGCGTATTGTGGGCTGGAGCGCACATCGTTTGGAGGAACTGGTCAATACGGACAAGATCATCCGTCCGGCATACCGTTGTGTGCAGCCGGCGACCGGATATGTGTCGCTGAAAGATCGTTGATATTTATTTTGGATGGGAGGAAGAAAAATGCAATCAATCGGGTTTATTGGTGTGGGCGTGATGGGGCGCTCTATGGTGAAAAATCTGCTCAAGGCAGGTTATCAGGTAGCGATCTATTCGCGCACCAAGTCCAAGCTGGAGGATTTTCTGGCGGAAAACGATGTAACATGGTGTGATTCGGCGGCGGAGTGCGCATCCGGCAGGGATGCAGTCATCACCATGGTGGGCTACCCGAAGGATGTCGAGCAGGTCTATTTTGGGCAGGAGGGGATTCTTGCCGCGGCACAGCCGGGTACATATTTGATCGACATGACGACGACCGATCCCAAGCTGTCCGTTCGGATTGCGCAAGAAGGCACTGCAAACGGCCTGCATGTGCTCGATGCGCCGGTTTCCGGCGGCGATACGGGCGCGAAGAACGGCACGCTGTCCATCATGGTCGGCGGCGAGGAAGCGGATTTTCAGGCATGCCTGCCGCTGTTTGAAGCAATGGGCAAGCAGATCGTTTACGAAGGTCCGGCCGGTGCAGGTCAGCACACCAAGATGGCCAACCAGATTGCCATTGCCGGTACCATTGCAGGCGTGAGCGAAGCGCTGACCTATGCCGAGCGGGCGGGATTGGACACGCAGAAGATGCTGGACAGCATTTCCAAGGGTGCAGCCGGTTCTTGGCAGATGGAAAATCTGATGCCCAAAATGATGCGAGAGGACTATGCCCCCGGCTTTTTCCTCAAGCACTTCATCAAGGATATGAAGATTGCGCAGGGGCAGGGCTTTGGCTCGCTGCCTGTGCTTGAGCGTGTCTGCACGATGTATGGCGATCTGGAAGCCGAGGGCATGGGCGATCTGGGCACGCAGGCACTCATCCGCTATTATCGGGGAAATAACGAGTAAAAAAAGCGATGAACAGAACAAAGGCTCGGAACCGAATGGTTCCGAGCCTTTATTTTATCTGCGATGCTCAGTCGATATCCAGTGCATCCTTCACCTTATCCCAAAAGCCTTTGCGCTTGCTCTGGTTGTCATCGGTAGAGGACTCCTCGAACTCACGCAGCAGTCTTTTCTGCTTTTCGGACAGGTTTTTCGGCACTTCGATGCTCACGCGGACGTACTGGTCGCCGCGTCCGCGGCCATTGACATTCTGGATGCCCTTACCCTTCATGCGGAACACTGTGCCGGTCTGCGTGCCTTCCGGCACCTTATACTCCACGCGGCCGTCGATGGTCGGCACTTGCAGCGTGTCGCCCAGCGCCGCCTGCGTAAAGGAAATCGGGATATCTACATAGACATCCTGACCTTCGCGCGTGAAGATCGGGTGCGGACGGATGGATATGGTCACAAACAGATCGCCCGCCGGGCCACCGTTGACACCGGCGTTGCCCTGACCGCGCTGCTGGATGGATTGTCCTTCGTCGATACCGGCCGGAATGTTGACCTTGAATTTGCGCGTCTTGCGCACGCGGCCTGCACCGCCGCACTTGCTGCACGGCTTTTTGATGATCTTACCGGTACCGCGGCAGTTCGGGCAGGCGCCCTGCGTCTGGAACATGCCGAGCGGTGTGCGCTGGGTCTGCGTTACCGTACCGGTGCCGCGGCAGTTCGGGCAGGTTTCTGCGCTGGTACCCTTTGCAGCGCCTGTGCCGCCGCATTCGTCGCAGGTTTCAATGCGGTTGACAGAAATCTCTTTTTCACAACCGAAAGCTGCTTCCTCAAACGAGAGGATGACATTCTGCCGGATGGATTCGCCGCGCTGCGGTGCATTGCGCCGCTGGGCGCGCCCGCCGCCAAAGCCGCCACCGAAGAAGGAACCGAACAGGTCGCCAAGATCTCCCATGTCGAACCCGCCAAAGCCACCGGCACCCGCACCGCCGCCATAGCTCGGGTCAACACCCGCAAAGCCGAACTGGTCATATTTTGCGCGCTTATCGGAATCGGACAGCACTTCATATGCTTCGTTGACTTCCTTGAATTTGTCGGCAGCCTCCGGGTTATCTTTATTCAGGTCGGGGTGATACTTGCGGGCAAGGCGACGATAAGCCTTTTTGATTTCATCCTCGCTTGCGCCTTTTTGTACGCCAAGCACCTCATAATAGTCTCTTTTATCAGCCATTGTGATCCCTCAAATAATGGAAAATAGCATGCCGCAGGGCGGAACGGAACCCGTTCCGCCCCACGCGGCATGGAAATTACTTATTCTGATCGTCGTCCTTGACTTCGGTGAAGTCGGCGTCAACGAAATCGCCCTGCGGGCCGCCCTGTGCGCCTGCACCCGGCTGGCCGCCCATGTTGGCGCCGCCCTGCGGAGCCTGCTGCTGATAGATCTTGCCGGCCAGATCGCTGAACTTCTTGGAGAGGCTGTCGGTGGCCATCTTGATCATTTCGGTGTCAGTGCCCTTGAGCGCTTCCTTGACCTTATCGATCTCAGCCTGTACGCCGCTCTTTTCGTCTGCGGACAGCTTATCGCCCAGATCGGTCAGCGCCTTCTCGGACTGGAATACCAGCTGCTCGGCGTTGTTGCGGATCTCAACGGCTTCCTTGTTCTTCTTATCTTGCTCGGCGTACTGCTCTGCTTCGTGCATTGCCTTGTCGATCTCTTCCTTGGAGAGGTTGGTCGAAGCGGTGATCGTGATCTTCTGCTCCTTGCCGGTGCCCAGATCCTTAGCAGATACGTTTACAATGCCGTTCGCGTCGATATCGAAGGTAACTTCGATCTGCGGGATGCCGCGCGGCGCCGGAGCGATGCCGTCGAGGGTGAAGCGGCCCAGCGTCTTGTTGCCGGCTGCCATTTCACGCTCGCCCTGCAGCACATGAATTTCAACGGACGGCTGATTGTCAGCTGCGGTCGAGAAGATCTGGCTCTTCTTAGTCGGGATGGTGGTATTGCGGTCGATCAGCTTGGTGCATACGCCGCCGAGCGTCTCGATGCCGAGGGACAGCGGGGTAACGTCGAGCAGCAGAACGTCCTTGACTTCGCCGCCAAGCACGCCGCCCTGAATAGATGCGCCGATTGCAACACATTCATCCGGGTTGATGCCCTTAAAGCCTTCCTTGCCGGTGATGCCCTTTACGGCTTCCTGCACGGCCGGGATACGGGTGGAACCGCCGACCAGCAGAACCTTGGACAGATCGGAAGCAGTCAGGCCAGCGTCGCTCATTGCCTGACGAACCGGGCCCATGGTGCGCTCGACCAGATCTGCGGTCAGCTCATTGAACTTTGCGCGGGTCAGCGTCAGCTCAAGGTGCTTCGGGCCGGTGGCATCCGCAGTGATATACGGCTGGTTGATCGAGGTCTGGGACATGCCGGACAGCTCGATCTTCGCCTTTTCAGCCGCTTCCTTCAGGCGCTGCATCGCCATCTTATCATTCGACAGGTCAATGCCGTTGGACTTCTTGAACTCGGCTACCATCCAGTCGATGATGCGCTGGTCAAAGTCGTCGCCACCGAGGTGCGTATCGCCTGCGGTGGACAGAACTTCCAGAACGCCTTCACCGATATCCAGAATAGATACATCGAACGTGCCGCCGCCGAGGTCATAAACCATGATCTTCTGCTCGGATTCCTTATCGACGCCGTAAGCCAGCGCTGCTGCGGTCGGCTCGTTGATGATACGCAGCACTTCGAGGCCAGCGATCTTACCAGCATCCTTGGTTGCCTGACGCTGCGAGTCGGAGAAGTAAGCAGGAACGGTGATGACCGCCTGCGTTACCGGCTGGCCGAGGTAGGCTTCTGCGTCCGCCTTCAGCTTTTGCAGGATCATTGCGGAAATCTCCTGCGGGGAATAGGGCTTGCCGTCGATGTTGACGCGGTAATCCGAGCCCATGTGACGCTTGATGGAAATGATTGTGCGGTCTGCGTTGGTAACAGCCTGACGCTTTGCTACCTGACCGACCATACGCTCGCCGTCCTTAGAGAAAGCAACGACAGATGGTGTGGTGCGCGCGCCTTCGGCGTTAGGGATAACGACGGCCTCACCGCCCTCCATAACGGATACGCAGGAATTGGTTGTACCTAAGTCAATACCGATAATTTTGCCCATGATTGATAGCACTCCTTTATGATAACTGTTTGTCTTACAATGTGATTAGTTGGCGACTTTCACCATCGCGTGACGGATAACCTTGTCACCGATCTGGAAGCCCTGCTGGAACACTTCAGCGATCTGGTTTTCCCCGAACGCATCATCCTCCACATGCATCACAGCGTTGTGGAAGTTGGGGTCAAAGCCGGTGCCGGCAGATGCCTCAATGATCGTAACGTTCAAGCCCTTGAGGCTTTCGACCAACTGGGTCATGGTCATCTCCACGCCCTTTTTGTATTCTGCGTCTGCGGTTTCAGCTTTGAGCGCACGCTCCAGATTGTCGTAAGTCGGCAGCAATGCGGTAACTGCGCGGCTGACCGCATCGTTGTAGGACTGTTCGCGTTCACGCTGGCTGCGCTTGCGGAAGTTGTCATACTCCGCAGCCAGCCGCAGGAACCGATCGTTGAGATCGTCAAACTTGGCTTTCCAGTCCTCGGCAGGCTGTGCAGCCGGCTCTTCGGTTACGGTCTGTTCGGCAGCAGTTTCCGCCGCCTGTTCCGTAGCTGCCGCCTGTTCGGCTTTGGCAGCTTCGGGCTGTTTCTTTTTGCTCATGTTGATTTGATGCCTCCATTTGCAGGGAAATCAGGAATTCCCGTCTTTTTCATCCAAAAAGGTTTCTGCGATCAGCTTGTTTAAGCCCTTGGCAAAGCGGCTGAGCTGCGCGGACAACTTAGCGTAGTCCATGCGGGTCGGTCCGACAATGCCGATCGCACCTTGTCCGATGTGACCGATATCATATTTTGCGTAGATCGCGGAGGTTTCACACAACGGATTTTCTCCGTTTTCCGGTCCGATAAAGAACTGGATTCCGTCGATCTTGCGGGTCGCCGGCAGCAAATGCTTCCGGTCGTCCTCCATGTAATCGAGCAACGCCTGCGCCTTGTGCAGGTCGCGGTACTCGGGAAAACGCAGCAGCTTGTTGGTGCCTTCCAGAAAAACCTTTTGGTCGCTCAGCTCTTCGATGAGCTCCGCGATATATTCGGCAACCGGCGCAAGCAGCGCGGAAAGCCCTGCGGCGCGGCGCACAATATCGAATCGCTCTGCTGTGATATGGCTGAGCGGCAGGCCGGTCAATGTCTGGTTGAGCACATAGGTGAGCAGCTCGGTTTCCTCTTTGGAAACATCGGCCATCGTGCGCACCATTTTGTTCTTGACCGTGCCGGAGTCGGTCACCACCACGATGACAAAATTCATTTTGTCTACCGCGATGATCTCAAACTTCCGAATGGAAATCTGCGTCAGCGCGGGGGTGATGGCAACGGATGCATAGTTGGTCAGGCTGGAGATCAGCTTGCCGGCTTCTTGAATCAGGCGGTCAAGCTCCCGCACCTTGGTTTGCATCATGGTTTGCAGCGGCGCGTCGTCCTCACCAGTGTCCGTCGGCTGCTCCATCAGCTCATCTACATACAGACGATAACCCTGCGGTGACGGAATACGCCCCGCAGAGGTATGCGGCTTTTCCAGATAGCCCATTTCCTCCAGCTCGCTCATTTCATTGCGGATGGTGGCGGAAGAAAAGGGGAGGGAATGTCCTTCTGTCAGTGCCTTGGAGCCAACCGGCTCGGCAGTGCGGATATAATCACCGATAATTGCTTTTAGGATTTGTTTTTTTCGCTCGGACAATTCCACCGAACCTGACTCCTTTCTTTTAGGGTTTAGCACTCATCCCTCCTGAGTGCTAAACTTAATTTACCACCCTATGACTGCAAAGTCAAGTGCCGTTTATGAATATTTTGTTAAATGATATGACTAAGTTTGTCACACGCCGGGAGAGAGTGCCAATGTCGCAATGCGGACAGAAGAATTCGCGGTATTCCACTTGTGATTGGGACGGTAAAATGATATGATAATGCGTGGAGAAAAACGGCAGTCGGCCGTGAGAGAGAGAAATATATTCTCAAAAAACAAGGAGACAAATTACATGAAAGAAGTCAAAACAGGTATTGTTGGCCTGGGGCGTCTTGGCGCTGTGCATGCGGAAAATCTGGCCTTTAAAATTCCGGGATGCCGTCTGGTTGCTGCGTGCTCGCTTGAGCAAAAGGAGCTGGATTGGGCAAAGGAGTATCTCAAGGTTGATTTTGTAACGACAGATTACAAAAAGATGGTGGATGAAGCGGATATCGAAGCCGTAGTCATCGTTTCCTCGTCACCGGAGCACTGCTGGATGATCGAATATGCGCTGGATGCCGGCAAGCATGTCTTTACGGATAAGCCGCTTGGTTGCTCGCTGGAGGAGTGCAAGCGCGCTGAGGCAGCGGTGGAGCGTCACCCGGATAAGATATTCTTCCTGGGCTTTATGCGCCGCTACGACCCGTCCTATGCCGATGCCAAGGCGAAAATTGATGCCGGCGAGGTTGGCAAACCGTATCTGGTCAAGGCGACCGGTCTTGACCCGGAAGCTGCGGTGGAGAGCTGCATCAAGTTCTCCAAGACTTCGGGTGGTATTTTTATCGACGCAGCTTCGCATGATATCGACCTGATGCGTTGGTTCCTTGGCGGTGAGGTGACCGAAGTATACGCCGCGGGCACGACGTTCAAGCATCCCGAATTTGCGGAGAACGGTGACACCGAGAGTGGCATGGCAATGCTCAAGTTTGACAACGGCACGGTAGCATTTCTGCATGTGGGCCGTACTGCGCCGCATGGTTATCATACCGAAACCGAAATCGTTGCAACAGACGGTCATATCCGCGTAGCAGGCGTGCCGTGGAAGAATCGCGTTATGGTATACGACCAGTATGGTGCCCGTCAGGAGATCATCGAAAACTTCCCGCAGCGTTTTGCAGAAGCCTATCTGCTGGAGATGGTGGACTTCATCGATTGCATCCAGAAAGGCCGTAAGCCCGAGTTGACCGTATATGACGGCACCAAGGCGACGGTTGTCACCTATGCCATCACGGATTCGTTCCATACTGGTAAGGCCGTCAAGGTGGAATATTGATTTTCTTGCCTGATAGAAAAGAAGAACAAGCAGCCCCGCGCGGATTCGCGCGGGGCTGCTTGTTTGTAGGTGGATTACTTGTACAGGGCAGGCTTATCCATCATGGCGATCGGCAGGAACTGACCGGTGCCGCGTGAACGATTGAGCGCATCCGCCGCAACGCAGGCAGCGTAGCCGTCCCAAGCAGATGGCCCGGTCGGGTCGCCGGCAGCCAGTGACTTGACCCACTCGGTCAGCTCAATGTCGTATGCTTCAATGAAACGATCCTTCCAGTCGGTCAGGATGGGGAAGGAGCGTGTGGCGTTCGCACGCTTGACGACGGCATACGGATCGGGCAGGTTGACCGTGCCCTTTTCGCAGACCACCTGACACTGAATGTCATAGCCGTAGGCATCAGCAACCTGCACTTCAACGTCGATCCGTGCACCCGACTGGGTTTCCAGCAGAACAATCTGCGGATTGTCATATCCCTTGGTTGAGCAGGCGGACTGCCGCACCTTGAGCACCTGTCCGCTGGAATATTCGTCGGAAAGCAGCCAGCGGCAGATGTCCAGCTCGTGGATGGCAACATTGGATACGCCCATTTCGGTCTGGAAGCCGTCCGGCTGGGAAACATTGCGGTGGCATGCATGAATCATCAGCGGCGCGCCAAGCTCGCCGGAGTCGATCACTCGCTTCATCTCAGCATAGCCGCGATCATAGCGGCGCATAAAGCCAACCTGTACCAGTCGTTTGCCCTGCGCGCACTCGGCTTGGATGATTTTCTCGCAATCGTCCGCATTTTGTGCAAGCGGCTTTTCGCAGAAAACATATTTGCCGTGCTTGAGACATTCCAGCACATATCCGGCGTGGCTTGGATCGGAGGAAGCGATCAAGACCGCATGCACTTCGGGAGCTGCAATCAGCTCCTCGCCTGTTGCGTAAGCGCGCAGACCTTCATATTGCGCCGCAGTTTTGCGGGCAGCTTCCTCCAGATAGTCCGAGCAGGCGACAACCTGACAGCCGGGAACCAGATCATGCAGGCGACGGATATGGTCGCGGCCAATAGCACCGCAGCCGATTACACCTATATTCAGCATAGTTTATTCTCTCCTTTTTGGTTTGGCATGGATGGGAAACAGCGGATTTCCTGCCCGATATCAGCGGATTACACCCGTGCTGTTTGCAGTATGTGTACAGGGCAGGAAAGGGGGAATAGAAAAAGGCTGCCACAGAGCGGCAGCCTTTTTGGTGTATGACAATGAGTTACTTGGTAGCCAGACGACGAGCGCGAGCTTCCATACGCTCACGGGTAACGTCGAGCAGTACAGCACCGATGATAACCAGGCCGAGTACCAGGTTCTGAACCGCTGCCGAAACGGACAGCAGCGAGAAACCGTTACGCAGAACAGCAATGATCAGTGCGCCGAGCATGGTGCCGATCATGGTGCCCTTGCCGCCCATGAAGGAAGCGCCACCGATAATGCACGCTGCGATTGCGTCGGTATCATACGGCTGATTTGCGTTAGCACCATTGCAGATACCGGAACGGCCGATGGAAACGATACCGGCCAGCGCCGCCATGAAGCCGGACAGTGCATAGCAGAAAGTCAGAACGTTTGCAGAGTTGATACCGGACAGACGTGCAGCTTCCGGGTTACCGCCGCAGCAGTAAATGGAGCGGCCCAGAGAAGTGCGGGTCAGCAGGATGTGCATGATCACATAGATTACCAGAACAACGATAAAGCTTATCGGGAAGCCGCCAACCGTAGCGGAACCGAGCCACATAACACCGTTGATACCCGAGAAGGATACCATCTGGGAACCGGTAACGATCAGAGCAGCGCCCCAGAGAACGTTCTTCATACCGAGGGTAGAAACGAAGGGGTGGGGCAGGTGCAGACGGGTGAGCATCATGCCGTTTACCCAGCCGATGAAGGTGCCGGCAACGATGGCAACGATCAGCAGGACGATCGAGTTGGAAGTGATGCCCTTCTGGACGAGCATACCGCAAAGGCAAGCACAGAAGGTTGCGTTTGCACCAACGGACAGGTCGATACCGGCGGTGATCAGGCAGAGCAGCATGCCGGTGGATACCAGAGCATTAAACGATGTCTGCTTGAGAACGGACATCAGGTTGGAATACTTGAAAAAGTTCGGTGATGCGATCGAAAGTACGATACAAAGAATCAGCAGTGCACCAAACGTACCAGCATAGGTCATTAAATTACTGGATTTTTTTGTCTTAGTCATCTAATTTACCTCCCCAAGCAGCCTTCATAAGGTCTTCCTGATTGAAATGTTCGCTGTCACGGTCTACGTCTGCCATGACCTCGCCGCCGCGCATGACAATAACGCGGTCGCTCATGCCGAGGATTTCCGGCATTTCGGAGGAAACCATGATTACACACTTGCCCTCCTTGACCAGGTTGTTCATGACATTGTAAACCTCAACCTTTGCGCCAACGTCGATACCACGGGTCGGCTCATCGAAAATGAAGATGTCCGCATCCGTGTTGACCCACTTACCGATAACTACCTTTTGCTGGTTGCCGCCGGAAAGCTGGCCGACGATCTCGTCGATCGACGGAGTTTTGATGCGCAGGGAAGCGATGGCCTTTTCGCCGCTCTCCAGAATCTTCTTTTCATCCAGGAACGGGCCGCTGCTGAAGCCCTTCATGTTGGCAAGGATCAGGTTGGTACGGATGGTTTGTGCCAGAACAAGACCCTGTCCCTTACGGTCTTCCGTCAGGAACGCAATGCCTTCCTTGATGGCCTGACGGGGAGACTTGATGTGTACTTCCTTGCCTTTAATGGAAATCTTGCCGCCATCGATCGGGTCAGCACCGAAAATGGCGCGCATAGTTTCGGTACGGCCTGCACCGACCAGACCGGCAAAGCCGAGGATCTGTCCGCCGTATGCTTCAAACGAAACATCATGCAGCACACCGTTTTCGACCAGATGCTCGACCTTGAGCATCGGCGCTGCGCTCTTTACGCCGAATTCCTTGGGGAATTGGTTGTCGAGCGAACGGCCTACCATTGCGGTGATCAGCGAGTCGTTATCCCACTCGTCGATCGGCTTGGTGGATATGTATTCACCGTCACGAATAACGGTGACGCGGTCGCAAAGCTCGAACAACTCTTCCAGCCTGTGCGATACAAAGACGATACCGATGCCGCGTGCCTTCAGCTCACGGCAGGTTTTCATCAGCTGTTCAACCTCTTTTTCGCCCAAAGACGAGGTCGGCTCGTCCATAATAATCATTTTTGCATTGATCAGAACTGCCTTAGCAATTTCAATCATCTGCTGCACGCCCATGCCGAACGTGCCGGCAGCCTTGGTCGGGTCGATATCCTGACCCAGCGATGCCATGACTTCTTTTGCCTTCTGATGCATCGTCGGGTAATCAAGCAGGGCACCCTTTTTGATCCATTTGTTGATGAAGATATTATCGGTTACACTCAGCAGCTTTTCGATGTTCAGCTCCTGATATACGCAGGCAATACCTGCTGCTGCGGATTCATTCGGGTTTTTAAAATGCTGTTCTACGCCGTCAACAAAAATCTGGCCCTCATCTGCCTGGTGCACGCCGGTCAACACCTTAATCAGGGTTGACTTGCCCGCGCCGTTCTCACCGATCAGACCCAGTATCTCTCCGGGTTTGACAGCGAGCTGCATGTTTCTCAGAGCCACTACGCCCGGAAAACGCTTGGTTGCGTTTTTCAGCTCTACTACGTATTCACTCATTTGCATATCACCTTTTCTTCTCCGAGATGAAGTGCGGGACATAAGGGAACTGGTCTCGGTACAGTTGCAGGACAAAGCCGTACCAGCACAAGCAGAACGCTTTGTCTCAGTCTCGCGGGGGGTCAGCAACTGGAAAGAACCCCTGCACCGATTATTCAATCCTGCAGGGGTTCCTCCCTTTCACTTAAAACTTACGCAACAAGAGTTATCGGTTAATTATTCGCCAAGGTAGGACTTCAGGTCGTCCAGACGCTGCTGAGCGTTGTCCTTGGTAACAACAGAAGAACCGGAAGAAATGAACTCGTCGAGGGTCTCGCCGTTGAGTGCCTGTACCGCAGCTTCAACAGCCTTGTAGCCCATGTCATAAGCTTCCTGTGCAACGGACATGGTCTCTTCGCCAGCCAGAATAGCGTTGCAAGCGGACTGGATGCCGTCGAAACCTACGAAGATGGTGTTGGCATAAGCCGCGTTGCCCTTAGCAGCACGAGCAGCAGCCATAGCGGAGTCGTCGTTGTGGCAAACGATGATAGCTACGCCGTCCGGATGGTTCTGCATGATTGCTTCCATCGAGGTAGCAGCCTTGTCAGCAACGCCGTCAGCGTACTGAATTTCATCGGTCAGGAACGTGCCGCCGGCTTCTTCAACGCCCTTCTGGTAACCAGTTACACGAGCGGTAGCGGTGCCGTCGCCCTGTACGCCGGAGATCGCGATCGCTTCGATCTTATCCCAGCCAGCAGCCTGGGCAGCTTCAACGGCAGCCTTGCCGCCCTGTGCAGCAGCGTCCTCGTTGCTGGTGCCGACGAAGGACAGAACTTCCGGAGCGTCGATGTCGGTATCAACAGCGATGATCGGCATTTCCTTGCCTGCGATCAGGGTCTTAACCAGATCAGCCTGCAGCGGAGCGATAACAAAAGCGTCGTACGCGCCGGAGTTCAGGTCGGTCTCGATCATGTTCTGCTGCTCGTCGTAAGCGGTCTCAGAGGAAGCGCCCTTGACTTCAACATTTACATCCGGGTTGTCAGTCATGTAAGCCTTGGCACCAGCCTCAACGTAGCCCCAGTACTCGGAAGCGGTGGTCTTCAGGATGACGTCGATGGAGTAGCCTTCGCCGCTGGTTTCGCCGTTGGTTTCGCCGCCGTCGGTCGCAGCTTCATTGCCGGAGGTGTTGCCGCCGCAAGCTGCGAGGCTTGCACACATAGCGCCTGCGAGTAACATTGCCAGTAGTCTCTTCTTCATGATAAAACCTCTCTCCTTTTTTCGCGCAGGGTACAAATGCTGGTTGAGAAATCTCCGCAGCTGAAAAGGCGGTGAGCCTTTCCGGCAGGTCGGCATTTGTGCTCTGCTCTTCGTGTTGTCCTGTCGTTATCAGGACACTGGAACGTTCCAACGTTCTGGTAATATTTTAATGCATCTGTGGTGCTTTGACAAGAGTTCGTTGTTATTTTTGTCAGTAATAGCGAGTTGATAATAGGTGGCTTTGTGCAGGTTCACAAAGAATGGTTTTGCAAACAGAAAACGGGAGGTGTGCATTGTGCAAATTTTGCATTTCTGGGTAATTTTCATGAGGAAATCATGAGAAAAGTATGTCTGATTTGGGCATATTTTGGAGATATCTCTTGCGGGTGAAGGTTACAGTGTGGTAAAATTACAGCAAATAGACGGAAAGGGAAGAGATATCGCATGAAGCTGGCAATTAAGACCTGCACGCTGGATATGCCTTATGAGAAAATGCTCGACTTTTGTGTGGAGCAGCGCGTCGCAGCGATTGAGATCGGAACGGGAAATTGGTCGGGTGCGCCCCATTGCGATTTGGATTTGTTGGTTCGTGATCGGACGGCGCGGGAGCGGTGGTATGATGCGATGCGCGCCAGAGGTTTGGAACTGTGCGCGCTCAACTGTTCGGGCAATCCGCTGGCTTATGAAAAGGAAATGGATGTGACGAAAAAGACCTTTGCGCTGGCGCAGATGCTGGGCGTAAAGAAAATCGTTATGATGAGCGGTTTGCCGGCCGGCTGCAAGGGAGATAAAACGCCGGTATGGATTACCGCTTCATGGCCACCGGAGACGCAGGAGATTCTGGCATACCAGTGGGACGAGGTTGCAATCCCTGCCTGGAAAGAAATCGTCAAGATGGCGGCAGACTGCGGCATTGAGAGGATTGCACTGGAGAACCACGGGATGCAGCTGGTGTATAACCCGGAAACCTGCCTGCGGCTGCGCGAGGCGGTTGGGACGATGGTCGGCATGAATCTGGACCCTTCGCATCTGTTCTGGATGGGCGGCGACCCGATCGAGGCAGCGCGTGTGCTGGGTGAGCACGGTGCGATCTATCATGTGCACGGCAAAGATTCCCGGCCGGAGCGCCGGTACTGGCAGCCGAACGGTATGCTGGATACCAAGCCGATTGATGCTTTTGCAAAGCGGTCATGGAATTATGTAGCGGTTGGCGCGGGACATGACACCAAATGGTGGAAGGAATTTTTCTCGGTGGTGCGTATGTCGGGGTATGATGATGAGGTTTCTCTGGAAATGGAGGATCTGACGCTTTCCATGCTGGATGGGCATCTTGCCAGCTTGCGTGTGCTGCGGGAAGCGCTGAATATTGACTGAGTAGAAAAAGCAGCTACAAGAGAAAAAGCCGAAGCAGTGGGCTGTGCCCTGCTTCGGCTTTTTGTCAATCGTTTTGAAGCATCAGCTGTTCGGCATAGCCTTGCAGCTCTGCTTGTGAATGGACGCATTCGCCGCGCTCGATAATCATGCGGCGGATATGGCACGGCAGCTGAGAAAAATAAGCGTGTGCAGAACGATTGATGGCCAGCATTTCCGTCAGATTATGATATCGATTCATGTAGATTCACCTCTGTTTCAGTATGTCCTTTAGCAGGCAAGAATATTCTCCAGAATATTAAGGATTTTTACGCCATAATCTGCGCCGGCTGCCCAGCCATATCCCTGCGGATTTTCCTGTATGCCGAGATATTGGACTGTGGGGGCGGCACCACGTGTGACAAGCGAAAAACGTGGGTCGATCACTGGATTCTGTAACGGTGACTTGTTGGCATAGGCTTTCAAATGCTGGATTTGGGCGCGAATGCCAAGCTGCGGCGTATCGAACGATGCGCCAAGCATACCGTTATCTAGTACGCCAAGTCCGCAGAAGTTGTTCTGCTCCAACTTGACGGCGCTATCCTTAAAAGTAAAGTTGCCGGTCTCCAGACAGGACTGCGCAAATGCAATGTCGCCACGAATTCCTTCGGCTTGTCCTTCGGACAGATAATAGGGAATCATGTCAATAACCGACTGCGGCACGTTTGGATTGACCTTTTTGATATAGGTTTGCATTTGCTGTGCAGTTGCTTGAGCGGTGCCTGCGATATAGGTATAGCTGAAATATTTATCGACCGTTGCAGTGAAAAGATTATAGTAGGAAGCGCCGGGACGCATAACTTGTGTCAGCAGCAGTGTGGAGCCAGGATTGAGGTCAATCAGTCGGTAATCGTCCAGTGAGCGCAGTGTGTTGCCCTTGGTGAAATCAAAGACGGTCCATTGTCCGTTGACATAGATGACGTTCCAAGCGGTGGACCAGCTGCGCGCAAGAAATGCCGGGATTCCTGCTTCCGCAAACATCCAGTCTGCTGCGGCTGCCAGCGAACGCGCGTTGACACTGTTGGTTTTGCCATAGGTTTTGACCCAAGATGCGTTGCCGCCCGTGCGGAATTCTCGTTGCAGTAACTGATAAATATAGGTAACACGCTCGTCGTCCGAAGTCAGCGCGGACAGCTTTGCCATATCGCCGGAGAAATAGTTTTTTGCTGCTGTGACATCCGCTTCGGTTGCGCCGCTGGTCAAGGTGTAGGTATCGGTCAAGGAAGGACGGCTGCGCGCATCGCGCGAATATCCGTTGGCGACCGCAACGCTGCTCAAAGACGATGGCTTTGCGCCAAGATAGGCGGTTGCCATGGCCCTGAAATCGGTTTGCAAAGCGGTTTTATCGGGATTATCAAATAGGTTGGCATCGGCAAGCGCAGTCAGACTGCCGGAATATTGCGGCGTCGCAGAAGCGTTGGTGTTGGTCAAAGCGGCAGTGAGCTTGTCCGCCCAGTAAAGGTTGCTGCGGTACAGCGTGTTGCCGGATGCTGCGTAAAGGGGCGCGTCTTTGACCGCGCGGAGGCAGCTGATCAGATCGCGCCAGTCGGTGCCTGTTTCTCCTGTAATAATCGGAGCATAGCGGGAAGCTGTACTGGAAAACGAGGAGACAAATGAAACCCGAAGATTGTTTGCCAAATCATTCATGGCAGCAGACCAAGTTGTTTCCTCCGCATAGGGATAGGCAGCATAGGCGGTGATACGACGATTATCATAGTTATAGGCAACGCCGAAATCTACCAGCTTGCCCAGTGTACGTAAGCCAATATAGTTGTTGCCCTTTATATTATAGACGGTTGGAGTAATACGAGCTCCATCTAAATACAGCGCCTGACTCGTCGCAGCAGCGGAAGCGGGGGCGGTAGCGGTGTTTTGTGTGATGCTGCTTTCTCCGGGCTCGGGGACATAAGCGGCATCTGGATCAATATGGACAGAATTCGTTGCTTTGTCATATGTAACACCGAAATTCAGTAAGCGTCCAAGATCGCGTAATTTAAAGTATGTGTTTCCACCGATATTATATATAGTGGGATCAGCGGATTGGCCAGCCGTATCCGATAAGGAAGTGCTGACATAAAAAGTCTGACCGCTGGAAGCGGCGGGAAAGGCGTTCGCCGCGGAAGCCGAACAGCTGAGAGCAGCAATGCTCAGTGCAGTAAAGATAAAGCGCTTAAGCATAGGATCCTCCAAAGTGGGAAAAATGTGAGTACTGCAACCACCATACAGAAAAACCAAAAGCATTTGGTGGCAGCAGCATATAATGGCTGCATTATACCATGAAAAAGGTAGGGATTCAAATGTAGGATATGGAGGCTCAGGAAAAAAGAAAAAAACTTGTAAAAAAACGTTGACAAAAGTCGGTGGGGGTAGTATACTAATCAAGCTGCTTCGGTGAGAGGCCGCCAAATCGGAAAGAATTTGAAAGAAATGAAAAAACTTCTTGACAAATGCTTCTCGGTTTGATATAATAAATAGGCTGCTTCGGAAAGAAGCGGCGTGGGTCGAAAAAAGTTTGAAAAACTTGAAAAAAGTTCTTGACAAACTGAAAACGATCTGATATACTAAATAAGCTGTCACCGAGAACAGTGAAGAGCTTCAAAAAGTTCTAAAAAGTCCTCAAAAACAGCGGATTGTACCTTGTAAATTAAACAACGAGAAAGCTTGACTTGGTTTCTTAGGAAACTGAGTGTAGTGCGAACCTGAAATTCTAAGAGTTTTACTCTTGGTAAATCGGTGGAAGTCACAACTCCACTTAAAATAAAGTGACACGTCAGACTCTAAAGTCGATTAAATGAACTTCGGTTCTTTTAATACAATTTTTAGAGAGTTTGATCCTGGCTCAGGATGAACGCTGGCGGCGTGCCTAACACA
>ERZ1090860.305-NODE-306-length-30069-cov-6.669754_pt1 | contig 30069 bp, 31 predicted proteins | sample MGYA00478483_ERZ1090860 | MGnify/ENA primary metagenome ERZ1090860 (study PRJEB33644, sample SAMEA5815741) | chicken gut metagenome | biome: Chicken; feature: Gastrointestinal Tract; material: Caecum | place: Ireland | collected 2019-01-01 | study: A study of the...
GACATGGTCTCGCCCTGCGAACCGGTGGAGACGATAATCAGCTGACTGCGTGCATACCGCTTGATCTCGGAAATATCGATCATCACCTTGCCGGTATCCTTCAGATACCCAAGCTCGCCCGCCACCTTGGAGATCTTCTCCATGCTGCGGCCGCACACCGCAACCTTGCGTCCTGCCTTGGCAGCAATATCCAGAATCTGCTGCAAACGCGACACGTTGGATGCAAACGTGGCGATAATGATACGCTGGTCGCTCTCCATGATGAACTTCTCCAGCGACTTGCCCACGATCTTTTCACTCGGCGTATAGCCCGGACGCTCCACATTGGTCGAATCGCTCATCAGGGCAAGCAGGCCCTTTTTGCCCAACTCGCCAATGCGCACCAGATCGATCATCTCTCCCGAAACCGGCGTCAGGTCAATCTTGAAGTCGCCGGTGTGCAGAATAGTACCCAGCGGTGTGGTGATGGCCAGCGCAACCGAATCCGCGATCGAATGGTTGGTGTGGATGAATTCCACCCTAAAGCAGCCCAGCTTGATCGTATCGCCCGCGCGCACACGGTTGAGCTTGACCTTCTGCGGCATCTTGTGCTCACTGAGCTTGGTTTCGATGATGCCGCATGTCAGGCGCGTAGCATAGATCGGTGCATTGCACTCCCGCAGCACATACGGAATCGCGCCGATATGGTCCTCGTGGCCGTGCGTGATCACATAGCCGCGCAGCTTATTGATGTTGCGCTTGAGGTAAGTGGTATCCGGGATGACCAGGTCCACGCCCAGCATATCATCGTCCGGGAACGCCACACCGCAGTCGATTACCAGAATATCGTTGCCATATTCAATGACGGTCATGTTTTTACCGATCTCATTGAGGCCACCGAGCGGTATAATCTTCAATTTTTCTTTCATAACAGCTTTATCACTTTCCTTTATACATTCGTTTTAATACCCGTAAACAACAACCCGGGACATCTACCCGCGTTTGTTACAAAGACAGACCTGCATCCCGTTCGTCCGCCTTTATGCACGATTTTATCTCTGCGCTGCAGCCCGGTTCCGCCGTATGTCAGCGGCGCATCCCCGCACGGGCTGCAAACACTTATTTTTTATGATACCACATTCCTCTTGCGGTGTAAAGTTTTTTTGCGAGCCCCGAAAAGCTCAGTATTCCATCTGATTGTTTCCGCGCCGTTTCTACATTCTTATATATAATAGTATACTCACGCATGTATACGTTTATCCATATCTGGGAGCTGTTCCCCACTTCCCCCGTCTGCATTATCCCATCCCTTTCAGCCTTCCCCACCTGCTATCGAAAAATGTCATTTTGTAACCGTTCCTTGTGCACAATCTTGTTCGGAGGCAAAAAATACGACCGTTTTTTTCATACGTCTATACAGATATGCTGCTTATACACAGAAACAATTATACAAATTGAACAAAAGTTCGAAAAAGTATTTGACAAATGAGCAATTGTACAGTATCATAGGTTACAGATCGGAAACAGATCGACAACAAACCAGTAACAACCAGAAAACAGATCGGTAACAACCGATGCCGCGTATTCGCGGGTTTTCACAACAATGTAGGAGTGTAACACATGTTCTTTTCTATGCGAAAGCATGCATCCAAACTGATTGCTGCAACGCTGGCAATCGGCACGATGGCTTCCATCAGTGCTGCGGCACTCGATCAGCCAGTTGCAACCCTCTCTTCCAACCTGAATGCATCTGTCGGCACGGTTCTCACCTCCGACCAGATCAGCACCGCTGAGCAGGCGCTTTCCAAGGCCAAGGCAGAAGCGGAAGCCAAGGCTAAGGCAGAGGCGGAAGCAGCCAAGACAGAGGCTGCACAGCAGGCCGCTGCAAGCACGACCACTTCCACGCAGCAGCCCTCGAGCAGCAATCTGGTGACTGAGCCGGTGTCCGCTAAAACAGTTGCTTATTCCTCTTCTCTTCTGGCAACCGACGCCATCAAAAACAGTTCGACGGCGTTGGGTAACTACAAACTGACTTTCTATTGCCCCTGCGAGCTCTGCAACGGTGTTGCCGGTGCAAAGACCGCTTCCGGCACGACGCCCACTGAGGGCCGCACGATTGCGGTAGATTCCTCCGTGATCCCGCTGGGCAGCCGCGTTTATATCGAAGGCTACGGCGTGTTCATTGCAGAGGATACCGGCGGAGCGATCAAGGATAACAAGATCGACGTTTTCGTTTCTTCCCACGATCGTGCTTATGAGCTTGGCGTGCAGTACGCAAACATCTATCTGCTGGGCTGATACAAACAGATTTTAGGGACTATGCTTGCATAGTCCTTTTTCTTTTGCTATGATAGGAATACTAAGGAGTGACTGCATCATGAACGCTGCTGAACGGCGCATCAAAATCACCCATCTGCTCATGCAAACACAGAAACCGCTGTCGGCTACCGCATTGGCTGCACAATGCGGCGTGAGCCGACAGATCATCGTCGGGGATGTCGCACTGCTGCGCGCAGGCGGGCTGTCCGTACTGGCCACGCCACGCGGCTACATTTTAGAGAACGCCTCCTCTACCCCCATCCACACGGAACGGCGTGTCGTATGCCACCACAGCGATGACCGATTGATGGAGGAACTGTACACGGTCGTCGATCTGGGCGGTGCGCTGATTGATGTAACGGTCGAGCATTCAGTTTACGGCCAAATCTGCGCCCCGCTGCATATCTTTTCCCGTTATGATGCCGATATGTTCTGCCAGAAGCTGAAAAGCCCCGCTGCGCGCCCGCTCTGCGATCTCACGGGTGGCATCCATTTACACACGCTGCGCGCACCAGATGAAGCAACGCTCGACCGGGTGATACAGGGTCTGAAAGAGAAAGGCTTTCTGCTCACAGATGAGAAATAATCCGCCGCAGCCATGCCCCCTACATATAAGCAAAACAATAACAAAAAGCCGCAGATTTTACGATCTGCGGCTTTATCCTATTTCGGGACTATATTACTTTTGCAGCGTCTTGGCAAAGCTGTCCTTGAGGGTAACGATACGGTTAAAGCGGCCCTCTTCCCTGTCCTTAACATAGTAGCCCATGCGGACGAACTGGAAGCGATCCCCTTTCTTGGCCTCCGCAAGCGACGGCTCAAGCTTGCAGCCGGTCAGCTTTTTGAGCGAGTCCGGGTTGAGGTAGTCCAGATAATCCGTGCCTTCCGGCACGTCGTTTACGTTTTCGAGCGTGAACAGGTTGTCATACAGGTAGAGGTCGGCATCGAGCGCATGCGCGGCAGATACCCAGTGAATCGTACCCTTGACCTTGCGGCCGTCCACTGGCATACCGTTTCCGGTCTCCAGATCAGCCGTGCAGCGGATCTCGACGATCTCACCATTCTCGTCCTTAACGACTTCATTGCAGCGGACGATATACGCGCCCATCAGGCGCACTTCTCCGTCCGGCTTGAGTCGCTGGAACTTCGGAGGCGGCACCTCGGCAAAGTCGCTCTTTTCGATATACAGCTCGCGCGTAAACGGCACCTTGCGCGTGCCAGCGGCTTCGTCGCGCGGATTGTTCGGCACCTCGAACTCCTCGCACTTGTCCTCCGGGTAATTGGTGATAACCAGCTTGACCGGCTCGCTGACTGCCATGCGGCGCAGCGCAGTCTCATTGAGTTCCTCGCGGATGCAGTGCTCAAGCAGCTTGATATCCACCAGCGAATCCGCCTTGGCAACGCCTGCACGCTGCACAAAGTCCAGAATCGCGCTCGGCGTATAGCCACGGCGACGCAGCGCGCACAGCGTAGGCATACGCGGGTCATCCCAGCCCTCAACGTGGTTTTCAAACACCAGCTGACGCAGGTAACGCTTGCTCATGACCGTGTGCGTCACGTTCAGGCGCGCAAACTCACGCTGCTTGGGGTGATGCGGCAACGGGCAGTTGTCCACGACCCACTCATACAGCGGACGGTGATTCTCAAACTCGATCGAACACAGCGAGTGCGTAATGCCCTCGATGGCGTCCTGAATCGGGTGCGCAAAGTCGTAAAGCGGATAGATGCACCACTTGTCTCCCTGCCGATGATGATGTGCGCGCACAATGCGGTAAATCGCAGGGTCACGCAGGTTCATATTCGGGCTTGCCATGTCGATCTTGGCGCGCAGGGTCTTGGAACCGTCCTCGAACTTGCCCGCGCGCATGTCCGCGAACAGCTGCAAATTCTCCTCCACCGAACGGTTGCGGTACGGGCTTTCCTTGCCCGGCTCGGTCAGCGTGCCGCGATAGGCGCGCATTTCCTCCTGCGTCAGGTCGTCCACATAGGCCTTGCCGTCCTTAATGAGCGCGACCGCGCAATCATAGCAGGTCTCAAAATAGTCCGAGCCGTAGAATACACCGCCCGACGGCTCCTCGCCGGTCAGCCATTTGATATCCTCCCAGATCGAGTCAACGTATTCGGTATCTTCCTTAACCGGGTTGGTATCATCATAGCGCAGGTTGAACAGACCGTTATATTTTTTGCCGATCGACCAGTTGATAAAGATCGCCTTAGCCGAACCGATATGCAGATAACCGTTCGGCTCGGGCGGGAAACGGGTATGAATGCGCTCATTCAGACCCGCAGCGATATCTTCATCAATGATTTCGGTCAGAAAGTTGTTTACATTTTCCATCATAGCGTTTTTCTTCCCCCAAAAGCGAAATTAAAGCGCATTCGCGCAGCATTCAAGCCGGTCAAGCACTTTTTCGCGGCCCAGAATGCCCATGACCGTCTGCAAATCCGGCGCGTTCTGCCGTCCGGCAACCGCAACACGAATCACCATGGACACATCGCCCACCGCGCCCTTATAAGCGGACGGGTCGGCCTTGTATGCCTTGGTATCCGCAGCATAGCCGTGATCCGACGCGATCTGCTTCATCTTTTCAAAGAAGCCGTCCGGCGTGTCGTTTTCATCAAATATCTTCGCAAAATCTGCGAGAATCGCCTTGGCATCCTCCGCGGACACGCGCTCCGGCATGTTGTAATCCGGCTGGAACAGCTCATCGAACATGAAGTCCATATAGCCCTTCGCGTCCGACCAGAGCGCCAGATCCTTACGCGGCTTCTTGCCACCGCGACCGATGGCGAGATACGCCTTGGAGAACGCCGGGTCGCGCGTGAGCAGATCGTGGAACGGCTTGTCGTTCTCCGCACTCCACGCTGCGATATAGTCATACACCGTATCGGCCGACATGCGCGAAATCACATTTTTGGAAACGTCGTGCAGCTTTTCAATGTCAAACAGCGCACCCGAACCGCTCATTTTCTTGGTCGAGAACGGGAAATCGTTCATCGGCAGATCAGGATTGGCGCGCCGCCACTCCTCAAAATTGGAGTTGAGCAGCGTCATCAGGTACTCAAGCACCGCCGGCACCGGATAGCCCTCCTGCTCATAGAAGGTCAGCGCCAGCTCAGGGTCCTTGCGCTTGGACAGCTTGCGCTTGCCGCCGGTCTCGGGGTCAATCTTCATCAGCTGCGCGGTGTGCGCATACTTGGGCGCTTTCCAGCCCATCGCGCGGAACAACTGCAAATGTACCGGCAGGGTGGCAAGCCATTCCTCGCCGCGCACGACCACAGTCGTACCCATCAGATGGTCGTCCACCACATGCGCAAAGTGATAGGTCGGAATGCCATCCGACTTGAGGATAACGATATCCTGATCGTTTTCGGTGACCTCCATCTTGCCCTTGACAAGGTCCTCATGGCGGATCTTGTTCTCGATGCTGCCCTCCGAACGGAAACGCACGACATAGGGCGTGCCTTTATTGAGCTCAGCCTCGATGTCCTCCATCGGACGGTCGCGCCAGACGGCGTATTTGCCGTAATAGCCGAAATTCTCCTTATTGGCCTCCTGCTTTGCGTGCGCCGCAGCAAGCTCTTCCTCGGTGCAGAAGCACGGATAAGCCATGCCGCGCTGCACCAGACTTTTGACAAAGGTCTGGTAAATCTCTGCGCGCTGGCTCTGACGGTACGGGCCGTATGCGCCATTGTCGCCGTCGAGCGTTGCGCCCTCGTCAAAATTCAGGCCAAACGCGCGGAACACCTCGATGATGGTGCGCACGCCGCCCTCGACCTCGCGCTTTTTATCGGTATCCTCGATGCGCAGATAGAACACGCCGCCCGACTGGTGCGCCAGACGCTCGTCCACCAGCGCGCCGTACAGGTTGCCCAGATGCATAAAGCCCGTTGGACTCGGTCCCATACGGGTCACCTTTGCGCCCTCCGGCAGCGTGCGTTTGGGATAGCGCGCCTCGATCTCCTCGGGCGTGGTATTGATATGCGGGAACAACAGTTCCGCCAAACGGTTATAATCCATTTTGTTCACTCCAACTTCCTTGATGGACATTTTAGCCCATGATAGGAATATTTTATCACAGTGCTTCGCACGGTGCAAGGCACAAAGCGCATCAATCGACGGCTTCCGCGCACTTGGTTTTTGGCATGGTTGAAAAGACAAAGCGGCATGGCTGACCCGCCATGCCGCTTTGTGCAGCCTTCGCTTTTTACGGATTGACCGTTTTGGGATTGGTGTCCGCGCCGGTATCCGCTGTGCCGGTTGTGGTGCCATTGTCGTTGCCTGTCACCGCATCGCCTACATTATCCATGCCGTTATCGATGGCATTTCCGGCATTATCCATGCCGTTCTCGACAGCGTCGCCCATGTCGTCCATGCCGTTCTGGATGTCGTCGCCGACGGTGTTGCCGTTATCGACCACGCCGTCATTGTTCTGATCCTCGGTCACGTTATTATCCGTTCCGTTCTGGTTGTTTTCGTCCGCCGTGTTGGAGCAGCCGCAGGCAAACACCATGGTCAGCGCGGCCAGCAAAGCGATCAGCCTTTTCATTGCATTTCCTCCTTGTATATTTGCCGTTAGTATAGGAGGCGCTTCGCTTTTTTATACGTTAAAATCAATTTTTTGCATATGCGACAAAACAATCGAGCAGGTCAGCCCGGTCACAAGGCCAAGCGGCACGCTCATCACCAGCAGAAACGGCAGATACGCCACCACCGCGCCGGTCTGCATCCAGATAACCGCCGCGATGATCTGCCCGATGTTGTGCGCCGCCGCACCCGCAACGCTCACCCCCAAGATGGAGCAGAACCGCCCTTCGACGCGCAGCAGCAGCCACATGACCGCAAGCGACAGCAAACCGCCAAACAGCGAAAACAAAAACGCGGTCACGCTGCCCATGAGCAGACTGGACAGCGCCACGCGGCACAACAGCACCGCCAGCGCGTCCCGTGCGGACAGGCGCGTGAGCGCAAACAGCGTCACCACGTTGGCAAGCCCGAGCTTGACTCCCGGCACAGGCACGACCGCGTCCAGCGGGAACAGCCGCTCGACGAGCGACAGCACAACCGCGAGCGAGGTCAGCATCCCGCAAACCGTCAGCCTTTTCGCTTTCACGCTTTCACATCCTCTCCGTTATGATACGATCGCGTCGATCTCGCCGGTCTCGCCCACAATCTTCAGCACCACACGATTGGGCAGACAGACCGCAACCTGTCCCGCCCGCGTCAGCGTACCCGTGCGCACGCAAACCTGATCGCGGCAATCCGCCGATGCCATACGCGCGCTTTTGCCCGACAGCACGATCACGTTATGCCCGTCCAGATCGATCGTGCGGTCGGTCCCATCGTTCAGCGCTACACGCTCAACCAGCTGATTGTCCTGCCAGACCTCGGCATAGAGCCGGTCGCCCTGCGTGCCTGCGCCAAACGCCGCGGTCAGCGCCGCTGCCAGCAGCAGTACCACAGCGACGATGACCGCATCCCCCCATTTGAGCCTACTGCGCATCCGTATACCCCTTTTCCTCTCCGAGGAAGGTATAGGTGCAGACCGAAGCGACCGCATCCGTGGTATAAATCTGCTTGTCCGAGGTAATAAACACCGCCGCGATGTTGTTTTCCGCGCAGAATTCCATCCCGTCGTCCAGCCCCATGACAAACAGCGCGGTCGTCAGCGCGTCCGCGCGGGTGGAGTTTTGGTCGATCACGGTCACGCTGCGCAGGCCGGTATCCGCCGGATAGCCGGTTTTAGGGTCAAAAATATGATGATACCGCTTGCCGTCCTGCTCAAAATAGCGCTCGTAGTCGCCCGAGGTGACAACCGAAGCATCCCGCACCTCAGCCGTTGCCACAAACTCGGCATTATCGTCCGGGTCAGCAACACCGACCACCCAGCTTCCGCTGTCGCGCGACGGATTTTCCCCGAACGCACCAATGTTGCCGCCCAGCTGCACCAGCGCGCCGGTAGCCGCGCCCTCCGGCTGCTGCGCCAACAACGCGAACACCGTGTCGGTTGCATATCCCTTTCCAATGCCGCCCAGATCAATCTGCGCCCCGTTCAGCAGCTGCACCTGATTGTTCCCAAGCAGCTGAATGTTCTGATAGCCGACATGGGTGAGCGCTTCGTCAATTTCCGCTTGCGCGGGCACATGCGCGTTTTCCGTGTTGATACCCCATAGGTCGGTAAGCGGCGCCATGGTCGGGTCAAACGCGCCACCGGTCAGCTCAGCGTACTGCAGCGCCGCTTCAATAGCTGCGTAAGTATCCTCACTGACCTCGCACACGGCACCGCCTGCATGATTTAGGCGATACAGATCGCTGTCCTCCCGCGTGCGGGACAGCGCCGGTTCGAGCGCATTGACCTCCTGCTCGCAGGCCACAGCGGCCTCCTGTGCGCTGTTCTTGTCGCTTCCGTAAACAGAAACCGACATAAAGGTGTCCATCGCAAAAAAGTCCGTTGTGTAGCTTGCCTGACGCCCTGCGCAGCCCGTCAATCCCAAAAACAGCAAAAATGCTGCAAGAATCCGCTTCATATCTTGCTCCTCATCACAAAAAATCATGTACCATTATAATACACCGCGAAAAAATGCGCAAGGTCGGCTTTTTCCTCTTTACTCTACCGTCTTCTTCGTCGTAGAAAGGACAAGGACGCTGCGGCCCAAATCGCCGCAGCGTCCTTACTGATTTGTTCGGTTTATCCGAGCACAACCTTATGGAAGGTCTTTTTGCCCTTTTTGACCATGCGCTCCTGCTGGAAGAAGTCCTTGTCCAGCATCTTTTTAAAGTCTGCGATCTTCTCACCGTCGATCGACACGCCGCCGCCCTGTACGAGCTTGCGTGCTTCACCGTTCGAAGCGGCAAGACCGCACTTGACCAGCAGCGTCAGCACGCCAATCTGGTCATCCGCGAAGTCCGCATCGGTCAACGTCGTGGTCGGCATGTTTTCACTTGCGCCGCCACCGACAAAGATGCTCTTGGCCGCTTCCATCGCCTTTTCGGCCTCTTCCTTGCCGTGCACCAGCGCGGTCAACTCATAAGCGAGGATTTCCTTGGCCTTGTTCAGCTGCGCGCCTTCCCACTTGTCCATTTCCTCGATCTGCTCGAGCGGCAGGAAGGTCAGCATGCGGATGCACTTGAGCACGTCCGCGTCGTCCACGTTGCGCCAGTACTGGAAGAAGTCGTAAGGCGAGGTCTTGTTCGGGTCGAGCCATACTGCGCCCGCCGCGGTCTTGCCCATCTTCTTACCCTCGGAGTTGAGCAGCAGCGTGATGGTCATAGCGTGCGCGTCCTTGCCCAGCTTGCGGCGAATAAGCTCCGTGCCGCCGAGCATGTTCGACCACTGATCGTTGCCGCCAAACTGCATGTTGCAGCCGTAGTGCTGGAACATGTAGTAGAAGTCATAGGACTGCATAATCATATAGTTAAACTCAAGGAAGCTCAAGCCTTTTTCCATACGCTGCTTATAGCACTCTGCGCGCAGCATATTATTGACCGAGAAGCAAGCGCCAACCTCGCGCAGCAGCTCGATATAGTTGAGCTTCATCAGCCATTCGGCGTTGTTGAGCATGATCGCCTTGCCCTCGCCAAAGTCAATAAAGCGCTCCATCTGCTTTTTGAAGCAGTCGCAGTTGTGCTGGATGGTCTCGACCGTCATCATCGAGCGCATATCCGTGCGGCCGGAGGGGTCGCCCACCATGCCCGTGCCGCCGCCGATCAGCGCGATCGGCTTGTTGCCCGCCATTTGCAGACGCTTCATCAGGCACAGCGCCATGAAGTGACCGACATGCAGGCTGTCCGCCGTCGGGTCAAAGCCAATGTAAAACGTGGCCTTGCCGTTGTTGATCATTTCGCTGATTTCTTCCTCATTGGTCACCTGCGCGATCAGCCCGCGCGCTTTGAGTTCTTCGTAAAGTGTCATCTGTTTTTCTCCCGCATTTATTTCGTTTTTTTCATCCGTATACGCCGCGCATCCTGTCACGGAGCGCGCTCCTTATACCGCTCGTCGATAATCACCATGCGTCAGCCCTCCTGCCCTGCCCGTTCCAGCAGCTCTTCGGCATTGCGGCGCGCCGCATCCGAAATCTGCTCGCCGGACAGCAGGCGCGCGATCTCGTCGATGCGCTGCGCACGGTCCATCGGGCGAACGTCGGTATAGCTGCGCCCTTCGCGCACGGATTTGGCAATGCGCAGATGATGGTCGCCCATCGCCGCAATCTGCGGCAGATGCGTGACGCACAGCGTCTGTTTTTTCTTTGCGATCGCGGACAGCTTGCGCGCGATCTGCTGGGCGGCATGGCCGGAAACGCCGGTATCGATCTCGTCGAAAATCAGCATACCAACATCCTCGCCCGCCGTCAAGACGTTTTTCAGCGCCAGCATGATGCGGCTCAGCTCACCGCCGGAGGCCACTTTGGACAACGGCTTTTCCGGCTCGCCTGGGTTGACCGAAATTTCAAACGTCACGGTGTCAAAGCCGTGCGAGGCAAGTTTTGCCCCCGTGTGTACCGCGATGCGCATTTTCACCTTGTCCATATCCAGTTCGGACAGTTCGTGCACGATTTCTTTTTCCAGCCGGGCTGCGGCTTTCCGCCGCTTTTCCGAGATCTGTCCGGCAAGCCGCTTGGCTTCGGCCAGTTCCGCGCGGTACTGTTCGCGCAGCTCCTCGCGCCGGTTATCCGAGTCGGCCAGCGTTTCAAGCTCTGCTATGATGCGCTCATAATAGGCAGCAACTTCTTCGAGTGTGCCGCCATACTTCTGCTTGAGCCGATAGATCAAGTCGAGCCGCTGCTCCACCCATTCGCGTTCCGCCGACGAAAAATCCAGATTTTCGCTGCGGCTTGTGACGCTGTCCCGCAGATCGGCAGCCAGCAGCCGCACTTCTTCGGCCTGTTCGGCCATTGCGTCAAACGCTTCGGACACCTCATGCAGCCCGGCCAGCGCCGCCGCCGCCTGATCGAGCAGCGCGCACGCGCCGCCGACCTCGTCGTCCCCGTTCAGGGCCAGCCGCGCCTGTTCCAGCGCGCCCGCGATCTTGCCCGCATGGTCGAAATACGCCTTGCGCTGGGCAAGCGTTTCATCCTCCTCCGGCTGAAGCGCCGCCTGTTCGATCTCCTCCTTATGGAAAGAAAGCATGTCGATCCGCTGCAAGCGCTCCTGCTCTCCGGTTTCCAGTGCGGTGATCTCGCGCCGCAGCGCGAGCAGCACCTGATATTTGGGCCGGTACTGCGCAAGCAGATCGTCCAGCCCCGCGTAACCATCCAGATAATCAATATGATGCTGCTCGTCCAGCAGCTTCTGGCCGTCATTCTGGCCGTGAATGTCAATCAGATAGGGCGCAAGCTGCCGCAACACGGAAACCGACACCGGTTTCATGTTCACCCGGCAGGTGCTTTTGCCGTCCGCCGTGATCTGCCGCTGCAAATGCAGCGTATCCGGCTCATCGCCCATGAGAGCCAGCTCGTCGAGCAGCGCAATCAGCCCGTCTGAAAGATCGGTAAACACCGCGCTGACAAAGCCCTTCTGTGCGCCTGCACGCACCAGATCGCGGCTGACGCGCCGGCCGAGAATGGCACCGATCGAGTCGATCACGATCGACTTGCCCGCGCCGGTCTCACCGGACAGGACGGTCAAGCCGTCCTCCAACTCGATGTCTGCCCGTTCAATGACCGCGATATTTTCAATATGGAGTAATTGCAGCACTGCCGCTTCCTCCCCTGCTTACTTTAGAATGTCCTGTGCCTGTCGGCAGAAACTCTCTGCGCTCTCGTTGTCGCGCATGACGGCAAACACCGTATCATCGCCGCCCAGCGTGCCGACCACATCTGAGGCGCGCATCGCGTCGATCGCCATGGCAGCCGCCTGTCCCAATCCGGGCAGCGTTTTGATAACCACCATGTTCTGCGCGGCGTTGATCTCGGTGACGCACTCGCGGAAGATATTGCGCAGACGGGTGGTAAAGCTGTCCGCCGTGCCGCCGGCCGCCACCGTATATTTATACTTTCCGGTCTCCGCAGAAAGTGACTTGATCAGCCGCAGCTCCTTGATATCGCGCGAGACCGTCGCCTGTGTTGTATTGTAGCCGAACGCGCGCAGATGATCGGTCAGCTCCTCCTGCGTCTCAATCTCAAACCGGTCGATCAGTTCGAGGATTTTTGCCTGTCTTTGAAATTTCATATCCTCTCCCCCTGTCAGAGCTTTTTCTGCAATATTTTATAAAAGCTGATCCCTTTGAGCCGCACCAGACGGGTGCGCAGCGGCGAGCGTGTGATCTCTACCCGGTCATCCGGACGGATGGCAAAGCCTTGGCCGCCGTCCGCCGAGAGGAATACCTCGCTGCCGCCCTCGCATGCGGCGGAAAGCGCGATGCGCCGCTCAGGGGCAAAAACAAACGCCTTTGCCGCCAGCGCATGCGCACAAATCGGGATTACGGCCAGATTTTCCGCGCTCGGCTCGATCACCGGGCCGCCTGCGGACAAGCCGTAAGCGGTTGACCCGGTCGGCGTAGCGACAATCAGGCCGTCGCCGTTAAAGTGGGTCACATCCTCATCATCCGCTGAAATGCGCACGCGCACCACACGAAACGCTGTGCCCTTGGCCAGCACAATATCGTTGAGCGCGTCGTTTTCGTATACCACCCGGCCCTGCCGGTACACCGCCACATGCAGCATCATCCGGCTGTCAATCGAATAGTCGCCGCTTAAGAGCTTTTCCATCTCGCCCAGCTCGCCCGGCTCAAGCTCGGTCATAAAGCCGACATGCCCGACGTTGATGCCCAGCATGGGCAGCTCCTGCTGCGCGGCCACGCGGGCCAGACGCAGCATCGTGCCGTCGCCGCCCAGCACCACCGCCAGATCGGCAAACTGCACCGCCGCACCGGTATCCATATAGTCCACGCCCTCCAAGTCGAGCGCCGCCGACCGCAGCTGCATGGGCAGCATCAGGCGGACGCCCTCCCGCCGCAGCTGATCGCACACTGGCGGCAGCACGGCGTATGCGCCCTCTTTGCGCATGTTGGGATAGATAAAAAAGTTCTTCATGCCTGTCTCAGCCGTCCAATTCTTCATGTGCCTGCCGCACAACCTCGTTCAGGTCGGGCACGTTGTCCTCGCCCTGCTTCCATAAGTAGCCCAGAAATTCGATATTCCCTTCCGGCCCCTTGATGGGCGAAAACGTCACATCGCGCACCGCAAAGCCCGCTGTGTACGCGTTTTCCACAAACTGCTGCAATACTTCCAGATGGATCTCCGGCTCGCGCACCACGCCTTTTTTGCCGACCTTGCCTTTTCCTGCTTCAAACTGCGGCTTAATCAGGCAGGCCACACGCCCATCCTCAGTCAGCAGGCCGGAAACAACCGGCAGCACCAGCCGCAGCGAGATAAACGACACATCGATCACGCACAGAGACGGCGTTTCCTCCAGCATGTCCGGGGTCACATAGCGGATATTGGTGCGCTCCATGCACTTGACGCGCGGGTCCTGCCGCAAACTCCATGCAAGCTGCCCGTAACCAACGTCGATCGAATATACCTTGACCGCACCGCGGCGCAGCAGGCAGTCGGTAAACCCGCCCGTTGACGCGCCCACATCCATCACGACCAGCCCGGACGGGTCGATCGCAAAATAATCCAGCGCTTTTTCTATCTTCTTGCCGCCGCGGGAGACAAAGGCATTTTCGTTGCCGCGTACTTCCAGCTCGGCGTTTTCATCCACCATATCGCCCGCTTTGCCCGCTTTCTGGCCCGCAATATAGACGATGCCTTCCATAATCGCCGTTTTTGCACGCTCACGCGAGGGACACAGTCCCTTTTCAAACAGCAATACATCCAAACGTTTTTTAGCCAAGGTCGTTTTCCTTTCCCTTTCGGTTTTTGATGACAAACGAAGCAATGCCTTCCGCATCGATGCCGCAATGGCGGTACAGGTCGCTCACGCCGCCATGCGGCACAAAGCGGTTGCCGGTGTTCAGCCGGTCCACTCGTCCGCCACGATGGGCGGCCACCCATTCGCCCAGACTGCCGTTTTCCACGACATCCTCGACAACCACGCACCAGCCGGACAGCGCCGCTTCCCACTCACGGAAAGCGCCCTCCAGTGCATCGCTGATCTCATTGACTTTATATACCTGCGCGTGCACGCCCTTTTTCTCCAAAAGATCGGCAGCGGCAATCGCTTCATTGACGAGCGCGCCGTGGGTCAGCAGCGTTACCTCGCGGCCTGCTGTCTCGCGCACACAGGCGATCGTTTCCGCAGTCGTGTCCCCCCGGAACGCGCCTTCGCCGCCGCGGGGATAGCGGATCGCCACCGGACCGTTCTCATGATAGAGCGCGCGCGACATCATGCTGCGCAGTTCGGCAAAGTCCGACGGACAGAAGATCTTCACGCCCGGAATCGAGCGCAAAAACGCCACATCCAGCACGCCGTTGTGCGTTGCGCCGTCCGCGCCCACAATACCGGCGCGATCCACGCAGAACACCACATGTAGTCCTTCAATGGCCACATCATGCACCATCTGGTCATACGCGCGCTGCAAAAAAGTGGAATACATGGCAACCACCGGCACCAAGCCCTGCGCCGCCATGCCCGCCGCCATCGCCACCGCATGCTCTTCTGCGATGCCGACATCAAAAAAACGGTCGGGAAACCGGGAGGCAAACCGCGTCAGCCCCGTGCCGGACGGCATCGCCGCCGTGATGGCACAGATACGCGCATCCTTTTCCGCAAAGGCGCAGAGTTCACGCCCAAAGCAGGCGGAAAAGTCCTCTTTCTTTGCTGCCTTGAACGCACCGGTCAGCGGGTCAAAGGGCGAAACGCCGTGGTATTTTTCCGGCTCGCGCTCGCTGGGCGCATAGCCGCGGCCCTTTTGCGTCATCACATGCAGTAAAACCGGCTTTTTGATCTTCTTTGCCTGGGAAAGCAGCTCGCACACGCTTTTGAGGTCATGTCCGTCCACCGGGCCGAGGTAGATAAAGCCCATCTGCTCAAACAAAGAGGTCGGCAGCAGCAGCCCTTTCATGCGCGCTTTCATGCGCGAAATACCGCGCGATACCGCACCGCCGCCGGGAATACGCGCCAAGCGCTCTTTCACCCGTGCTTTGGTGTGCAGATAGCGTGGGCTAACGCGCAGACGCGACAAATGCCGGCTCAGTCCGCCGACATTCTTCGCAATCGACATGTTATTGTCGTTGAGTACGACCAAAAGGGGCTCGCCTGACGTGCCCGCATTGCTGAGTGCCTCATATGCCATGCCGCCGGTCAGCGCGCCGTCGCCAATGACGGCAATCACATGGTATTTCTGGTTTTTGAGTGTGCGCGCGTGCGCCATACCCAGCGCCACCGAAACCGAATCCGAAGCATGTCCGGTCACGCAGGGGTCGGTGATGCTTTCCTCCGGCTTCATGAAACCGGAAAGACCGCCGTACTGTCGCAATGTATCAAAGCGGTCACGGCGGCCGGTTAAAATTTTATGGACATAGCTCTGGTGGCCCACATCATAGATGATGCGGTCGCGTGAGGAATCAAACTCCCGCTCCAGCGCGACAGCCAACTCCACAACGCCCAGATTGGAGGCCAGATGGCCGCCTGTATGCGAAACTGAATCGACGATAAACTCGCGCAGCGAAGCGCACAACACCCCTAAGGAGTCGTACGATAATCCGCGCAGATCCGCGGGGCTTGTGATATTGTCCAAAATCCCGTATCTCTTCATAACTTCATTCCCACCAAGGAATCATTTTCTATTTCTTGCTGTCCAGCGAAAACGGCAGAACGGACAACACCCGTCCGCACATGGCCAGCACCCGGCTGCTGAACGCGATCGCCACGCCTTTACCAGCCGCCTTGCCGCCGATGGTCATAGCGGAGATCAGGCCGGTCACCAAAAGCGACACCAGCACCACCTGAACGCCGCTCAGCCCGGCCGTGATGTTGGTAACGATCAACGCGCCTGTTGCACCGGAAATGATGCCGCAGATATCACCGACCACATCATTGCAGATGCTCGACACCTTTTCCGCGTTGCGGGTCATCCACACCGCTTCCTTTGCGCCGCGCACGCGGTGCGCCGCCATGGAGTGAAACTCCTTCTCGGTTGCGGAGGCGGCGGCAATGCCGATCATATCAAATACTATGCCCAATGCAATGAAGAAAAACAGCACCACAAAGGACAAAATCGTGCCCGCGCTATTGAGCGCTTCATTCGACATATAACTCATCACAACCGACAGCACAAAGCTGATCGGCATGATGGTTGCCACCCATTTGGTGTTGATCAGCCGCGGCTTTTGCGGCGGCTGGTTCTTTTTTCTCGGTTTATCGGATGCTTCCAAAAAAATACTCCTTATTGCAAAAACCTTTCGGTTGTTTCATTTCAATAGAAGTGACGGCAGGCCGAGTTAATCTTGCGGCTTGAGGTTCGGTTGGATTTCCCCGCGGACTGCCACGCGTCGCCGTCGTGGGGGTTTCCCATTATAGTCCGTGCCGGGATGTTACCATCACCGGGACCGAATTGCCACTGAGTCCGCACTGCAATCCTCTGCCTGCCTCATTGCTGAATAGCCTAGGTGATTTCCACTACAGGCAACACGATTCTTAGCCTCTTTTGCAGACATGGTTTCAACCGTCAATTCCCGCGGGTTCCTGGCCGGGAAACCGCAGGCGGATACGATATCCACCATGGCCACGCAAGGCAGGCTACACTGCACACAGCGTTTTGGGCGCCGCGCGGGCTTCCGGCCGCAATGGCCGGCGTATGCCGCGCAGTTCCCGCCGCACCGCAATACAGGTTTCATCCTGTACCGTAAGGCATCCATCAATCGAAACGATGCTATAGGTGCCCCACGCATACAGGTCTCCACGGCGAGAGGGTCGGTACTTCATGCCATTGAAGCGCGCCCGCAAGCCTTAACCTCCAGCATCCACCCCAAACTGGGCGTAAGAAGCAAACACCAGAGACTTCATCGATATGCCCTTCTACGGATTTTTAGGCCCGTCCTGGGAATCGTATGCGCTGACTAGGATACTACGTCACTTATTTTTTATTCTATCACATGAATCCATCGGATTCAAGAAAACCGCGCAAAAAACAGCATTTAATTCGTGCGATTGGTCAAACTGCGCGCCAATTCCACCAGAAATGCGCTCTCCGGCTGACCGGATACCGCCTGCACGGCCTCGTCGGTCAGGCTTGCCACCAGACGGCGGCACTCCTCCATGCCCAGCAGCGACGGGAAGGTGGATTTTTCGCTCTTTTCATCCTTGCCGACCGTCTTGCCGAGCGTCGCGGTGTCGCCCTCGATATCCAGCATATCGTCCCGGATCTGGAACGCAAGGCCGAGCTTGTCCCCGTAGGTGCGCGCCATGTCAAGCGTGTGCGCGTCGGTCTTGCCCGCGACCGTGCAGCCCAGTTCGCACGCCGCGCGCAGCAGGCAACCGGTCTTGAGACTTTGCAGCAGGCGCAGCTCGTCCAGAGAAATCTTGCGGTGTTCCGCGCCCATATCGAGCACCTGCCCGCCGATCATGCCGTTCATGCCCGCGGCCTGTCCTAAGATGCGGATGCAGGCAAGGGCAGTCTCCGCAGATACGCCCTCAGCCGAGGCCGCGGTCTCAAACGCCGCCGTCAGCAGTCCGTCGCCCGCGAGCACCGCCGTCGCCTCGTCAAACGCCTTGTGGCAGGTCGGACGGCCGCGGCGCAGATCGTCGTTGTCCATGCACGGCAGGTCGTCGTGGATGAGCGAATAGGTGTGAATCATCTCGAGCGCGCACGCAAACGGCATCGCCTTTTGCACATCTCCACCGCACAGGCGGCAGAATTCCAAAACGATCACCGGCCGCAGGCGCTTGCCGCCCGCCATCGCCGAATATTTTGCCGCTTCAAAAATGCGGTCGTACCCTTCCCCGGTCTCGCGGGACAGGTATTTCTCAAGCGCAGGCTCGATGACCGCGAGATCTGCCGAAAGCTGCTCTGCAAACGTCATTTGCCCGCCTCCTCCGCGTCAAACGGCTGCTCGGTCAGCTCGCCCTGCATGTTTTCCTGCATGACCGTGACCTTCTGCTCAGCCTTATCCAGCATTTTGCCCAGCGCCGCGGACAGCTTGGTGCCCTCCTCGAACAGCTTGATGCTGTCCCCGAGCGGCGCTTCGCCCTTTTCCAGCAGGCGGACGATCTCCTCGAGCCGCTCCATCTGGCTTTCAAATGTCTTTTCCGCCATCGTTCTGTTCCTCCTCGATATCAGTCACGCGGCAGTTTGCCGCGCCTTTGGCAAATCGGATATGCAGCATATCCCCGGTTTTCAGCATGGACGCATCCGTGATGACTGCGCCGCGCACGCCTTTGTTCGCCACGGCGTAGCCGCGCGCAAGTACGCGCAGCGGGCTGATGGCGTCCAGCGTCGCCACCGTTCTGGCAAAGCGCAGACGGCGGCGCTGCACGCCGTCCCGTCCTGCTGCCAGCAACCGTCGGCGCAGCAAAGTCAGCTTCTGTTCCTCCCGCGCAAGATAGGCCGGGAATGCCGCGAGCAGTCGGTCAGCCGTCCGGTCGAGCAGCACGCGCTTTTCTGCGATATATCGCGTCGGATTGCGCGTTTCCAGCCGCTGCTGCAAAGCGTGGAACTGTTGCTGCCGCTGCTGTATCTGCTTATGCGCCGCCGCGTGCAGCCGCGTGTCCAATGTGCGCAGGCTGAGCGCATACTCCGCACGGTCCGGTACGGCAAGCTCAGCCGCGCCCGATGGCGTGGGCGCGCGCAGATCGGCAACAAAATCCGCAATGGTCACATCCGGCTCATGGCCAACTGCGGAAATCACCGGAATTTCGGACGCAAAAATCGCCCGCGCGACCGCTTCCTCGTTAAACGCCCACAGGTCCTCCATCGACCCGCCGCCGCGTCCGCACAAAATAACGTCCGCCTCGCCAATCGCATTGGCAAGGCCGATTGCCCGCGCGATACTTTCCGCCGCGCCCTGTCCCTGCACCTGTGCCGGATAGAGCGTCACTACCGCAAGCGGCCAGCGACGGCCCAGAATGCGGATCATGTCACGCACCGCCGCGCCGGTCGGTGAGGTGACGAGCGCAATCTTTCGCGGCATACGCGGGATGGACTTTTTGTACATCGGATCAAACAGGCCCTCGGCCTGTAATTTTTTCTTGAGCTGCTCGAAAGCGAGATTGAGTGCGCCTGCGCCGTCCGGGATTACCTCGGAAATATACAGCTGCACCTGTCCCGTGCGCGGGAACGAGCTGACGCGCGCCCGCACGATGACCTTCATGCCGTTTTCCAGCCGGAATTTCAGACGCATCGCGTCCGAGCGGAACATCACCGCGTTGATGGACGCTCCCTCATCCTTCAGGCTCATATAGTGATGCCCCGAGGAGTGCGCCTTGTAGTTGGAAATCTCACCCTGCACCAGCAGATTGCGATACCCCGGCACAGTGTCGAGCAATTCCTTGATTTCGTTATTGAGCTGTGTGACCGAGTAAATCGTACTCACGTTTTGTTCCTTTCATAAAGCCGTGCGGCGAGCACCGCCACGCCGACCGCATTATCCCCTGACAGCACCGGCTCGGCAAACGAGACACGCTCTCCAAACGCCGTCTGCATGTGCGAGCGCAGCACACGGCTTGCCATCACGCCGCCCGCGCACAAAACCGGGCAATCATACTTCAAAAGCGCCTGCTCAGTCGCTTTGACGACCGCATTCGCCACGGTTTCGAGCGTAAAGCGTGCCATTTGCGCAGACTCGGCGGTCTTGTGCTTGTTTTCCACCTGATTCTGCATACCGGACAGTGAAAACCGGCAGTCCGCCACTTTGGGGCGGTATCCCTTTTCCGGCTCGGCTTCCATCGCCAGCGCATCGAGCGCCGCACCCGACGGAAACGGCAGCCCCAGCAGCGCGCCCGCGCGGTCGATCAGCTGTCCCGCTGCAAGATCAGTCGTGCCGCCAATGCAGGTGCAGTCCGGCAAGCCGTCCGCGCCCGGCGTGACACGCAGCAGCTCGCTTGTCCCGCCCGACAGATGCCATGCGAGGAACAGCTCGTCCAGCAGATGCAGTCGCCCCGCGCTCAATGCCGCCGCCGCGATATGTCCCTGCTGGTGCGACACACTAAAAAGAGGCACAGATAGCAAATGCGCCGCGCTGCGCGCGACGCTTTGACCCGCCAAAAAGCACGGCATATACGAATCCTCAACCGCGCGCGGGCGGGTGCTTACGCCGATGGCGCGCACCTCACCCTGCGGCAGGGCCTCAATTTTCTCATGCAGATGCACGGTATGCTGAAACAGCGCGTCCGACTGACGCAGGCCGATTGCACCCTCCGGCACGGAGAGCAGACTGCCTTCGTTGCGCCACGCGCCGTTTTCCGCATCAAACACCGCCGCCGACGTGCGGTAATTTGAGGTGTCGAACCCCAGAAAACGCTCAGGCAGCAGTGTTCTCCACCGGCACCGCGGCAGCATCGGCTGCCGGAGCCGCGTCGGGCTGCGACGCACGCGCGACCGAGCCCAGCACGCCGTTGATAAACGCCGCGGCTTCGTCCGTATCGTATACCTTTGCCAGCTCGACCGCCTCGTTGATGGCAGCGCCAACCGGCACATCCTCCACATAGCGCATCTCATAGATGGCAAGGCGCAGCACCGCCACGGTCATGCGCGACATACGGCTGATCTTCCAGCCCTTGGAGTAGGCCGCGATCGTTTCGTCCAGCTCCTGCTGGCGCGCGGCCACGCCCTTGACCACCGCGCGGATGTACTCGGTTTGCGCTTCGGACAGCTTGCCCGCATACAGCGCAATATCGCCACTGATCGAGGCCATGATGGACTCGTCCAGCCGCTCTTCCAAATTCTCGTCCTCAAACTGCTGGAACCCCATCTCAAAGATCAGGTGCAGCGCAATTTCTCTTGCTTTCGTTCTGCTCATCACACTCACGGCGGCAGCTTCCTCCCATTTTTGGTTACGCCTTATTTTATCCTATTTTCGCCAAAGTTGCAAGGTGATATTCCCGAAAAGGCGCGCCGGGACAAAAGAAAACGGCAGGGCGATACGCCTTGCCGTTTCGATGCGGTTTTTTTATTCCTGTTCCGCAGGCTGGTCCTCGACTGCCGGCGCGGGTGTAAACGTCACACCGCCGACATGCACATTGACCTCGGTGACCTTCAGACCGGTCATGGACTCGACCGAAGAACGCACATTCTCCTGCACCTGCTTTGCCACCTCGCAGATGTTATGGCCGAACAGCGCAAGGAAGCCGATCTCGATCTCGACCGTTCCGTCCTCGCCGATTTCAATGCGAACACCCTTGGAAAGGTTCTTTTTGCTCAAAAAGCTGACAATATCGCTTGTCAGGGTGGAATACAGGCCGCTCACGCCTGCGGTTTCCGAAGTGGCCAGCGCCGCAATGGATGCGACAACGTCCTCGGAAATCCGGATGGAACCCTGATCGCTCTCGGTCGACCAATACTCCTTGTGATCCGCCATAGTGCTCACTCTCCTTTACACGGATTATAGCACAGTTTTGGCAAAAAGCAAAGCAAAAATACGCGCTGCGCGCCTTACTCCGCTTCCACGATCTTGACCTGGCCCGCGGTCATGCCGGTCTCACTGACCACGATGTCCTTAATGACCGTCACATCGGTCGCCTGCAAGCCGCCGTCCGGCGGCGCGACCACGACGTTCACGCCGCTGTCACCGATCATCACGACCGCATCCGCATAGCCCTTAGCGCGGATCAGGCTTTCGATGTTCGCCTCAGCAACCGAATCATCCGCCAGCGCGGAGATCTGCGCGGCCGCCTCGTCCTTGGCTGCCTGATCTGCGTCCTCGCTCTCGCTCAGCTCGCGCAGCGTGCTGACTGCTTCATCCCGCGCCTGCTCACGTGTCAGACGGGAAGTTGCAAAATAGTCCTCTCCTTCGCTTTGCGCCGCAGTATCCGTCCCCGCCGCATCCGCGTCGGTCTGCCCAGCCACCAGCAGCTCATCCGGCGCATCGACATAGCTCCAGTTTAAGTAAACTGCCGCACAAAGCAACAGCGCGATCACACCGTATACCGCGCCGCGTTTCTTGATTTTTTTCATCACTGCTCGCCCTCCTGTATTTGGTTACTATGTTTTATGAGGCATCGGACATTTTCAGAACCGTAACTTTGTCCGCGCCGATCCCACATACCGTGCTGACCGCCTGCGTCACTGCCAGACGCACCTGCGCATTGTCCGCACCGTCGCACAAAACGACCGCGCCGCGAAACGTCGGCAGCAGATTTTTGACCGTGACAGGCTTTTCTCCGTAGCTGCCATCGCTGAGAATGGTCAGATCGCTTTCAAAACTCTCACTGCTGTCCATCCCGGTCGTCTGGCGGGTGTTGACCGCGTAAACCGCCTCGCCGCTCTGCTCGAGCGACAGCATCAGCTCAACCCGCCCCACGCCGTCCACCGCCGCCAGCTTATCACACAGCGTCTGTTCAAACGCGGTAAGATCAAACGACGAGGGCTGCGCCTCGGTTTCCGCCGCGCTGGCCGTGTCGGTTTTTGCGCCGCGTCCGCCCGACGCCAGCAGCAGCACACCTGCCAACAGCACGATCAGCACCGCACGGTATTTGACCGCCAGCGGCACAACCCTTTGCTGCGCCGCGCGCAGCCACACCTTCCATTGTTCTTTCATTGTGCCACCCACTCCTGTCTGTCCGCATCCACGCCGCTGCCCTCGGTCACCAGCGTTTTCAGCTCATCCAGCCGCGCCGCATCCGTGCTTTGGTAATACACGGTCACTTGCCCGACCTGTAAAATGCCGTTTTCGTCGTTTTCCATCGTCACATGAATCGTGCAGTCAAATCCCTTCGCCTGCGCACTGCTCTCGAGCGCATCCGCAATGCTGGCCGCAATCGTGCTCATTGTCGTCTGCGCGTTTTGCTCCTGTATCGCGTCCACGTCTACGCCCGCAAGCACACCATCCCGCATGCCTTCCCAGCCGGTCAGTCGCAAGCCTGCCAGCGGCTGCAACAGCGCCAGCAGCATCAATAGCCCTGCTGCCAGTTTGACGATCTCGCGCAGCGCGCCGCCTTCGACCACGCGCAGCGCCACCGCGGACGCAACGCCCGCCAGCGTCACGCGCAGCAGAATGGTATGAAACAGTTCACTCATATCGGCTTCACCATCGCAACCACATAAACCAGCTCCAAATACAGAATCAGACAGCAGGTGCTCAGCATGCCGAGCAGCAGGCCGAACCCCGTGCTGATGCCTTCCAGCATCTGCCGCAGACTGCTCGAACACAGCGGTGAAAGCACCGCTGCCCCCGCCTTATAGCACAGATAGCTCATACCCACGCGCAAAAACGGAATCAGGCAGATCGCCGTCACGCACAGCATGCCGAACACGCCGATCGAACTGCGCAGCAGCGCCGCACCGGAAAGCACGGTCTCGGTCGCATCCGAAATCACGCCGCCGACCACCGGCACCGCGCCCGAAACCGCAAATTTTGCCGTTTTGAGCGCCATGCGGTCCACGCTGCCCGACACCCCGCCCGCAATGGTCAGATAGGCGGTGAACACGGTCAGAATCAGTTTGAGGGCACCTGAGGTCAGCCCCTTGATGCCGTCCGCGATGCCGTGCAGCATGCCGTTGCCGGTCGCCGCGTCCACCGCCACCACCGCAAGATACGCGCACGCCGCAGGCACCAGCAGCGTATTCACCAGCCGGATCACCAGATCGAACACCACCATCGTCGCCACCTGCAAAGCGGTCGCGGTCGCGGCATTCCCGCCCGCGGAAAGCACGGTCGCCAGCACCGGCTGCAACGTGCCGGAAAACACGCTGATTTGGGACAGGGTTTCGGCACAACGCCAGCACACCCGTGAAATCCTTGAGCAGCACCGCCGCACAGCCCAGCGCGCCCGCCATGTCAATCCATGCATCGGCCGCGCCGCCCGCCGCTGCGGAAAATCCGCGTCCGGCAGCGGTCAGCACCACCACAACCGCCACCCGCACCAGCCCGCCCAGCGCGTTTTCCAGTGCGCTGCGGCTGTCCTCGGCGGTGTTCTCCAGCAGCCGGGCAAACGAACCCCCCAGCTCGTCCGCCGTTTCCGGGTCAATGCCGTCCAGATACGCGCGCTGCTCCCCCGGCACCGCGCCGAGCAGCGTGTCCCCCTGCGCGGCCTCTTCTCCCGCCGCAGCCGCTGCGGTCATGCATGCCAACAGCACCAGCATCACGGCAAACAACTTTTTCATCGTCCGTTCCCTTTCATATCGTCCAGTCCGCCACCAGCTCAAGCACTTGCTCGAGCAGCGGCAGACACATGGAAAGCGCCAATACCGCGCCCACGATCTCCAGCTTGGCCGCAAGCGCGGACTGCCCGCTGTCCCGGCAAAGCGCACTCATGATGCGCACCACGACCGCCACGCCGACCGTCTTGAGCACCGGCAGATACAGGCTCTGCGTGATGCCGCCCTGCGCAAGCAGACCGGAAAACCGCTGCATCGTGCCGCCCACGAGATCGAAGGCCCGCAGCAGGATGAGAACGCCCGCCGTCAGCGTCAGCAGGAACGCAATCGCAGGCACATCCTTTTTGAGCGTCATCGACAGCACCAGAACCAGCAGCACCAACCCGCAGGCTGCAATCAGACCGTTCAAAACCCGAACACGCTTTTCATCATCGTAAACAGCTGGCTGATCTCCTGCACAATCAGCATCAGCACGACGATCAGCCCCGCCAGCGTGGTCATCAGCGCCTGTTCCTCCCGTCCCGACCGCGTCAGCAGCTGACCGAGCACCGCTACCAGGATACCGACCGCCGCAATGCGGAAAATCAGATCAACGTCCATATGTTCCTCCGTCCTCAGATCAGCACCAGCACCACCAGAATGCCCAGCGCAATGCCGCAGGTGCGGTACAGATTGCCCTTGTTTTGCAGTTCCCCTGCCGCCGTGTCGCGCGCCGCTGCCAGCCGCCGCGCGATCTGCTCGAGCCCCGCGACCTGCTCGGCAGCGTCATACCGGCCGAGCCACGCCGCCGCTTCGGACAGGATCTCGCACTCCGGCTGCCCCAGTCCGATCTGATCCCGGCAATCCCGCAGGGACGCGCGCCACAAATACCCGAACGACAGCCCGTTCTCCTCGCGCAAGCGCCGTCGCAGATGGCCAAAGAGCGTACGGATGGCCGCGTTTTCGCTTTCGGCCAGCTGGCCGACGATTTCAGGTACGGGCGTGCGGCGGCCGGAGATTTCGCCGCTCATCAGCTGCAACGCAAGCAGCATTGCATCCGCTGCGGCCACGCGCCGCCGCAATCCCTGCCGCGCGGACAGGCCAAGCGCAGCACACGCGCCGAAGATCATCACCGATCCCATCAGTTTGAGCATGGTTTTCCCTCCAATTCCTGTATCCGGTAACACCGTTTTCCGTTTTCCCGTGTGATGACCACCGCCCGCTCGAACACATGCAGCTCCAGCAGCGCGCGGTACAGCGGCCTTCGGCACAGATCGTCCACATCCGCCGCATGCGCGCTGGCCAGTACCGCCGTGCCGCAGTGGGCGCACAGCGAAACCGCCTCCACATCCTCTGGCGCGGTGATTTCGTCAAAAGCGATCAGTTCGGGCGACATGGTCTTGAGCAGCATAAACGCCGCCTGTTTTTTTGCGCAGTTTTCCAGCACATCCGTGCATCTGCCGAGCGCAAACTGCGGTGCGCCGTCCAGCAAGGCGGCGATCTCCCCGCGCTCGTCCGCTACCGCGACCGGATGCCCCGCCTCCGACACCAGCCGCACCCATTCGCGCAGCAGCGTCGTCTTGCCGAAGCCGGGCGGCGACAGCACAAGGACGCTCTGCATCGCGCCCGCACCGATCCACGACCGGATGACCTCGTCCACCTCAGTGATCTGCCGCGCCACGCGCAGATTGACCGACGACAGTCCGCGCACGCCGATCACCTGTCCGCTTTCCTCGGCCACCGTGCCGCAAAGCCCGAGCCGATGCCCCCCGCCGAGCGTCACGAACCCGTGCCGCAGGCTTTCCGCATAGCTATGTACCGAATACCGTGTCGCCCGGCTGAGCGTTTCGCGCAACTCCTGCGCCGTGACCGGCGCAAACACGGTTTGCTGTTCGCCCGATGCCGTGCGCACCGACGGCGGCCATCCGACCCGCAGGCGCACTTCCTCGATTTGCTGCTGCCCGTCCAAGAGCGCCAGCTCTGCCGCGCGCGGCGGCGGCAGACAGGCGATCGCCTGCATATAGGCCCGGTCCTGTTTTCCTTCCATTTGCATCACCTGTCCCTACTCTATGCCCGGCCTGTCCCGAATATGACTGCAACACAACCGTAACAAAACGGGCATTGACAAGGCGCGCCTTTGGGAATATAATAGGTATAAATATTGCACAAAGCGATGACAGAGGAAAGTAGTTGTTCCAAGTGCGGCTTTCAGGGAGTGTCCGGCATGACTGGAAACGGACGCAGGCGCCGGCACAATGAAGTTCCCTCTTGAGCTGCGGCGCTGAAAAGCAGTTTCCAGTAGGCGCCGACGGATTTCCTCCGTTATAGGGATAGGATATTTTCGTATCCGAAAAAAGTGCGGCATAGCGTTATGCCGAATGTGGGTGGTACCGCGGAACCGTTTGTCTTTCGTCCCTCTTTGTGGATGAAAGGCTTTTTTTGTGCTTTTTTCCGCCGGACAAACAAAACAAATCCCACATCATTCCAAAGGAGAGACAAAACTATGATTATCATTATGAAACAGGGCACGACCCGCGAGCATGTCGAAGAGCTTTCCCGCCACATTGAGCGCTGGAACGTCAAGGCAAACCCGATTTACGGCGCAGGCACCATCGTCATCGGTCTGGTCGGCGACACGGGCGCGGTCGATAAGGACGCGCTGCTGCGCGACCCGCAGGTCGAAAACATTCTCAAGGTGCAGGAGCCGTTCAAGCTGGCCAACCGCAAGTTCCATCCGGACAACACCGAAGTGACCATCGCGCCGGGCGTTGTGGTCGGCGGCAAAAAGCTGGTCGTGATGGCCGGTCCCTGCTCGGTCGAGAGCGAAGAGCAGATCATCGACGTTGCCAAGCATGTGCAGGCTGACGGCGCAACCGTGCTGCGCGGCGGCGCGTGGAAGCCGCGTTCCTCCCCGTACTCCTTCCAGGGCCTCAAGGCGGAGGGCCTCGAGCTGCTGCACAAGGCGCATGTGGAAACCGGTCTGCCGGTCGTTACTGAGATCACCAACCCTGCGCACATCGATCTGTTCATGGACAAGTGCGACTGCTTCCAGGTCGGCGCGCGCAACATGCAGAACTTCGAGCTGCTCAAGGAGCTGGGCCAGACCGACAAGCCGATCCTGCTCAAGCGCGGCTTTGCCAACACGATGGAAGAGTTCCTGATGAGCGCCGAGTACATCATGGCGGGCGGCAACGAGCAGGTTATCCTGTGCGAGCGCGGCATCCGCACCTATGAAAAGTACACCCGCAACACGCTGGATATCTCGGCAGTGCCGGTGCTCAAGCGTATGAGCCATCTGCCGGTCATCGTTGACCCGTCCCACGCGGGCGGCATTTACTGGATGGTCGAGCCGCTGGCCAAGGCAGCCGTTGCCGCAGGCGCGGACGGCCTGATGATCGAGGTGCACAACGACCCCGCGCACGCGCTGTCGGACGGCGCGCAGTCGCTGACCTATGATTCCTTCCACGAGACCATGCACAACCTGCGCGCGGTAGCGCAGGCGGTTGGCCGCGAAATTTAATTTGCTTGCAAACACGTTTTGAAGCGAAATCCCACGCGCCCCAAGGCGCGATACGCGATACATGATGTAAAGGAGTGTTTCCCCAGTGCAGACGCTGAGCCTGACGGGCGCGAACGGCGTGTCCGAAATTTACATTGAAAACGATCTTCTCAGCCACGCGGGCAAGGCGATCGGCGATGTTTTCTCCCCCTCCCGCGTACATATCGTGACCGACTCGACGGTTGCGCCGCTCTATCTTGCGCAGCTGACGCAGCAGTTTGACCTGCCGGTCAGCTCGACCGTCATCCCTGCGGGCGAGGAACACAAGCGACTCTCCACGGTCGAGGGCATTTACCACGACCTGCTCGCTGCGGGCATGACGCGCAAAGACCTCATTATCGCCCTTGGCGGCGGCGTGGTGGGCGACATCACGGGCTTTGCCGCCGCGACCTTTCTGCGCGGCGTATCGCTGTGCCAGATTCCGACCACCCTGCTCGCGCAGGTGGATTCCTCGGTTGGCGGCAAGACCGGCGTAGACCTTGACGAAGGCAAAAACCTCGTCGGTGCATTCTACCAGCCGCGGCTGGTGCTGATCGACCCCGAGGTGCTCCAAACCCTGCTGGACGCAACCTTTGCCGACGGCATGGCAGAGGTCGTCAAATATGGCTACATCGCCAACCCTGCGATTTTGGACATGGTGTCTCAGCCGGACTATAAAACGCACATCGGAGAGGTAATTTACGAGTGCGTCAAGATCAAGCGCGACGTGGTCGCCATCGACGAGCATGACACCGGCCTGCGCATGATCTTAAATTTCGGCCACACGATCGGTCACGCAGCGGAAAAGCTCGGAAACTACACCGAGCTGACGCACGGGCAGGCGGTAGCGATCGGCATGGTTGCCGCAATGCGGCTGGCCGCTTTGCGCGGCGACACGGACCTTTCCGCGCCGGTCATTGCGCTTTTGCAGCAGCTTGGCCTGCCGACCGAGCTGACGCACGACCGCGAAGCGATTTTCCACGCGCTGCTGTCGGATAAAAAGAAATTCGGCAGCACGGTCAACTTCATCCTTGTGCGCGAACCGGGCCGGGCGGAGATCACGCCGATCGAATCGGAAACGCTGCACGAGTACATTCTCAAACTGTAAGGAGGTTTGTCTGATGGGTTCCACCTGGGGCAGTGTCATTAAACTATCCATCTTCGGGGAGTCGCACGGCGCAGGCATCGGCGTCGTGATCGACGGTTTTCCGGCGGGCGTCCCGTACGATGAAGCCTTTGTGCTGCGGGAAATGGAACGCCGCGCACCCGGACGCAACAAACAGTCCACCCAGCGCAAGGAGGCCGACACGCCGGTCATCCAATCCGGCCTTTTGAACGGCCAGACGACCGGCGCGCCCATCTGCGCCGTCATCCAGAACACCAACCAGCGCTCGGGCGATTACGCTGCGCTGGCCGCGCAGCCCCGTCCGGGCCATGCGGATTACACCGGCATGGTGCGCTACCACGGCTGCAACGACCCGCGCGGCGGCGGCCATTTTTCCGGCCGTCTGACCGCGCCGCTGGTGTTTGCCGGCGCGCTGTGCAAGCTGTGGCTCAAAACGTTCGGGATCACGGTCGGCTCGCACATCCAGTCGATCGCCCAGATTCAGGATATGCCGTTTGACGATGTGGACATCCCGGTTTCTCAGCTGGATGCGCTGCGCGAGGCCGACTATCCGGTCAACAATCCGCGCGCACTGGACGCGATGCTTGCGGCGATCGAAGAAGCGCGCGAAGCGCAGGACTCGGTCGGCGGCGTGATCGAATGCGCGGCCGTCGGCCTGCCCGCCGGCATCGGCAGCCCGATGATGGACACGGTGGAAAGCCGTCTGTCCTCCATCCTGTTTGCCGTTCCCGCTGTCAAGGGCGTAGAATTCGGCGCAGGCTTTGCATTCGCCGCCTTGCGCGGTTCGCACGCAAACGACGCCCTGTATCAGGACGGCGACACGGTCAAAACCGAAACCAACAACAACGGCGGCATCAACGGCGGCATCACCAACGGTATGCCGCTGATCGTGCGGGTGTGCATCAAGCCCACGCCGTCCATCTCGACCACCC
>ERZ1090860.307-NODE-308-length-29968-cov-7.924682_pt1 | contig 29968 bp, 16 predicted proteins | sample MGYA00478483_ERZ1090860 | MGnify/ENA primary metagenome ERZ1090860 (study PRJEB33644, sample SAMEA5815741) | chicken gut metagenome | biome: Chicken; feature: Gastrointestinal Tract; material: Caecum | place: Ireland | collected 2019-01-01 | study: A study of the...
CTACACCTATTAAGTCGTCGGCAGCGTCAGATGTGTATAAGAGACAGGTGCCGACAGGAGTCTTGTTACCATCGTCGTCATAGTACCAATCATCATCCGTACCGGGGATACCGTCTTCGCCAACAAATACCTTTTCGTTTTCACCATCGTTGTCAGGATCGGATTCATACCAGTCATCCGGAGTACCGGGCTTGGTGTCATCAGCAACATGAATTACCTCATCCTCGCCGTCCTTGTCGGGATCAGCGTAGTAGAGGTCGTCATTTGTGCCGGGAATGCCATCGCCATCGGCAAAGATTTGCTCATTCTCGCCGTCCTTATCTGGATCAGCAAGGTAGAAATCATCCGAAGTGCCGGGGATACGGTCATCGCCAACATACACGGTTTCGTTATCGCCATCATGGTCAACATCAAAGCCGTAATGATCATCCGATGTGCCCGGTTTACCATCTTCGCCAGCCTCAATCTTTTCATCGTTGCCATCACCGTCGATGTCAGTCGGATACCAGTCATCAGGTGTGTCGAACTTATCGTCATCACCTGCGTATACTGTTTCATCGCTGCCATCGCCATTTACATCTGCCACATATTTCAGAACGATAACCAGAACTGCATCATCCTGTGAAGTGGTCAGATGAATCGGATCGGATTCATTTGTACCGTACTTGTGTGTGTACTCAGCTACCAACTCATAGCGGCCCTTATCCATCTCTCCAGTAGAGAAATGTCCGTCAGCATTTGTTTCGGTAGTGAAAGACTTGCCGGTATCCTGATTGGTTACAGTTACGACTGCACCAGACAAGGGCTTGCGATGATCCGTTACAACAGTACCAGAAATAGAGACCTTATCAGGTTTCGGATCGGGTTCCTCAGGGTCTCCCCCGCCTCCTTCACTGCCGCCGTCCTTCGTATTGAGTACGATAGAGAATGCAGATGTGTCGGAGATTGTGACAGTCTTTGAGTTATCCTCATAGCCGTCAGCCGATGCCGTAAACGTGTATCGACCAGCATTCAGGTTGATAGTTGCAACACCAGAGCTATTGGTCTGCGAAGAACCGGACTCTGCACCGTCATAGGAAACGGTTGCACCAACGATCGGGTTGCCACTGTAGTCCTTAACAGTCACAGTAACAGCGAACTCATCGCCCTCAGGCGGAGTCACCGGTTCCGGATTGCTGGTGTCTACAGTATAATCCTTCGTCTTGTCTTCCCATACGACAGTCACAATGTACTTGCCGGGGGCGAGGTCAACAAACTCATAATAGCCGTCATCGTTGGTAGTCGTACGATCCAACTCGTCGCCAGATTCCGTCTTCAGAATCACGGTCGCGCCAACGATAACATTGTCATCGGTGTCATGCACATAACCGTAAATTTTGAAATTGTCACGAATCAGGGTAGGCTTAATTGGATCACTGGGGTTGTTGGTGTAGCTGCCGTCGGTATAAACGTCGTAGCTGTCCGGATATGTGATGGTTACATTGTAGTTGCCATCATTCGGGACTTCGAAGCTGTACTTGCCGTCGTCGCCTGTCACCATTGTCCACGGGCCACCATTGCCATCCGAGCCAGTAACAACAACAGTTGCACCGGAAACCGGATCGCCGTTTACATCTACCACTGTACCAGCAACAACGGAGCTGCCGGAAACAACGGTCTGTTCTTCAGTCCATTTAGCACTCGGATCTTCAGCCGGAATGATCTCAACAATGTAATCGCCAGAAGCGACATCGATGAATTCATAATAACCGGTTTCATCCGTGCTTACGGTCTGAATGATGTGCTCAGGATCGTCCTTGTCATACAGGTTGACAGTTGCGCCAACGTACGGATTGAAGTTTTCATCCAGTGCGTAGCCATGAAGCGTAAAGTTCTGAACTTCGGTCTGTACGGTCTTGGACAGATCGTAGGAAGTTTCTACGCGGAAACGTCCGTCGCCGATGTCAAGGAACTCGTAGTAACCGTCGCCGTTAGAGGCGGTTTCGTTTACCGGCTCCCATGCCTCGCTTACGATGTTGAACTTCAGCAGCGTAACGGTAGCTCCCTCAACCGCATTGCCATCGGGATCGATAACATAGCCGTTGATGGAATTGGTATTGCTCTCGACCATAGGCGGCTCATCCTTGATATCCGTATCGTCGATTACCAGACGCACCAAAGTGTTCTGTTCAACAACTACGGTCTTCATTTCAGATTCGCGGTTGGTCGTAGAAGCCTTAAACTGATATTCGCCAGCCGGGAGCTTGAATGCCACCGTGCCGTCACTTGCGGTTACACCGGAGCCTTCCGCAGCACCCTGATAGGTGACGGTTGCATCCGGAACTGCTCTACCATAGGCATCCTCAACAGATACCATGACGTTAAAGCTGAGAGAAACAGCCAGCGTTACGTCGGTCACGTCTGCACCATTTACATGAACTGCGGTCTCCCCATTCGTAGAATAGGTGTAGCCGTTATCAGATTCGTAAACAGCAGACAGATAATACGTGCCGTCCGGCAGATTCTCAAAACGGAACGCACCATTGCGATCGGTCGAAGTAGTCATCGTTGTATGCTTGTCATCGCCAAAGGTAATGGTTACGATGCTGTTTGCGAGACGATTGCCCTCGTTATCGGTGACGATACCAGAAACAGTGCGTTCACCGGTCGGGATCTGTTCCCCGCCCTGCTTGGTCAGCGTCAAATCCTGCACAGTGTCAGTCGTGACATTCACAGTGACCTTTTCGCTTGCCTTGCCAGCAGCTTCCGCATACAGAGTGTAAGAGCCGATCTGGGATGCAGTGATATTGATGGAGTAATGACCATCATCATTGGTGTAAACCTTGCCATCAGCAGCACCATCATAGTAAACGATGCCATCCGGGACGGGCTTACCATCTGCGTCGAATACCGTACCACTGATTGTGATCGGGATTCCAACCTTCAAGGTGATATCCATGTCATTATCCACAGTGATATCCATGTTGGCGGATTCATCGCCGTAGTTGACAATCACCTTATAATCGTCCGAGTACAGCGGAGCAATAAACTTGCCATCCTCGCCCGTCTTGCCCTCCCAAGCAAGAGAGCCGTCAGCATAGTTGATAGTGACTTCTGCATCTTCCAGCGGCTGATTATCACCATCACGAACCGCAGTACCTGTTACAGTGTAGCGGTTGATCACGATGTCAATACCAGTCACATCACCATCAGCAACCGTTACCGGAATGCTGCTAACAGAGTGGTAAATATGATCTGCGTTGTATTCATACATCGCAGTGGCAGTGTAGTCACCCTTCTTCACACCGATAGACCAGTTGCCGTTCTCATCGGTTTCGATGCCATACACCTTATCCGGGTTTGCATTGTCCTTCAGAACGACGGTCGCACCAGAAATCGGTTCGCCCTTCTGATCCTTTACTGTGCCAGATACCGTCTGCGCATTGATATTCCAGCTCCAAACAGAACCCGGAGTCATGCCATCGGGATATGCAGCACCATAGCTGTCAGTTTCAGCAGTCGTACGGTCAAGCAGTTCAGTACCAGCCACCGGGTAATCGACCTTTACGCGATACTCACCAGACGGGAGATCGGTATAAGAGAACTTACCATCAGTGATGATCGTCTGCTCACCAACTGGCTTATTATACTGATCCAACAGTGTTACGACAGCACCCAAACGCGGGTTGCCATCTTCATCCACAATCTTACCGCTGATCCCGATAACGTAATCGACTGCGATCTTGTTGTCCGGCGCATCAACGTAATAGGTTGTGGTGTTGTCGCCCTTAACGAACTCAATGCGGTAAGAACCAGCTTCCAGTCCATCAAAGGAGTACATGTTGCCCTCGCCCAGCTCAGCCACGCGCTTGACAACATCGGTTGTTACATTGTACAGAATTGCGGAATCGTAGCCGTTCGGCTCGTTGCCCGTAATCGAGTACGTTCCATTATTTTCAGTGACAACAGGCTCATATTCCTGATAGCCAACCGATACATAATGATTTTCATAGACCTTACCATCGACGTACAGAGCAACGCGATAGTTGCCAGCTTCCATAGCTTGCAAGGTATAGTCGCCCTTGGCATTAGACAACGTAGCGTTCAGCAGATCAAAGTCCTCACCATTCTGCTTATACAGCGCGATAATGCTACCCTCTTGCGGTACACCGTCAATCGAGAAATTGCCGGATACAGTATAGTTTTCGAGAGTAGTCAAATCATCGTCCGGATCTCCAGCGGTCAGATATTCGGTCTTGGACTCGATGTTGTTGATGATGACGCGATAGGTAAATCCGGCCTGCACGGTGAAATCGTAGAAGCCGTTCTGGTCAGTGTAGGCAATATCAACGATATCGCCGTCACGGTTCTGGATTTGAACCAGTGCGGGACTCTGATTGCCATTCTGGTCAAGCACTACACCACGAATGGTTGCAGTGGTCTTATCAGAATTTCGGTCAAAATACTGGGTTGCCGCAGTGTATGTTCCCTTTTCATAATCCGAATCGGAAATTGCGAAATGGAGAACACGGGATGCATTGGAGGCGTACGAGAATACGCCAATGTAATCACCAGCAGCCAGACCTTCAACAGTCCAATGACCGTTCTCGTCTGTTACCGCAGCACCGACCTGTGCATTATTCTCAGCGGTGTAAACGAACACATCTACGCCCTCGACAGGATCGGTAGTGTGAACGCCATTATCCGAGAAGAAGACATTACCATCTACAACGCACGGTTCGGGAGTCGGTTCGGGTTCAGGGTCAGGATCTTCACCCGGATCAGGTTCAGGGCCGGGTTCAACATCCGCATTAACCTGCTTGATAACATCAGGCCATTTCACATCGGAACCACTCACGAGGAACGACAATCCGTCAGCCTGTGCATCAGCATTGTCATAAGTGTAAGTGCCACCGTTGTAACCGAATACAACACTTACGAGATATGTGCCATCAGCCAGTTCACCGAAAGAGTAAGCCCCGTTCGCATCAGTAGTTGTCATTGCAACATACTGCGCGTTGTCTGCACCGTCCACAATCCTGTACAGAAGCACTACGCTGCCAGCAGGTACAGGAGTGATGGTATCTTCGTTGGTACGGTCTGTCTGATAATACGCATTGCCGGATGCAGTATAGCGATACAGGTCGCTATCCGCTTCCGCGTCACGGTCAACGATCAAATCAACATCGTTCGCATCGCACAAACTGAGGTTTACACCACGGCTGCCAGCGTAGGTGTAATCACCGTACTGATAAGTCGCACGTACCGTAATTTTGCCCTGCGGGATATTGAGGATTTCATAGTTGCCGTTCTCATCCGTTACGTCCGAACCTACTGCGGAATAAGTACCGGTTTCCTCATCATACAGATAAGCAGTTACCGGAACGCCTTCCAACAGGAATTCATCGCTCGTGTCGTAAAGATAGTACACCTTGCCGCGCACATCGTAATAGGTATGCGAGATTGTAGTGCTGAAATCATACGGCTGACTGAAATCATAGGTCTGCGTATAACCATCATTGAGGAGCGCATCCAATTCGTCGGAGTAAACGAGGAATGTGTATTCCAGCGTTTCGCCTTCGTTTTCATGGACAAACATGTCATCCCAAATACGTGTTGCAGTATTCAGAATAGAGCCATCGCCCTGAGTGTAGCCAGTGGCTGGAATCAGTACCGGGCCACCATACGGCTGACCATTGACGAGGAGCTGCATAAACACGTTCGTGCGCTCGATCTGGTAGTAGGAATTGATAAGGTCGCCCAGCGAATTGTATTCGTAATGAGCTTCCGACTTATCATCCCAAATGATAGAACCCTTAACGTCCACGCGCTCAGGTTCATGGGTCAACGTAATGTTGAGGCCGGTTTCATCATTGCTTTCTGCGTAGCCATCCGGTACGGAAACCATCTGAATCGTATAGACGATCGGCTTGCCACCATCATACACGTCTTGTTCCGTCCACGATACAGGCCAGCTACTTGCAGTGCTCTCGCCGGTGACTTCAGTTGCGTTACCAATCGCCACACCATTCGCATAGAGCTGAACGAAAATGCTATCCGGACGGAGGCCGTCGCGGTTTCCATCGTCGTTCCACAGAATGTCAGCGTAAACAGTCTTGGTTTCCTTGTTGCGAGTCAAAGTGGTCTCCCACTGATATTGACCAGTCAAGTCATCAACACCGCCGTCAATGGAACCCCATTCAGTTGCAGAAGTCCAATAGAAGGTATCCGCCTCAACCGGAGTTCCGTTCATGGTCGGTGCTGCTGCATAGCCTTCGTCCAGCATAGCCGCCGCAGTATCTTCGCTCCAACGGAACGAATAGCTAACCGGAGTATCTGTGCCGACTTCACGCCATACAGCCAGATCGGTGATAGAACCAGTCCACTGGTTGCCCTCACCAGTCAGTGTGACTGAACCAACCTTTGTGCCATCGCCGTAGACATCCACAGTAACGCTTTCCGGACGAACCGCATCATCGTCATCGCTATCATTCCAATTAACCACGAAATCGAATCCAATGGATTGCGTCATGGTAATGGTTGCGTATGTGCTCTGATTGCTTACTGTCTCGGTGTACTTGTCGATGTCACCGATAGCCGCAGTCCAAACGACCGCATGACCATTCAGGTAAGTCGGCAACTTCTCAAAGGTGTATGTCCAAGCGTTTGCGTTACCTTCCAGCGCATTTGCCTGCGTCAGATGGATGGTATCGTATTCTTCGCCATTTGCCAGCAGTGTGATGTCTACACCGTTGGTATTCGGACGATATTTCCACGCATTATTGTTATCCATCCATGCGATGTTCACAGCGAAATTCTGCTCACTTGCACCAACATCTTCTGAATAATTCTTATGCGTCAGGTTCACATCGAGGCTTTCACCATCGATTACGTCGTACCAGTTTGCAATACCAGCCTTACGCGCAGTGGCAACATAAGTGATCGGAACACTTTCATCTGCAACGATGATGTTCTGAGGCAACCCTTCAATGGTGTACTCCCAGCAGGAAGAACCATTATCCAAGCCCCATTCGGACACTGTAACACCGCCGACAACGCTGCCGGAAGCGTTCGTTACTGTCTTTGCCTCGCTGTCGATCGTGTAAGTGCCAACAACAACACCTGTCGTCGAATTCTTAACATCCACCGTCAGCGTCTTCGGGCGGTTGCCGCGCTGGTTGTTGTTATCAAACCAGTAGATACGTCCAGTCTCAGTACCGGTATCACTTTCGCGGGAAAGTTCAATTACAATACGGTTCGTATTACCGCCAGTAGAAAGTTCTACATCACGGCTGGTCGAAACCTTGTAATCTTCACCGCCGTATATCGGGTCGAACTCGACAACCGCATTGTATGCGATTTTCTTGCCATCTACCGAATATACGGGGAGGTTAACGAAATTGACTTCATTGCCATCGACCGAGAACTGAACCGTCTTTTCATAATCAGAGCCATCCAACGCAATGCCGTCCGCAGTCAGGCGAACATACAAAACTTTCGGACGAGCACCATCGACATTGTTCTTATCGTCGAAGTTGAACGACACGTTCAGATTAGATACCTCGGCCTCGTAAGACAGATACAGGTTCATACCAGCAGTCATTGCATGATAGGTATCGCCCGTGTCGTCATTGAGTTTGATTGTGTAATCAATCGGCTTGCCATCCTTATAGATATCAAGTCCATCGAAAGACACATTCCAAGCATCACCGTCGCCAGTCACATCCGCTGTCTTGCCAACGACTTTTTCACCGTTTGCGTAAAGCTGAACCGAAATCGACTCGGGACGCTTTCCGTCCGAATTGCCGTTATCGTTCCAGTAGACCTTGCCTTCCAGAGATTGCTGATCAGTCTCATGCGACAGATTGATCTGGATATCATGCGGGTCAACAGTGGTTGTGCTCTCAGGCGAATACTCAACCTGATAGCCGTCCGGGGTGTCTACAACGATCGTGTAAACGACAGGAGTGCCGGTCACGCCATCGTTGTTGTAGTAGGAAGCAACATCCTTCCAAGTTTGCGTCCAGTCGTTGTCGGCATTGAAGGAAAGGGTCTGTCCAGTAGACTTGCCGTTCGCGTACAGAGTGCCGGTTACGCTGTCCGGGCGCATATTGTCGTTGTCGTTGCCATCCTGCCAGTTGATATGACCGGTTACATAGCCGACCGAAGGAGTGTAGTACAGATGGACTACATTGCCCTCCAGAGAAACTGTGTAGCCATAAGAATCAAGCAGTTGCTGCCGGAAATCTTCAGACACATCGATCGTATGGGACACGGCCTTACCATCTTCGTAAAGCGGGAGGCCAGTCAGTCGATACGTCCAAGCATTGTTCGCACCGGCATTGATCGTGTAAGTCTTGACGAAAGACTTCTCACCGTCGATCCACTTATACAGGTCAACCTGAATAGAGGAAGGACGCTTGCCGTCACGGTTCTGGTCATCATGCCAAGAAGCATAGATGTTCATAGAACCCTGATCCAGCGCATGAGTCAGCTTGACATAGGCATACGCAGATGCACTCTGGTCATCTGTGCTTTCGCCATCCGCATTCATGTAAGAAGCGGTGTAGCGCACAACCTCTTCCTTCTCACCGTTTGCAGTGCTGATGTAAGTGCCATAGATAGAATCCTCGACAGCTTCCTCAACAGCTACGGTATAAAGGATCTCCTGTCCCTCTTCCCCTTCCCGATAAACAGGCAGGTTCTCAAAAGTGTACTCCCACGTATCCGCAGTCGGATCGCCAGTCAGAAGCTTTGCATATTCTGCACCTTCCAACGCAACACCGTCAGCGTAAAGTCGGAGGATAACTGTGGAGGGACGGATATTATCGTTGTTCTGCTGGTCATCCCACTCGATTTTTGCGTTTACAGACTTAACATTGCGGTTTTTAGAAATCGTAACATCAAGGCCGCTCGCAGTCCACGAGTATTGATAGCCGCCCTCAACGATGTGAGCATTCAGATCGGAAGTAACCTCTGCCTCGTAGACAATCAGTTCGCCACCGTTGTACTTTTTGACCTGTTCAAAGGTGTGAGACCAAGTGTCTTCGTGTACATCGCCAGTCATTTCGTAATCTTCGATCTTTACGGTTTCCCAGCGATACGTCTTATTGTTCCACTGGTAAGCGTTAAAGTTGACGGTTACGCTTTCGGGACGCTCGTTGTCTCGATTGGATTCATCATCCCAGTGGATCGTCAGGGTCTTGTCGATCAGCTCAATCGGACGAGAAAGTGTGGCAGCTTTAGGAGCGCCAATCGCCTCATCCGTGTAGTCGTAGTAGGTTGTCGTGTAACCGTTGCCATTGAACGTAGTTTGGAGATCATTGTTCTTGATCGCAACCGTGTAATCAATGGCCTGACCATTCAGATATTTCTGATAGTCCTTAAACACGTACGTCCACGAATCACCGTCGTCGCCCACAGTGCAGTTGCCTTCGTTTACACGAACAACGCCTGTACCGGAGTTGTGCATCGGATTGTCGCGCACCATCGTGCCATTCGCATACAGAACCAGATTCAAAGAACTCGGACGAACGCCGTCATTATCGGACTCGTCATCCCAGTCGATTGTGAACGAAATATCATTACCAGTGGTAATGAGGTTATGGTCGAGTTTGATGTAAGCTGCATAACCGGATACGTAATTGTTGATCGCATACTTGTATGTGGTCAGCACCGTATCGTCATATTTGGAACTGGATGCACCCTCGATCTCACCGGAGGAAGCTGCGGTATCATGAATCTCACGATACACACCATCCGCGTCAGTGTAGCCGAGGAAAATCAGCTTGTAGGTGATTTTCTCCACCGAAGTATCCGCCGTAGTGATCGGCAGATCGGAGAAAACATAAGTCTGGAGGTTCGTTCCGTCATCTGTCACGGTGGTATCGGCGATCAGTTCATCATTGATGGAGCTGACCAAGCCAAGGTGAACAGATGTGGGGCGGCAACCGTCGTTATCGGTAAAGTCGTCCCAGCGAACCGTTGCTGTAAAGTCTGCGGTTTCCTGTCCCCATACAGCGTACAAATCCAGAACCCAGTAGCCAGCGTCAGAAGCAACTCCTGCCCCGCTGCCTTCCTTGTACTCCAGAATGTCGCTTGTCAGGGGTTGATCGTTAAACGATGCTGCATTGTGACCCTCCGCAGTTGCCCAGTTCTGGAATGTCCAGCCATCTGTGCTTGTCATGCCGTCAAGAATCTTGAACAGATCGTTGTAGTTGTACTCCTGCGTGGTAACGAGAGAAGTACCCTGACGGGTATCATAGTAGTTTACGATTACCTTTTCCGCAGTCCACTTTGCGTAGAAAGTCTGATCCTTCTTTACCATCGTACCAGATGCAAGCGGAGCAGAACAGTCACGGTCGAGATACCATCCACCGAAGGTGTAGCCCTCACGAGTGGGTTCCTTGCCCGGTTTGATCTCGGTATCATAGGACTGCTGCGTGGTGCTTCCACCAGTACCGCCATTGGCATCCCATGTCAGAGTGTACATTTTGGGAGTCCAGATCGCGAATACCGTGTTGTCCGATTGAGTCGGAAGCCACGACTTATCAACCTTGCCACTGCCATCCGGATGGGTTGCCCAACCGCCGAATTCGTATCCATCGCGTTCCGGATCCTCCGGGAACTGGAACGGAAGCTTTGCAGTGTAGGTTTCGCTCTCACCGTCTACTTCGACAGTCCATGTAAATACGCCAGCAGCGCAGTAAGCAGACGTTACGCCGCCGCCTTCATAGTTGTAGTCAAAGTAGCCGATGTACATATCGCCTTGTCCCTGAATCTCGGGTGGAATGTCTGGAACAACCAATTCCCATTGAGCGTAATACACTTTGTACTGTCCCGCTGGGACTTCGACTGTTCCTGAGACTTGGTTACCTCCCTCCGGAGCATCGAACCAGCCTTTGAATCGGAACGTCACGCCTTGGACATCTTGCGTGGTTATCGTCGGGACATCAACCGTTGTGCCAGCATTTTGCATGTACTGAACCGTAGCATCATTACCCGGCAGGTTAAAGTCGAAGATAACTGTGCCCTTGGTCATGTCGTTGAAGTTCGGCATACCCAGCATGTCCTGCGACTGGAATTTGAACATGGTATTGTTGCCGTACTCGTAGCTCCCACGGTGGATATTGTTCTCATATTCGCCAATGAAGTAGTTAATATCCGTCGCGCGTGCATAGAACTGCACCCAGTACGGCGTGCCGGGATTGGTAAATTTCCCAATCGGTTCAGACCAAAGCGTAGAAGGGAAATACTCAGATTCGTTGTGGGTATAATCGCTTTTGTCGATACACTTCTGCCAATCATCCGAATTCGGATAGGTGTAGCAATTCGAGTTGCCCGTGATATTACCGGCCCACCATTCCGTATTGCCATTATTGGTTTCGTCGATTTGGTTAGGGTCGAACGATTGAGCCGTTCCGCGAACATACTCAAACGGTGCATTGGGCCATGCATCCGGCACGGGTATTGTGCTCGTATTGAAGTTTGTCAAAGCATGCACAAGTCCAATATCATCATACGTTGCTCCGACTTCACTCGGCATCTGGTTGATATAGGACGGGTCATTGATATCAACGACATAAATATCCTCGCCAGTCACAGGATGCTTTATCTGTTTCATCGCCATCCACTCGCCGCTTGACGATTCAAAGTCCATATTGGACACATATGGCGTCAACTTGTTCCCGTTATTCGGGTTCGGCATGATTTTAATCTGGAAACCCGGCTGAGAAATCAACCAAACATAGCGATACGCCAGATCCTCTGTAATTTCACCGCCATCTCCTGTATCGTCAGCCGCACCAGCCGCCGGAAACATGGAAAGCAGGCAACATAGTGACAGTGCTAAAGAAATCAACCTTTGAGGAAACTTCTTTTTAAGAAATTTCGCCAACTCCATTCACTCCTTTCTTGGAATCGTGATTTTTTCTGTTTTAGCTGTTATACAATCATATACATCACCATCCGAACATTTTTTCGAACTTTTTACTCGAATAAGAATCCTCCTCTCATCTTTTAGTCTAATTCCTGTACGCGATAAAGTCAATAAAAATCGTCCTCAAAAAAGCATGTTTTCCGCGCAATAACTATATGGCAAAAAAAACGGGCAGTACCAACGCCCTTAAGCATTAGTACGCCCGTTTTTTATTGTTTTTGATATTTGCGCCTATCTCATATCAGCAACAAACTGTACTCGATAGTCGGAAAACGCATACTTATCAAGATCGCCGCCAGTCAAAACTACTCGTTCTCCATCAATTATCTGAGTATCTCCAGCGAACCAAACAAAAAATTGTTCATCTCCAGCCATGGTTGCGTTGTAATAACTCTTCGGCATTTTCAAGGTGAACTCACCTGTGCCGTCTGAATTACTTTTAATGGATGTTACATGTGTATGTCCATCCATAAAGCTGTCAGAAGTCTCTACCAGCATTTCGAGGGAATGCTCATACGGAACAACGCCCTTCGTCACGATTTTATACTTGATCGTCCTGGTGACGATTTCCTCGTCACAGGTATCCAGAAATTCCTCGTACGCCTTGGTATATTCACCAACTGCGGGGATTTCATCATCTTCCGGTCTGCCGTTCGGATTGATTGTCGGCACCTCCGGTTCAGGTTCGGGTTCCGGTTCAACCACAGGCTCTTCCGGATCAGTTACGGGAGTTTCCGGTTTCTCGGTAGGCTGCTGGCCCTCCGGAACGTAGCTTTCCGTTGTGATAATGTCAACACGTTGGTTAGCGCCGTCCCACTCAACGCCGATGTCGAAGGACTGGCAAACATCGCGCAGCTTGTAGAAGTTGTTGTCATTGATGTTATATCCGGTGTAGTCAGCCTTAGAGCCGTCCTTATATACGACCGCCGTAGAAGCGTTTGCAGACTGATTTGCCGAAGAAATCGCGCCAAGCTCACCGCCAACGGTGGTATACGCTTTACCGGAAGTCAGGTCAATACGCTGCTGAGCCTCATTCCAGCTTACCTCGAACTGCTTCTCGCTGCCATTTACGATGGCTGCGATATCGCGCAGTTTGAAGTAATTATTGCCGCTGATCTCATAAGCAGCAACATTCGCCTTTTCGCCGTCAACGTAGATTGCATGGGGCGTAGGCTTTGCCATTTCAGACATGTGGCTGTCCATCGGGAAGATGTTAGGAATGCCTACGATAGTAGCAAGTGCCAGAGCCGCAGAAATTACCTTTTTACCGAACTTCATAGTTCTTTTTCTCCTTTCAAATCAATAATGTACGAGGTTTTCGTTCCTCTCCTTATGTATTTATTATATACCCTGTACGCGATAAAGTCAATATCAATCGAACAAATTTTCGAAATAACTTTTGCTCAAGTTGAGCAGAAGTACATTGACTTTTCCATACAATAATCACCACCCTTTTCCTTGTGCAAAAAACAGCAGCATTCAACCTATGTTCAAGTTGAGCAGAAGTCTCTTGTCCTTATTTTTTATTTAGTAGCTCCCAAATGATCTTCACGACGTTGTAAGCCCCATTGCCCATAGAAGTCTTTGCATTCGTTTTGAGAATACACCAAGCATTAAGCGCAATGAGGGCGATATATACAAATCCAGCCTTGATAGCATTTACAAAGACAACAGGCCTATTTCGAAGAAATGAAAGCAGAAGCACTGCAATTAAGATGCCGACAACACCGAGGAATTCTTGTGATTTCGCTATATCCACACATTTTATCTCAGTGCGACCTGCCAGAGCGATGCGCCGTTGAATAAGAGAGAATATGAAACATACGATAAAGAATGTTCCTACCGTGAGCATGATGTAGTAACAGAACCGGTTGCTGTATCGCCAGATGAAAGCAACCCTATGATTTAAGTCAGTAACACTCGGAACGATTAAATTTTTAGACGCGCAGATCACAGCCTGTGAGAACACCAAAATCCAGAAAGATTTCTTCGATATTGGGTTGTCCTTGATATCTCCTTTAAATCTGATAGATGCTCTTTTCATCCAGATCAAAGTCGCAATGACAGTGAGAACTCCCAACACGTTTCCATAGTAGCTGAAATCCAACGCTTGCAACACCAAAATAAGCACGATACCACCAACAACCAAAGCGCCAACAACACTCATATGCCCCCCCTTTTTTGTCTATTCTTTTATTATATTCTTGGAATAACTCTTTGTCCATAAAAGGGCCTCAAGAAAGAGCGGCCTTTGTATTATTTTTCAAATTTCTTCAATATGTCCACAGCAAGCACATATCGCTGCACCAAGCTCTGTACAGATTTTGGTCAAAGTCGCTGCATCCATTATATCTGGACAAATCTGAATTATGGGCAAGATCTGCCAATTTCACCTTTCGCGCGACAGGATCACATAGTCTCCACAAGCGTAACTTTGGGTATGCCACACCCTGCCATGCAGAGGTCGCGCCAGCAGACGCAGACCTGCGATAACAATTTCATTCAACGTCTCGCAGATTCCTGTGCGTATTTTAAGCACATAGCCTATCTCATTTACTCAATGATTTGCAATGAAATTGAGTGCTGGCATACTATGTCTGAAACAAGGAACATGATTCATTGCGCACTGGCTTTCAATTTGATGCAATTCATTCTCCACATCCACATAATAGATTTCTTTCCCTTGCAAATCGGCAAGATAAGACGAATCTCCGGTGGAATTGTATGCGAGTTCGTCTTGTTTAAGATTAAGTCGTTTGAGGATGTTTTGAGTTACAATCAATCCACTGGTTACAACTGCGTCAATACAGTATGCATATTGAGAAATGAACGATAAACACTCTGATATTGGGATTATTTTGTCTGGGAAGATGGGTCTCAGCATAAGTACAGTCCTAATTCCGTGCATATGCGCACGTTGTAAGTTGGAAATTCTTTGTGAGGGAGTGGGACAGTTTTTCACATCCTCAGTGACTGTATAAGACGCATCGGCGCAAATGGAGACAGACAAATATAATGTATGCCCCTTCATCGCCATTTGTTTGTTCAAGTCACTGAGTTTTTGCATCATGGCATCACTTAACACACTTCTTGTTATGATGAAAACGTCTTTGTGATATTTCTCATATAATGAACTGCACAAGTCGTATCCAATCTCTTCATCATAAAAGTTCTCATATCGTTGGGAAACATAAATTATGTCGCAATCAACAGGTATGTTGGCATTTACGACCTCTGACACATCAGAGATTTCCTCCTGATCATCCAAATCAAATGTGTAACAATGTTTACAATTCATAGGGCATTTGCCCTTGAAAGAAACTAACGCCCTGTTTTGATACTTAATTTTCATAAACTGTCCACTCCTCATCATACAACTTACTGTACTCTATATTCACGGTATCGCCTAACATATGTGACACCATATTAGCGCATGTTTCAGCAATACGAAACCATTTGTACATGGTGCTGGAAAAATCGTCTATTGTTTCTTCGTATGCTAAACTTTCTAACAAATCCAGATTTGCCATATATTCATTCGAAAAATTATGAATATCGAATGTTACAGCCCCTATCATATCATTCTGGTCGTATATCGGGACTGACAAATTTGCGTTCATATCTGTGTCCGGCTTGAACGGACGTATATGAAAATCAATTTTCTTTATGCACAAATCTCGTCCTTGCCTACGGAACACGATCGATAAATCGTGTACATAATCTCTGAAAAACAAAACTTTACCTGACCCAGCCTCCTCATTAAGTGAGATCAATTTACCTACCGCGCCCTCATCAATTTTGTAGCAATGATATTCCTCTCGATCTTTTTTATTGCAGCTAAACAACGTACGTCTTAAACCCAGACTTTTTTTAAATAGCACCACAACACCTACGACGCGATCGCCTCCAGACCCCTGAATTAGCCTGCAAAAATACTTACAAACAGACTCGATGCTTTGCCTTTGATCACCCAAAAGGAATTTTTTATTTTTATCTACGATATGAACTCCTTTTCTTCCAATCCAATAATCTTGAAAGCACTGTTCATACCTTTCTCCTCCCTTTGAATCCAAGCGGAATTCATAAGTAATTGCATTGTTGCTTAACTCTCCGGGTGGATATGGGCCTACCCAAATGCGTGAATCTGCCCTACAGTAAAAGTTTAACGGCAAATTGTCATACATCCGCACTTCAATGCTACCTTTACAGTCCGCGCTTAACCGATCTCTCATTTTCTCTACCCATTCAACCAGATCGGTTATATCACCTTTTAATCCATCAGAGTTTTCCAGTTGTTGTTGTTCTTTTACATACTTTGACTCCGGATGCAATGTAAGGATTTTAATGTGAAGTCCGTTTTTTATATTATCTAACAACTTTTCTGAATTTGCAAATTGTGCCCGGAAGTGTTTTAAACCGAATGCTATGAAATCAAGATTGTTTCGAGGCAGTTTATTTGAGCCTATCGTTGCAGTTCCTCGTTCACTATAAACTTTGACGATTCCCCAAGTTTTGAGTTCTATTTCATCATCTGATTCGTTAGGTAATATAAAAAGCAGAATTATTGAAATTACAGAAGTTGCAACAGCACTGCTGCTTATGCTCAATCCGATATCATACGCTACTGTATCTGGGGAGAAGGCCATTTTGGTTGCAAAAAGTCCGATTACCCCTAAAGCACATATAAGGATATTTGCGACATATTTATATCGACGGATGAACTTCTTTAATTTGTTTTCCATTGGATTTCCCCTATTCTCTTGTTTTAAGCAATTTTTTCTTCAGAATGCGAACTGAAGAGCCAGAGCAGGCATAAAATTCAAACAAATATTTCAAAACCTCATTTCGTGTCTGTTCGCGAACATATGCTCAAGTTGAGCACAAGTCACATGCTCAGTATACGCACTTGTTCATCCTGTTATCATAACGATATTAAAGCCTGCGACACATCAGATGAAACAGCATGAAACAGGACATTAACAAATTCAGTTGCACACAAGCACTCATCGAGAGATCTTTGAGCTAACGCTTCCAGCAAAATACGATTACGTTTCCATGCAACAGTGGAAACAGTTCGAATGTTGCGTTCAACCGCTTTCCAATTTGTCTTATATCGTTTAGCAATATCAGGATATAGCAATTTTGTTACAAATAAGAGTCGTTCCTCTTGCTCTATGCATAATATTACTGCATAAGTGGCGTGGGAAAAGCCTTTATATTTCGCAGATACGCCAAGGCGAAATAGTAAGTCACGAGTTGCTTCAGATACATCCATTGTGTTGCCCTCTCTACTGCTCAAAAGAAAACTCCAGATGTTTTATATCATGTAAATGGCGGAACGCTTCTGTACGTTCCGCCATTTCGCTTCAAACTGATGCGAACTTGTTTTAATATGTGATGAAGATTCGTTTTCTTTCGACTGAAGATTTTGCGTTACAGGAATGTTACGGCAATGCATCCAATACCACATCCAAAAGGTGCAGCGGGCTGAGTTGACCTTGCGCACACCTCGCAATCAGCATATCAACAAACTCTTTGTCACAAGAAACATCACAAATTAAGGCTACTTGCACCCAAGAATTAAGAGAATACTCTTCCTCCAGAATGCCGTAAGTATGGACTTGCGGACACATTGAAGCCTCTTCCGTTCGCCTGAAGCGGTAGGAAACACCTCTCATCTATTTCACCATTTGCATTGACCTTTTGAAAAATACGCAAACTTAATCATCAAACCAACCGGCAATCTTTGAACTCTTGAAAGATCTTCCGTTTATTGTCCCGGAACATCAATCCAATAAGGATCAACCCAATATCCTCTGGTTTCATTCCAGCGACGATATTGATATTTTCCATTATAAATACGGTATTGATAAACAATCACATCCGCGTATGTAGTAACATCACCCTCGCTGCTGCACTCTACTGCTGGCGCAATTGGCGCAATTGGCGCATCCAATGCATAAGATGATGGAATCAAAAACGTCATAAACATAGCTGCAAATAAACCACATAAAAATTTTTTAGTCATTTTTATCACTCCTTAATAATAGAAAGCCCTGTTTGTCGGAAAAATTCCATAAGATCAGCCGGTATTTTTGTTGGTTCTTGCGATTCAATACAAAGCCAATATTCCCCGTTACTATCTTGCTTAATGTACGAGTTCGTTGAATTGAAGTCTATCGCATTTGGTTCAATGCTTTTGGGAGCTTTGAAGGTTGGTTGAGGTACAATTACGTAAGATGCCAAGAATGTAAGCATACAAATCAGAGATAAACATAGTTTGGACAATATTTGATTCTGCTCTGTACTACAATTGACGACCACATCAAATCGTTCTTTAATTCCCAGCGTTCGTTCCATCCGAAATAATGCCGTAGAAGTGTATGGCACAGAATCTGATGCAGAAAATTGTTTCATAATGCTTACGATCGTGCGAAGATACGTCACTCTCCCCTGAGTATCTAAACGTCTTGCTACAGCAGCATCGCACTTCATCTCCATTGTCTGCTCTAAATCTGCTTTTAGCAAATATACGATTGGATTCCACCAGAACACGCAGCAGAATATAGATATCAGCACTTTAACAGGGATATCATGATTCATGAAATGCATATATTCGTGCAGAAAAATAAAATACAGCTCACTATCCGTATACTCCCTTTCTGGCAATAGTATGGATTTACGCAACATACCTATCCCAAATGGCACAGTGATACCGGGAACTATATAAAGTGATATATTCGCGCTTTTCCCTACATCTCGTTTTACTGTTTCGAACGATACCATTTCACGTTCACCGCACGGTGATGCGTGTTTCATAATGCTATGCATTGTTTTTCGATAACCAGCAACATAGCGCAGCAGCAAAGCACTTGCCCCTACTAACCAGATGACAGATAACATATGCAAGAGAGAAAAGTGAAAATACTCGCTACCGATGTGATCGTTCGTTAGAAAACGGTAAATCGATGGATAGACTTTCTCAACCCCAATCTCGATGGTCTGCGGAAATTCCCAAGGAAAGAACATTCGGACAATGCTGAAAATATACAATAGAACCAAAGCACTTAAGCCAAAACCGCTCTTAAAGCGATGAATCTTCCGGAGAAAATAAATGCCTACAATTAAAACACTGCTCCAAACTACTGAAGACATGAATGAGAAAAATGTGATATGCATGATTATTTACTTGAAGCCCCTGATTTCTCAAAACCATCAATAATTTGTTCCAGCTCAGCTATAAGTTTGTCGTGTTCTTCACTTCCAGCTTTCCCGTTCTGCCTTTTTACCAGCGCTACCGCAATTTTGGCAATAGATGCTGTACTAATTCCCTGCTCTTCAAGCACATCAGCAATATATTCTTCTTTGGAGAGACAGGGAGAAAATTGACGGACATATTTTTTTCCTTCTTTGATAAATCCGCAGATTTCGATCATCTTTTTTTCTTCAAGAGATGTGAGCATTTTTAAGATGTAGTTTTTGCTCCAACTCGAAGAATTGTCTGATTTTTGACTGATGTCGAAGATGTCCGTACTGGTCAGGGGCTCCCCTTGATTCCAAAATATATGCAGTAGCATTTCCTCCGAATTTGTCAGTTTATTTTTTTTCAAGTGGTGAACCTCCTTATTTGTTTGAAGTCTTACATGTGTGATAATATAGATAATGAAAGATTTTGTCAATTAAAATTTTCACCAAAAAAAGACAAAAAAGTTTGGCGACTAAGAGTACGTTTTGGAGAAAGGTATGTGAAATGTTGAGTTGTCCGTGATATTATGATGTTTTTTTGCTAAAACAGTGAAATCTATTAGCACTTAAAACACAAATTAAAACCTCAGATTGAACAACTCTATGCTCAGTCTGAGGTTCTTGTGCAGTATTGACGATTTAAAGTTATTGAACAGGAATCTCACGAAAGAAGATTATCTGTCTCCCTCGATTTCCCTTAAGATTTTTTGGGCTTTAGAATAGCGTTTAAGCAAAGTTTCCATTGTTGATGGATGAAATTCTCTACATCCAGCAAATCGACTGAGATCAGAGTTATGAGCCAAATCAGCCAATTTAACTTTCCGTGCAACTGGATCATGGCTCAACTTCCGGATGTACTCGAAATAATGAGCCTCTTCCCCCTTCGTTAAAAGCCGAAGCGGGCCGACAACCGACTCTGGGAAAAGGTCAGCCAGCGCTTCAAATGTCCAATCCGTGTCCTCAACAACATCATGCAATAATGCAACGCAGGTAGATATTTCATCGTTCATCTGCTCAGCAAGGTGCAGCGGGTGACATATATAGGGTATTCCTGCTTTATCTTCTTGCCCTGTGTGAGCTTCATACGCCAGCCGCAGGGCTTTTTTGGTTAACTCTGTATATATCATAACATTAAACCTCCTTTTGTTCTTCCAGTAAAGTCCTCCGAAGAATCTTAGGATCAAGAGATACATATTCGCACAGGTCAATAAATTTACCGACAGGAAATTCCTGCATTTTGGATTCACAATGTATATGAAACTGTGTGGCTGACAGTTCCAGCTTTTTTAACAACCCAGAGAAACCAGAAGGTCGTTTTTCACTTGTTAAGATCAAAAAGCGTTCCAACCCACCCTCGGTGTTTATTTTTTCCTTCATTGCCTCAACTGCTTCTTTTGTTCGCATACTGGATCTCAAGGAATGGACATGCGAAATGGCTTCTGTCGGGTTTTGCACCATTACAACCATTTGTTTCGATTCGTCCAAAGGAACTTCCGTATGCAGCCATCGATGGATATTTAACAAGGTAGGCCGCTGGAGAATGTGAAAAAACCATTCCCGCGAGCCATCAGACAGATATACGTGTTTTCCATCGAAACGAACCGGAATATCATAAGCTGAGCATAATTCAGAGATAGCGCTTTGAAGAATCCTTATCTTAGCTGCTGAAGGATTGTCAATCGGATCATATTGAGCCATTACAGCACCTCCCATTCCCGAATATCAGCAATTGCACCAACAAAGAAATCAGGATCAATGTCAAGCGCAGCACCGAGTTTTTCCAGAAGGTACAAAGGCATAGTTTTCAAACCGTCATCCAAATAATGCATCCATGCTTGCTCGGAAATGCCAAGAATGTCTGCGATTGTGTCATCCCACAGATCTTTATCCTCCATACAGGCCACAATGATATTTTCCAATTCTTCTGCCGTTCGAATTGGCTCTTGTTTTTGATTCACCATCCGACGGATCATTGCATCGTCGTGAAATACAACATAACAGAGTACATCCTGTGCTGTACCAAAAGAGTGATCTTGTTTGTGATAGCTTATTCCCTCCTGCAAATACCGAAGTCTGCTTTTTCCTTGTTCAGTTTTCGCATAATTGGCATGATACAGTTCAAGGGGATTCTGAGCAAGGTTAAAATACCATTGTCCAGCAACTGTCGTAATATAAGCTGTTTTCGATACGAACTCAACAAACATATTATGAGACGCACAGGTCTGAGTAATGGCGCGAATCAGGTTTTCGAGTGTTTTTCCAGCGTCTGTTTTTGAAAACTCTTGCCGGACTCGATATGCCACGGCTTCATCAGAATATCTCGAAAAGCAGCGTTTACATAAGGATGCGTGATCGGGAATAGTTTCAATAGGCTTCAAGAAACGAATAGGTCTATTAAAAAGACACGGAGAATGAAGGCGATGAATGCAATTCAATTCGTTATCTTTAATATATGATTTGTCCTTGTTATTAGCAAGCAGTGTTAGGATTATTTGCCGCCCCTTCAATCCAGTTGTGCGTTCCTTGTATTCCTGAGCCGCAAATGGCAGGCACTTGGGACAAGGGCAGTATTTGACTTTGCGAGGCATATGCGACATGTATTGCCCTTCAAGTCGTTCGGATGGGATTTCCTTCACCTCGGGACAATCTATTTGATGAAGAAGCATTTTCTTACAATCATATACCAAATCAAAGCCTCTTTCACGAAGTCTTTCCGCGCCCATCTCCATTTCCGAGTTTCGCCTCCTTACACCAAGAACCCGTTATTCAGAAAAAGGACGCTTGCGAAACACAGAGCGTCCTTTTTATATAAATTAAGTATAGCACAGCATAACAAGCATGGCAACTAATGCAAGAGAAAGGGGTGACTTATATTACTATGCCTGAAGACAGAGGGTTTACACCTACCAGAAGTATTCTTTTCACACCGCAAGCATGCCTTATACATTTTCCTTGCTAATTGTCTCGTTACACCCGTGTTGTCCTTCCTCCCTAATTACGTCAGACAGGCTCGGAGACTCGCATGTCGATAATGTGCAGTTGAACCGATGCAACGCCACGAAATACGTTCTCGGAAATGTCGCACAACAAATCAACGGACTGAGGGCAACCGAGTGCTTGGTAGGCATTGGCTTGATCAAAACCAACCGCCGAACAATTCTTCCCAAACAACTTCAAATGGTTTGATGCTGTACCCATTGCCATGTAATGCGAACCATTACTGTTCTTCACGCAGGTAAAACCACGTACCAAAAATGTAGGAAACTCAATGCCTTCTCCAAACGGAGCCATACATTTGAGAAGGTTGCTGGTGGCTGAGATATCTTCAGGTCGAACCTCCAAATCGTAATATTGCGTATCATCTACATGATAATTATTTTGAAACATATACTGGTTTGCAGCATCGGCGAACTTTTGGATATTGTCTTTCGTCACTGTTATTCCAGCAGCTCCAGCATGTCCACCGCCATTTTCACAAATCGGAAGAAGATGAGAAACGAGAGCACTCATGTCATAATCTCCGAAAGATCGTCCAGATCCTTTGCAGGTGTTGGGAATTTTAGTGTCAGAAAAGACAAACGCAGGTCGTTTTAGTTGCTTTGCGATTTTTCCGGTCAGAATACCAATGATACCTTCAGGAATGTCTGGCTGGTACAATACAACGCACAAGTCATTCTTATGCCGCTCGCATTCTGGGCCTATTTTGCTGACCCATTCGTCCACAAGAGCTTTACGTTTATCATTGATCGCGCTCATCTTTGCAGCATACTGAATAGCGGTATTCTTATCGTCATTGATAAGTTGTTTCAGAACAGATGAACTGCCACCATCATAGAGCCGACCCGCCGCATTAAGCATAGGGCCAATCTTATACTTGACGCTTTCCGCATCAATGGGTGTAGGAGCGACGAGCAGAGTCTGGAGAATGCCGGGGGCAATCCTTTTCGCAGCAGCCTCATCATTCATCAAAGATAATCCTGATTTTACGATGCGACGGTTATCACCGGTCAACGGCATGACATCCGAAATTGTGCCAATGCATGCAAGGATGGTCAAATTGTCGAGGAGCCTTTCGACGCTTTCGTCTCCGCGCCTTTTGTGAAGCATGTGCTCGGCCATTTTGAACACAAGCCCAGCCCCACAATAATAAATGTACGGACTCTGATCTGGGTTGACATGAGGATTCAGAATAACGTCCGCCGGGGGCAGCTCTCCCTGAGGCAGATGATGGTCAATAACGATGACAACATCCCCTTGCTCTTTGGCTTTTCGAATCGGTTCAACTGCGGAAATGCCGTTGTCCACGGTGATAATAAGCGAATTCTTCACTCCATCAATCAGTTTTTCTGTTATTCCATATCCATCCGAAAATCGCCGAGGAATGACTGTTTTAGGCGTAACACGGAAGAATGTGAGCAAACGATATAAAATTGCTGTGGCTGTTACGCCATCCGCATCATAGTCACCAATGATGACAACCGGCATGCGCTTCATGCTTTTATATAGTATCACCGCTGCTTCGTGCAGATTTGCGATCTTTTCCGGCGGAACTGGTTGTGGCGAAATGATCTCTTCAAAGGACATACCACTACGGGCCATGACAAGCTGCTGAACGGATTTGAAGTTCCCGCGTTTTTTCCATGCTTTGCCCATAAAAAGCACACCTCCTTACCGGTTTTGATCCTTGTCTTGAAATACTTGTTCTGCAATTGAAATGGGAACTTTGATATATTTTACATCAGGCAATCCTGAAGCAGCACAAGAGCAGTTTTTATTCAGCAATCGCAAGAGTGCTTTCGATAGTTTTCGTGCAGACTCACGAGCCGGATCTGGTTCCTTCTCGCACCGAACAATTGCGTAGAGACTGACAAGCGCAGAAATGACACGCGAAGACTCTACATCTACATATTTGATTTCCAAGAGCTAACCCCCCTTGATTAGATGTCGTGTTAGAATAATCTGTGAAATAAAGGGCTTGTTTGAGCGTATCTAAACAAGCCCTTATTTTTTTGAAAAATAAAATTTATGATGACATTGCTGCATCAGTCGATAAATCATTTTGGGACACATAATGAAAACGATAGCAGCGTTTGAACGGCGCATGGAGGCTGACATCCCGAAGAACTTCACAGGCATCGGTAAAAGTGCGCGGTACACGTTCATGCTGTGAATCGAGCATCACGAGCAGTCCAATAAATAACTGTGCTTGACGGCGATCAAAATGTTGGGGATCGACGCCGGGGAAATAGTTTTCGTATCCCTGAGCACGAAGAATCAGGCTTTTAGCATAGGACACTTGTTTTGGAGTTGCTGCGATTTTTTGAGGAGCAAACGAAAGGTTAATGTCAAAGAATCTTCCTTCTTCATCCACCTGAGCATCAGAACGACTCTTGTTCCTTGCGAGCAAATCCAGATGTTCCTTATATTTGGTTTCGATGGCCTGCTTCAGATCATCAAACAGTGCCTGTGCTTTTTTCGTCTCCTTGTTTTCCGTTTTAAACATCTTATCCAATTCCGCTTTTGCGGCCTTGGCCTCAGGAGTAAGTTTGCCTTTATCGTCCATTACGCAGCTCTGCTCAATCAGGTGTTTGCGTTGACGAATCCGGGACAAATTTTCGCCGAGATCAATCAGCTTACAGGCTTCCAGTTTATTCAGATTAGAGGCGTCCGAAACACCTACACCTGTATCCTTAAAAATCTGCCATACCTTCCCCTGCTGATTACTGGTGGAGTCTTGAGTAGCCCACAGTGCCTGCGTCTTTTTGTTCCATGAATATTCAGTAGCCCCGTTCTGGATCATGCAATACATTTTGACCAAATTGATTAAATCACCAATCCGGCCTGTTCCAACGGCACGAATCTGTTTGCGTTTACCGATGATTCCGCCGTTAACTGTCATATCAAGCGTAGATTGTCCAAGCATGTCAGGCTTAGAGATGTAGGCAACCTCATCCCATGACGGAGTGATTTTATAGTAGTGCGCATCGTCCGCTTGGATTTCCACGTCGAGAACATCGAAATCATCAAATTCATCCGATACTTGCCGGTCATTCAAAAGACTCATGTATGCTTGCGCAAAAGCCTTAATGCCCTTATTGCGATTTTCCTCAAGCAGCCGTTCGCGTTCAGAAATGAAGATATTCAACGGGATGATCTGACAATCGTAAAGATTTGCTTCAGCGGCGAAAGCAGAGCTCAATTCATTGCAGAACTGGAGCAAATCGGTCTCTCCGGTGATGTTTGCACGCACTTCCTTTGAAAGCTTGGAAGGATCAATTCCAAACAATGTAGGAGCTGTACACAAATTGCGCATATCGCGAGAATCGTTGGACTGTGATCCCGGAACAATGTCGATAATCAGACAGTGATCCTTGCCAGAAAAAAGACGAGTGCCGCGCCCTACCATCTGCTGATAAAGAGAGGCATTGCAGGTCGGACGTAAATTGATGACTGTATCACAGATCGGGAGATCCGTACCTTCAGTAAGTACCATACAGTTAATGATACAGAGGATTTTTCCATCCGAGAAATCCTTGAGCATCTGTTTACGTTCCTCATCAGGCGTCTCTCCAGTGAGAACCTTAATTTTTGCCTGTTCAGACTTTGGGAGCAGCTTGATAATGGTCTTTTGCAAGATGTAACAAATATCTCGCGACACGCAGTAGATCAACGTGTGCCGTCCTTTTGCGTGGCAGCGATCAATATATGTTTTAGCAGACACAGACAGCGTGTTGCCGATCTTCAGAACCTTATCAAGCTGAGCCTGACTGAAGTCGCCAGCCATTTTTGTGACATTGCGCAGCGTGTAGTCAGTTTCCACCTGTTCGGCACGAATACGGGACAGATACCCGTTTTCAATACCCCACTTGAGGTCACGAGAGAAGATAATGTCGTCAAACACGTCTGTCAGCCGGACATTATCGCCGCGTTTAGGGGTTGCGGTAAAGCCAAGGACTCGTTTTGCCCCACTGAAATAGTTCAGAATCTTTTTGTAGGACGGAGCCGCCGCATGGTGGGCCTCATCCACGATGATTGTATCGAATTCATCTGGTTTGAACTGGGCCAAACGCGCATCGCTGCAAAGAGTCGGAACGCTCGCAGAAACGATGTCCTCACCGTTGGAGTGCTCAGAGGCTTTTTCAATGCCAAAAGAGCACTGCCCTGCATAGTATTTTTCAGGCTGACGCACCAACTCATCCCGATGGGAGAGGATCAGCGTCCTGCCATGCCGTTTCATATTGGTGAAAATTGCTGTATTATGAGTCACCGTGAAGTCGCCCAGCAGGAACAGCTTATCTGTACCCTCCAACTCAAATCCGTAATAATCGCCAAAGCCAGCAGGCTCCACATGGATTCCCGTAACGAGAACGTCCTTCTTTTGTTTTCTTGGAGTGGCTTTTTTTCGTTCCACCTTTGTAGGAATTGTTTGAGTTTCACCGGAAATAATGATGCGATAATAGACGGTATCGTTGACAACTTTTTCAGACCGATACGCCGCGAAGCCAAGGCTACGAGCTAAAAACAGAATCTGCTCAGACATAATGAGCTTATATGTTGTAATCTCATATACATTTCCGACTACAGATCCATCGCTGTCAAGCAAACCAGCCAACAGTTCAAGTCTCGTTTCCCGATCATTCACAAGATAATCAGCAGGAATATGTTTATTGTCAAGGAGGTTATACTTCCTCAATGCAGCTCTAAACACATTTGCATCACGTTTATGGTTAGACGTATTAGTAATCGAATATGTCAAAGCTTTTCCTGTACTGGTCGATGAGCAAACAGAAAGAGTTAGACCGTTGTCAGAAGCATATCGATGCAAAGTCTTAACGACTTCGGCATCCATCGTAGTGATTTGAGTCGTTGCAGCACTCCCATCTCCAAGCCAAACGCCTAAAATATACGGCGGGATTTCAACAATCTTTTGATTGAACTGAACGGCAGCACGCCATCCTTTTGCCACATGACGAAAAGTTTTGCTGCTTGCCAAGTAGTCGTTAACAGAAATATTGCAGATATCTCCGCTTAAAAATTTACGTCCATCGCTTGCTGTTACACGTCTATTCGGACAACCATTGCTGACTCCGGTAATCTTCAAGCTAAGGATATGCCCATCATTCACCACATACGGATCGCCTTTTGTTGGGATGACACGAAACAACTTAGACTGTCCATGGACAACGCCGCGAACTCGTCTCGGCCCGCTGTCCGGCCCCATAATCAGCTCGCCCTCTTTAATGTCTTCAACATTCTTCACTGTGCCATCATACATCAGGACAGGAGTGCCCCGACCAAGGCATTTGCCCAATCCGGTAGCAAGGACGACCAAATGCCGACCATCGCCAGCGCGTTCGATCGTATCTTCGCAATCCATCTGGTACGGACGCAGAGTGATCGGCTTCGAGGGCTTTGCCGTACTCTTTTTACTTGTGGTCTTTTTCTTTGCCATAAGCAGGCATAACCCTCGCTGCCAAGACAGTCAAGAGATCTGCCATCCACATCCTTTCTTAGTTATTTTTGACCGATTCAAGAAAAATACGGTCAGAGAATGTGCCACGTTTCATGGCTTTTATCATTCTGAAATCATGGACTTCTTCTTCAGAATAGCCCTGTGCAACGCGAAGCGCGTCGAGGACTTCATACACATCTGCAAACTCCTCAAGACACGGATTTGCAACCAACTCTTCACACTCTTCTTTGAGTTTTGCAAACAGTGCCGTTTTAAACTCATCATCATTGAGTGTCCGGTAGCCGCATGTACAGCCATCCGCTTCAATGATACTCGGGATATTGTTACGAACCAGTTTGTTGTAAACAATCACATCGGGTTCGACACCACCCTTAGCATCTTCCATTTCATCAGACGTGTCCGCAAGAGAGACAGGCTCAGGCTGCGGCTTGAAGGCGGATTTTTCAGTCTCAGTTGGTGCAGACACCGTCTCCATTTCCGAGGGAGCTTCAGAAGTAGCGCCATACTCTCCCGAAGTATTCGATTTAAGATGCGAGAGATCATCTGAAGCCTTTGCATGTACAGAGGCAGAGACTGCCGAAACAGAAGGCTCGGTTTGATCATCTGCTCGCTCTTGTGTCTGCACATACTTAGGTTGCTCCAGCTCCCCGGATTCAGCCAGATCCCACGTCCGCATAAAATCTTTCACAGTAGCTCCGTTTGCCGGACATGCTTTGCGGATCTGCTGGATCATATTGAAAGTCATGATAGGCCGCGCCTTATCTTTTATTGCTTCATAGACCGCATTCTGAATGGCCTCAGAATAATAGGACAGATTCACACCGGTCATAAGAGGAATCTCTTTGGAATCGATCATGTAAAGCAGCGGGTGAATCAAATACGAGAGCCGCAGGTGGCGCTGCACACTGTTCCGATCAACGTCGTAAATTACGGCAATCTGATCTCTGGTTGTCATGCCGGGTTTGAGCTTTGCTGCATCGTCCGCGTCAAGATCTACGAGCAAATCTGTTCTGGAGCCTTGATGCTTCATGGTATCTGCAAAAGCCCGATAAGCAAGAGCGCGTTCGCTTGGTCTCAGATAATGACGCTGTTTGATATTGGTGATGATTGCAATGCGAGTCGCACGATCGTTGTCAGCATCATAGATTTCCACGGGAATTGTTTTCCATCCAAGCAACTTACATGCATTCCAACGATTATGACCGGATAGAATCTCATATCCATTTCCGTCCGGATCCGGACGAACTTGAATGACATTCAGCAACCCGTCGGAAGCAATGCTTTGTGCGAGAGATTTCAAACTTTCTTCATCGTATGGCTGAAAACCGATATCAGCAGTACGAAAACTGTGAAGTTGATCAACATCAACATTGGCTCGGATAACTTTGCATGAGTGTTCATCGTTCGGTGAAGCTGCTATAGGCTGCAACGGAGTCTCGTTCGCAGCAGGCTGCTCAGAGAGCGTCATTGCGCTCAGCGTCGCCTTGGTTCTATTATGAAGAGCATCGGATAGTGACGATCTGTTACCCATTCGCAATTACCTCCTCTGCCACAAAGTCGTACGCAAGAGCCGCCGGATTTTTGGGGTCATAATCAAAAATAGATTGACCATAAATCGGATGTTCTGCAACGCGGACAGAATAATCGATCTGGCGAGAAAAAACAGGGACATCCATACCATAGGAAGTCTCTACCTCGTTCTGAATAGCCTGTGCCAGCTTCGTCCTGCTATGGAACATTGTTAGCAGCACACCAAGAATTCGAAGATTAGGGTTCAGCGAGCTTTTAACCATCCGGATCATTTCCAGTGTATCCGGCAGTCCTTCCGCATCCAGAAAATGAGCCTGAATTGGGACAATAACTTCATCCGCCGCAGTCAGGACATTGAGCATCTGTTGATCTCGGTTCGGACCGCAATCAATGATGATATACTCATAAGCGGATCGCACCGTATCGACCACAGCTTTGAGAACGAACTCACTTCTGAGGCTATTGGCGTCATTGCCGAACAAAGGACGATTGGTTTGCATAACGATTAGTCGTGTTAATACATTTGCCAGCCGCTTGTTTGCCGGAATAAAATCCAAATTATCTGATTTTTGAATGGTTGCCCGGGAAATGAATTCAGGAAGCATATCCGGCTCATCAATGGCCTGCGTCATCAGATTGGATAGCGTATATTTCAACTCTGCGGGGATCTGCCCCAATGCCTTAGTCAGATTACCCTGACTGTCGCTATCGATCAGAAGGACTTTCTTGCCATGATTGGCAAGCGCAGCGCCAAGATTGAGTGCAGTCGTTGTTTTACCAGTTCCACCCTTAATACTAACAAT
>ERZ1090860.310-NODE-311-length-29762-cov-15.770391_pt1 | contig 29762 bp, 29 predicted proteins | sample MGYA00478483_ERZ1090860 | MGnify/ENA primary metagenome ERZ1090860 (study PRJEB33644, sample SAMEA5815741) | chicken gut metagenome | biome: Chicken; feature: Gastrointestinal Tract; material: Caecum | place: Ireland | collected 2019-01-01 | study: A study of the...
CACAACCTGTTGGGCACCGCTTGCTTTTATTAGAGGGAAGCCTGGCTTTTAACGGACAGCGACAACCTCAATCTCCACGAGTCCGCCCTTCGGCAGAGCCGCCACCTGGACACAGGAGCGGGCCGGCGGATTTTCCGGGAAATACGTGGCGTAAATCGCGTTCACAGCTGCAAAATCCGCCATATCGGCCAGAAAAACCGTTGTCTTGACGACATTGGCGAACGTCATCTGGGCTGCCGCGAGGACGGCGCGGACGTTTTCCAGGGACTGCTTTGTCTGGGCCTCAACGCCCTGCGGCAGTGCGCCGGTTTCGGGGGCTAGGCCGAGCTGGCCGGATGCATAAAGCGTGTCACCCGCCTGCACCGCGTGCGAATAAGGGCCGACGGCTGCAGGCGCGTGGTCCGCATGAATAACTTGATTCATAGCAAAAAATCCTCCTGTTTTTTTTGAAATCGGCATGCCCGCTTCATTGGAACATGCCACAATGTTCAAACTATTTTTATTATAACAGGTTCATAGGATTTGTCAAAGGCGGCCGGCGCTTGCAATTTCGCCGGTCCTGTGGTACAGTTTTCCCAGCAAAGTAACTGCAGGAGGGATTGCAAGATGGAAAAGCAAGCGGAGACATGGATCGCCCCCGGCGCTGTGGTCGTTGGTGACGTCACACTGGGGTGCAACAGCTCGATTTGGTATAATGCGGTGGTGCGCGGCGACTCAGCGCCGATTGAAATCGGGGAAAACACCAATATTCAGGACGGCTGTGTGCTGCATGTGGATGCCGGTTTCCCACTAAAGATCGGTCGCGGCGTCACAGTCGGACACGCTGCCATCCTGCATGGCTGCACAGTGGGCGACAATACGCTGATCGGCATGGGCGCCATCGTGCTTAACGGCGCACAAATTGGTAAAGACAGCCTCGTGGCTGCGGGTGCGCTCGTGCCGCAGGGCCGCAGTTATCCGGACGGTGTTCTCCTAATGGGTGCGCCCGCTCGCGTTGTCCGCCCGTTAAAACCGGAGGAAATCGCCGAAAACCGCCACAACGCAGAGATCTACTGGGCGGAGGCCGCCCGCCAAGTGCGCGAGGAAGCACACGACTGACCTGCGCTGCCCGCTCGGGCACTGCGGCGGGGTATGAAATAAGCATCTGAAGAGCCAGCCTTATGTGGCAGCTTTACAGGTGCTTTCAGTATTTACAACCATCCCGATTGATCAGACATCCTCATATGTTTGCAGGATGTCTTCCGCGACCTCGCGTTTGGGCACCCGCTGATCCATGGCCTGCTTTTCGATGAAGTGGTGTGCTTCCTCTTCCGTCAAATGGCGGTATTGCACCAGCGCACACTTGGCCCGGCCAATCAACTGCGTCTCATGGATCTTATTTTGCAGCTTGCGGTTTTCCGCTTCAAGCGCAGCCAACCGCCTGCCGGTGGCTACGGCCGTACGAATGCACTGGTAAAAGAACAGCCGGTTGATAGGCTTTGACACCACCAGCACACCCGCGTCCTCCACCTTTGCGCAGACCTGATCATAGAGGTCCGCCTTGGCAACCAAGAGGACCCCCGCCTGTGTCTTGCCAGAAAAATCGCTTGCCAGCACATGGCCAAACTCGTCCTGCAACGGCGCGTTGATAATGACCAGGTCAAAATTCTGACGCAACATCACGCGGCGCGCCTCGCTGCCGGATGCGGCGGTGTCCGCAGGCGCGGAAATTCCATGTGCAATCAGAAAATCCGCAAAATATTTTCTGGGTTTTTCGCTCGTGGAAACGATCAGCACACGATCCAATTTCTTTCCCCCGTTCCCTTTGCTGTGGCGCGATCACACAGTCAGGAAATACTCGCGCTGCTCAAAATCTTGGCTGTTGCCGCTGGTGCGGTAGCGATCCCACTCGCGGCGCTTATGCGCAAAATAGTTTTCCAGCAGCTTTTCCGGAACGTGCGCTTTCACGAAGTCGCTGTTTGCAGCCAATTGCAACGCCTCGTCCAACGTACTGGGCAAATGTTCCAGCGTGGCCGTCTCATCCTCGGTCGCATTGAAAAGATTGCGGTTGTCCGGCGGGCACAGCGGCAGCGCATCGCGCACACCCTCAAGCCCCGCCCACAAAAGCAGCGCAAAGGCCAGATGCACGTTGCACGCTGGATCAGCGCTGCGCAACTCCATGCGACCGTGGCCCTCTTCGCGGGCGGCGGGAATGCGAATCAGCTGGGAACGGTTCTGGTGCGACCAGGTCACGTACTTAGGCGCCTCAAACCGGCCAAAGCGCTCATAGGAATTGGTCAATGGGTTCAAAAACAGCGTGATCTCGGAGATGCGCCGCAGGATGCCTGCCATAAAGCTCTCTGCGGTCGCATTGTGCATGCCGTTGTCCACCTGGAAAAGATTCTCCCCGTCACGCGAAAGGGACAGGCTGATGTGCAGGCTGCTGCCGCTGTAGCCCGGCAGGGGCTTAGGCATGAAGGAAGCGTAAAGGCCGTTTCCCTCAGCGATGGACTTGACGGCACTTTTGAAGGCCAGAAAATTGTCCGCTGCTGTCAGGATATCGCTGTAGCGGAAATCCACTTCATTTTGCCCGGGTCCCTGCTCATGGCGGCTGGTTTCTGGCCGCAGGCCCATCTCCTCGAGCGCCAGGCAAATCTCACGGCGCACATTCTCACATTTGTCGCGCGGTGCAATGTCGCAGTAGGTGCCATAATCATACGGCTCCATGGTAGGCTCGCCGGATTCATCCGTTTTAAATAGATAGAACTCACAACCCGTGCCCACCTTGCAGCTCAAGTCCATCTCCCGGGCGTCCCGCACTGCGGCGCGCAGCAGTGCGCGGCAGTCGCCCGCAAAAGGCTGGCCGTCCGGCGTTTTGATGTCGCAGAACAGGCGAACCACCTGTCCATGCGACGGCCGCCATGGCATGATATTAAACGTGCTGGGGTCCGGCACCAGGAAAAGATCCGATTTTCCCTCGTTCATAAAGCCGCGCACAAAACTGGCATCAAAGCTGACGCCCGTCTCAAAAGCGCGGTTCAACTCGCTGGGCATGATGGCGACGTTTTTCTGCATCCCGTGAATGTCACAAAACGCGAGACGGATAAATTTGACGTCGTGATCTTCTACATATTGCAGCACTTCGCTGCGTGTATAGTTCATGCTGGTTCCTCCCCAAAACAGAAGCGTCCTGTTGATGTCATACATTTATCCTGCATTTCCTGCAGTTACATTCAATTATACAGGATTTATTTGTATTTGTATAGGGGTATGGCGTCTGTGCGCGCAAAACCTTTATTCATGAAGTATATTCCCCCGAAAATGCCGCCCGAAACGAAGCGGCTGCGCAAAGATTCAAATCCGGCGCAAGAGTCGAATGCTGTTGAAAAATCCGATATTTTTGCAATTTATGAAGTGTAAGCCATGAATTTTTGATTGACATTCCGTATCCAACCTCTTATAATGAAAGCGTAACAGCGAAGGCGCTGCGGTTTATGATGCCGCTGCGCTATTTTCTTATTTTGCTTTGGCCGGCGATCCGGCGCAAGAGGGGTCGGAACTGCGCCGCCAAATACGAGCGCTTGCGCACTTGGAGGTATTTTAACAATGGCTATTACAAATGTTCCAGAGATGTTTGGCTCCCTGGTCTTTGACGACCGGACGATGCAGGAACGTCTTCCGCGTGAAACGTACAAAGCCCTGGAAAAAACGATTCAAAATGGAAAGAGCCTGGATCTGTCCATCGCAAACACGGTGGCCAGTGCCATGAAAGACTGGGCGTTGGAGCATGGCTGCACCCATTTTACTCACTGGTTCCAGCCGATGACCGGCATCACGGCGGAAAAGCATGACAGCTTCATCGCGCCTGCGGGTGATGGCTCTGTGATTATGGAGTTTTCCGGAAAAGAATTGGTGCGTGGCGAGCCGGATGCGAGCTCCTTCCCCTCCGGCGGCCTGCGGGCGACCTTTGAGGCGCGCGGCTACACCGCTTGGGACCCGACGAGCTATGCATTTATCAAGGACCGCACGCTGTGCATCCCGACTGTTTTCTGCTCCTATACCGGCGAGGCGCTGGACAAAAAGACGCCGCTGCTGCGCAGCATGGAGGCGCTCAACCGCCAGGCACTGCGTATTTTGCGTCTGTTCGGCAATACGGACGTCACGCATGTGCGCACGACCGTCGGCCCGGAGCAGGAATATTTCCTGATCGACCGCGACCTCTACAACAAGCGAGAGGATCTGGTGCTGACCGGCCGCACCCTCTTTGGCGCCCGCCCGCCGCGCGGCCAGGAATTGGAAGACCATTACTTCGGCGCCATCAAGCCGAAGGTAGCGGCTTTCATGGCAGACCTCAACGAAGAGCTGTGGAAACTCGGCGTTCTGGCAAAGACAGAACACAACGAGGTGGCGCCTGCACAGCACGAACTGGCGCCCATCTTCTCCAATACCAACCAGGCCTGTGACCACAATCAGCTGACCATGGAGATCATGAAGAAAGTGGCCGAGCGCCACGGCATGTACTGCCTGCTGCATGAAAAGCCCTTTGAGGGTGTCAACGGCTCCGGCAAACACAACAACTGGTCCATCTCCACGAATACGGGCGCCAATCTCCTGGAACCCGGCGACTCCCCGATGGAAAACGCGCAGTTTTTGCTGTTTTTGGTCGCCGTCATCAAAGCGGTCGATGAATACCAGGATTTGCTGCGCATGTCGGTAGCCAGCCCGGGCAACGACCACCGCTTGGGCGCCAACGAGGCGCCGCCGGCCATCGTGAGCATGTTCGTCGGCGACGAATTGGGCGAAATTCTCGACTGCCTGGAATCCGGCAAGCCGTACAGCCAGAAGGACAAGGAGATCATGAAGGTCGGCGTGCACACGCTGCCCTCCTTCCCGAAAGACACCACGGACCGCAACCGCACCTCTCCCTTTGCATTTACGGGCAATAAGTTCGAGTTCCGCATGCTGGGTTCCTCGCTCTCCATCGCCGGCCCGAACATTGTGCTGAACACCATTGTTGCAGAAGAGCTTTCGGAGTTTGCCGACATTCTGGAGAAAGCGGATGACTTCAAGAAAGCGCTCGATGAACTCGTCAAAAAGACGATCAAGGAGCACAAGCGCATCATTTTCAACGGCGACGGATACACCGATGCCTGGGTCGAAGAAGCCGAACGCCGCGGCCTGCTGAATCTGAAGACCACAGTCGACGCTATGCCCAGCATCATTGCTCCCAAAAATGTGGCGCTCTTTACCAAACACGGGATCTTCACCGAGGCGGAGCTGCAGTCACGCTATGAGATCCAGTTGGAAAATTACAGCAAGACCATCAATATTGAGGCGCTGACCATGATCGACATGGTGAATAAGGAGATTCTCCCGGCTGTCGAGAAATATATGGATGATTTGAGCAATGCCTTTATCCATAAAAAGACACTCAACCCCAACATGAACTGCCATGTGGAATATGAGCGGGTCACCGAACTCAGCGAACTGAGCGCCGCTGTTTATGACGAGGCTGCTGCCTTGAAGGAAACCGTTGCCGCCGCTGCGGCAGTGGAGGACTTCGCAGCACAAGCGCGTGCCTATGAGGCAAGCGTACTGCCGGCCATGCAGTCGCTTCGCGCGGATACGGACAAGATGGAAACATTGACCGGTTCCAGCTACTGGCCAATTCCGACTTATGCAGATCTGATTTATCACGTATAAGTTTGGGTTCGGTTCTGCCACGACACAAAAATGCATATTGTCCTGATTGAGGGACAGCAAAGACAAAGGAGTCTGTGTGTTCTGCCGCACAGGCTCCTTTTATATATTATATATATTCAATTTTACAGAGGAGGTATCTTGATGGGAACAGAGTATTCGGCCGTAAACACGACGTGGACCTTGGTAGCCGCTGCGCTGGTCTTCTTCATGCAAGCGGGTTTTGCCATGGTGGAAACCGGCTTCACACGCGCGAAGAACGCCGGAAACATCATCATGAAGAATCTGATGGACTTTTGCATTGGCACGCCGCTATTTTTCTTGATTGGATTCGGTATCATGTTTGGGGCTGGCAATGGATTTTTCGGTTGGCTGGATCCGGCAATCCAGCAGAGCTATTCCGAAATTCTGCCAACAGGCGTTCCAAAATGGGCATACGTAATCTTCCAGACCGTATTCTGCGCAACTTCCGCGACGATTGTTTCGGGCGCTATGGCAGAGCGTACAAAATTTATTTCTTATTGCATCTACTCTGCCTTTATCAGCGGAATCATCTACCCGATCACCGGCCATTGGATCTGGGGCGGCGGCTGGCTCTCTTCGCTGGGCTTCCATGACTTCGCCGGTTCCACAGCCGTTCACATGGTCGGCGGCGTCTGTGCGCTGGTGGGCGCCATCATTCTTGGCCCCCGCATCGGCAAATACGACAAAGACGGCAAGCCAAAAGCAATTTTGGGCCACAGCCTGACGCTCGGCGCATTGGGCGTATTTATCCTGTGGTTCTGCTGGTTCGGGTTTAACGGTGGTTCTACCGTCAGCATGGAGGGCGGCGCGATTGAATCCGCGGGACATATCTTTATGACTACGAATTTAGCCGCCGCTGTCGCGACAGTCACGGCCATGATCTTCACCTGGCTGCGTTATGGCAAGCCAGACATCTCCATGACCCTGAACGCTTCCCTGGCTGGCCTGGTCGCAATCACAGCAGGATGCGACACTGTCTCACCGATTGGCTCGGCCATCATCGGCATCATCGCGGGATTTGTGGTTGTCCTCGGCATTGAAGTGCTTGACAAGAAATTCCATATCGATGACCCGGTCGGCGCGGTCGGCGTCCACTGCTTTAACGGTGCAATTGGCACCATCTGTGTCGGCCTGTTCGCCCACGAGGAATTCGGCGACTGGGGCAAAAATGCCGGACTGTTTTATGGCGGCGGCGCAAAGCTGCTGGGCGTCCAGCTGCTTGGCGTTGCCTGCGTGCTCGTTTTTGTCGCCGTAATCATCACGATTCTCTTCCAAATTCTCAAACACACGATTGGCCTGCGCTGCAGCACAGAGGAAGAAATGCGTGGCCTGGATGTAACCGAGCACGCCATTGCAAGCTCCTATGCGGACTTTATGCCCATGCCCCCGGCCGTTCTTACTGGCATAAGCAACGGGTCTGTGAACACGGAAACCGCGTTCAATGTTTCCGTGGAAAAAGCCATTTCTGTGGAACATATGCCCGCAAAGCCCGTCACATCGGAGCCCAAGGCCAGCGCCGGCAGCAAGCCCGACGACAAGCCGCCGCTGACGGAAATCGTCATGTTCTTTAACCAAAATAAATTTGAGGCCATGAAAGCGGCGATGAATGAAATTGGCGTCATGGGCATGACCGTCACCCAAGTGATGGGCTGCGGCACGCAGAAAGGCCGCACCAAATACTACCGCGGTGTCAAGATCAACGACGTCAATCTCCTGCCCAAGATCAAACTCGAAACAGTTGTTGCCGCTGTTCCGGTTGAAAAGGTTCTCGAAACGGCCAAGAAGGTCCTCTATACTGGTCACATCGGCGACGGCAAAATTTTCGTTTACGACGTGCGCGATGCTCTGAAGGTGCGCACCGGCGAAACCGGATACGACGCGCTACAGGGTGTCGACTAAGCCCCGCTGCAAAACCAAACATTTCGCCTGCAAAAAGCATTTGAAATACTCCCCTATAGAAGACAAGAAATAAAAAAGTCTTCTATAGGGGAGTTGTTATGTCCAGAATTTTGCTCAAAAGAGAAGCTGAAAATTGCGGAAGCATCCGTAATAAAGGCGACCGAAACACAGCCGCAGATCCTGGCAGCAGTCATGGCTGCCGTCAGAAATCTGCGGCTGTGTTTTCCATTTATTTTTCTTGACCGGCTTTGACGGGCTATGGATCAGATTCGCGCCATTTCCAAATTATTTTCTGCTTGCGGCTCCATATTCCTGAAGCTTCGGGAACTGGTCGGTAAAGTCGAATGTCGCAAAATAATCGGCCGGCGTCTCCGCACGGCGGATCTCTTCAAAGGAGCCGTCCTCCTTGAGCAGGATTTCCGCTGAACGCAGGCGGCCATTGTAATTGTAACCCATGGAAAAGCCATGTGCACCCGCATCGTGGATCGCGAGATAATCACCGTAATCAATTTCCGGCAGCATACGGTCAATCGCGAATTTGTCGTTATTTTCGCACAGGCCGCCAGTCACGTCGTACTTGTGGTCGCAGGGGGCGTCCTCTTTGCCGAGAACCGTGATATGGTGATAGGCACCATAGATAGCCGGACGCATCAGGTTGGCCGCACAAGCGTCCACGCCGATATACTCTTTATAGGTATGTTTTTGATGGATGCATTTCGTAATCAGCATCCCATAAGGCGCGAGCATAAAGCGGCCCATTTCTGTAAAGACCGCCACATCGCCCATGCCTGCGGGCACGAGGATTTCCTCATATACTTGACGCACGCCATCTCCGATCACCGCAATGTCATTGGGCGTCTGGTCCGGCCGGTAAGCCACACCTACGCCGCCGGAAAGGTTGATGAAGCGAATGTCCGCGCCCGTCTGCTCTTTTAGCTCCACAGCCGTCTGGAAAAGGATACGCGCAAGCTTCGGGTAATAGGAATTGGACACGGTGTTGCTCGCCAGGAAAGCATGCAGGCCAAAGTGCTTGACGCCCTTTTGCTGCAAAATGCGGTATCCTTCAAAAAGCTGGTCGCGTGTAAACCCGTATTTCGCATCCCCGGGGTTGTCCATGATGCCATTGGCCACCTCAAATGTACCGCCGGGATTGTAGCGGCAGCAGATCGTCTCCGGCAACCCGGCCACACGTTCCAGATAGTCGATGTCTGTAAAATCATCCAAGTTGATGTAAGCGCCCAGTTTTTTGGCCAGCTGGTAATCTGCCACCGGCGTCACATTCGACGAAAACATAATGTCGCTACCATGGAAACCGCAGGCGTCGCTCATCATCAGTTCTGTCAGCGAAGAGCAATCCACGCCGCAGCCCTCTTCCTGCAAAATGCGCAGAAGGAACGGATTTGGCGTGGCTTTGACCGCAAAATATTCCTTGTACCCCTTGTTCCAGGAAAAGGCTTTGTTAATCCGGCGGGCATTTTCGCGGATGCCTTTCTCATCATACAGATAAAAGGGCGTCGGATACTGCGCCGCAATTTCCCGAACCTTTTCGGCAGTCACAAATGGCTTTTTCATAACGAACCTCCATATTTCCAGATTCACCCGGCCAAGCGGATTGAAATTTTAATTATGTCTATTTTAGCATAGCGCACGATCCGGCATTTGTAAAGCAAAACTGACCAATTTTTATGGGATTCACCCTTCGTGCGGCATTTCTGGCTGGCCGAAAAGGCTGCCGCTGTAGGATGTTTCCCGCGGCGGCAGCCAAATTGCAGCTCTTTCGTGTAAAGATTTGAGTCAGACAATCATTATATCATCGTCATGGATCATAAAGAGACAGATAGAAAAAAGAACCATATAAAATTCCAAGGGGATTTCCCCAGAGAATATCTGAATTTCCTTTTTGATTCCCAACATATTTTTTATTTTACCGATGCTTTTTTGCGCCAGAAAAATATCAAAAACCCTATCGGGCGTCTGTCGGATTGTAAGAGGTCCCCATTCTGTATGCACTTCTATTTTCTCCGCCATGGGCGGCCTTACAAAGCTTTTCTGCACCCGGTTCCCTTTCGCATCCGTTTTGTAAAGAAAATGACATGAAAAAGTAGCTCCAAAAGCGTTTTTTACAAACAGCGTCTCACCGTTCTTTCGCACAAAGCCGGCGTTCTTCTCCTGGGAATTCAGAATCTCTAGTTCTGCACTGTTTTGTATTCTTTTTTTCACTTTCCCGATAAGTGTCTCTTTTTCATCATAAAAACTGTATGTATGGATAAATGGTTTAACAAACAGTCGCATTTTTCACCCTCCCATCCAGGAAACCGCCAATTTCATGACACCGGCTAAAGCCATAACCAAAATTGGATTCAGCTTACCTTTTTGCAGCAACGTGAAACAAATGATGAAAATAATTACCATACTCCAGCTTGTGCCGCCCAATGTGATCGCTGTATCGCTGCCCCAAAATGCGGTAATCAGAATGGAAATCCCTGCGGATGCGATCATGGCAACTACTGCCGGCCGCAAAGAATTCAGAACGCTTTGCAGAACATCCATATTCCGGTATTTCAAATAGAGCTTTGCAATTAATGTGACGATGACACAGGACGGCAGGATACATCCGACGGTTGCCACAACAGCGCCGAAGATCCCCGCGATTTTTATCCCCACAAAAGTCGCTGAATTAATGGCAATCGGTCCGGGGGTCATCTGGGAAATCGTAATCAGGTCCGTGAATTCGCTCATACTGAGCCAGCCGTGCGTTGTCACGATCTGTCCCTGAATCAACGGCATGGCTGCATAACCCCCGCCAAAACTGAACAGGCCGATCTGAAGGAAGCTCAAAAATAGCTGTAGATAAATCATCTTGCAGTCCTCCGTTTATGCAGGAAAGTCCGGACAATGCCGATCAAGATGCAGATAATAACAACATAAATCACATTCACACCAAAGAAACAGGTTGCCACAAATGCGGCAATCATGATTCCGATCGACATTGCACTTTTCCCTTTCACAACGTCGGAAGCCATTTCATAGACCACTGACGCGATTACAGCCCCCACGCCCGCCTGCATGCCCTCCAAGATCTGACTGACAATAAAATTGCTGCGGAATGCATTATAGAAAATAGAAATCAATGAGATAATGATAAACGGTGGAATGATAGTGGCTACGATAGAGACAATTGCTCCCAACATGCCTGCCAGCTTATAACCAACTACAATTGCGCCATTTACGGCAATGGCCCCCGGGGATGACTGGGCAATTGCGATTAGATCGAGCATCTCATCTTCTTCAATCCAATGGTATTCATCTACAAACTTCTTTTTCATCAACGTTACAATTACGTACCCTCCGCCAAAGGTAAAAGCACTCAGATACAGGGTAGAAATAAAGACTTTTCGTAGGACTTTTTTTCGATTCATCATGTCATTGCCTCCTCTGGCTTTAGTATATTTCTTCTTGACTGATTCGGAAATTACTATTATTCTTTTGAATTAATAATAGATTTGTTATATATAGGAGAGCCTACAGTATGACACTGCGGCATATGAAAATTTTTGTGGCGGTATACCGGCACAGCAACATCACACGCGCTGCGGAGGAACTGCACCTTGCGCAGCCGTCTGTCAGTTTTGCTGTAAAAGAACTAGAAGAATACTATGGGATCCGGCTGTTTGAGCGGATTGGTAGACACATCTATCCCACGGAAGGTGGAAAAGAATTTTACGGATATGCCTTGCATATTGTATCGTTGTTCGAGGATATGGAGAAAAGAATCAAAAACTGGGATATTATAGGGACAATTCGTATTGGAACGAGCATTACCGTCGGAACCCATATTCTACCGGTATTAATCAGGAAATTTCAAAGTCAACTTCCAGGGCTCAAAATCAAAGCCGTCATTAATAAGTCCAGTGATATAGAGCAACACATCCTAGACAATACGATTGATATCGGATTAATCGAAACACAGCCGGAGCAGTCGGATATTCTCTCGATTCCTTTCATGCGGGATTCACTGTGCGCGATTGTTTCTTACAACCATCCTTTGGCTGAAAAAGAGTCCGTATCTTTGGCACAGTTAGCGAACTATCCATTTTTGATGCGGGAAAAAGGAAGCGCAGGACGCGAAATTCTGGAAGCCTGTTTTTCGCTCCTACAGATATCTATCCATCCCATATGGGAAAGCTCCAGTACACAGGCAATTGTCAAAGGGGTGTCGGAAGAATTAGGGGTTGCTGTTCTGCCTTACCTTTTAGTTGAACGGGATATTCGGGAAAAGGTCGTGAAAATGCTCCCATTACAACAGCCATTGCACCGGGATCTAAATGTGATTTACCATAAAAGCAAATATCTGACCCCGAATATGACTTCATTTATCGCTTTGTGTAAAAAATATGGCAGGGAAAATGAAACTTCCCTGCCACGTATATGAGGATAAGAGTAGCTATCCCGATAGCTGCAACAAAAAGCGAGATCAACACTGCTGTCACGGGATGTGGCCTGCAACGGCAGCCTCTTGCATTTGTCTATTGTTCTTTTACAAAATTCTTCAAACTCTCTCGCAGACGACTGCAAACGCAAAAAGCACCGGGCAATTCTGATAAGTTCCCGCGATGAGAAGCCATGCAATCGATCTCAGTTTCAGAAGGAGGGCACCTATCACGCTGTACTGTCCGGTGCTTTTCTGTGAATTTTTACCTTTGTTTGAAGTTGGAATCATTCCACTGCTAGCTGCAGAGGTAAGCCAAAACGTATTCGCAAAATTCTGCCGATTTTCGTCCAGAACTGAAGGTTGAGGCTGTCCTTGACACACTCATCCTGTCTTTACCGGCAAGCTCTGGGAAGCAATCGATGACACAGGCATACTGCTGACTGCCGAGGCGGACGAACTTTCGCCTCCCGCCCCCACAAGGTGGACGATGCCCCAAATCACCCCGATGATGGCGACCACCAGCAAGACGCCAACCGCGACAATCAGAATGCGGCGAATGATCAAGTTCCGGCGTCTTTCGCGCCGCGACTGCCTGCGACGCCGGGGAGGTTCTCGATAACGGTTCGGATCAGACATAAATATGATCACTCCTCTCTACACACAGCGGAAGATTAACGACGTCCGTTGATGAGGAACGCCTCGATGCCTGTTCTTTCGCGGATGGCTCCTGCTCACGGGCCTTTTTTTGATTTATGAAATCATACGTAAATTCGAGGACGGCGGCGGTGCTGGGGCTTTTCCAGTACATAAAAATTGCGGTTGCGGCCGTCTTCGGTCGGCTCGCTGACCACTTCAAACATATTCAGCGACTTGATAAAGAGGCTGAGCTTTTTGAAGCCATAGTTGCGCACGTCGAAATCCGGATAGCGGCGTGCCAGCATATTCCCCACGTCGCTGATGGGCAGCCGGCCATTCTCATCTGCATTATCCCGCACCATATTCAGAATGGTATTGACAATGGCAGCAGGGGGCTTCATCTCCGGCTCAGCGGGCGGCTCGTCATCCGCCTTTTCATTCTCCTGAGCCTGCTGCGCGAGCACCTCCAGATAACGAAACTTGTTGCACGCCGCAATAAAGGCGCTGGGCGTCTTTTTCTCGCCCATCCCGACAACCGTCATGCCGCCTTCGCGCAGGCGCGAAGCCAACCGGGTGAAATCGCTGTCGCTCGACACCAGACAAAAACCCTCGACATGACCGGTATAAAGAATGTCCATCGCGTCGATGATCATGGCCGAGTCCGTCGCACTCTTGCCGGTCGTATAGCCATACTGCTGGATGGGCGTGATGGAATTGTCCAGCAGTACGTTCTTCCAGGAAGCGAGCGTTGGCTTTGTCCAGTCGCCGTAAATTCGTTTATAGGTGGCCACGCCCTCATTGCTGATCTCGTCGAGAATATACTTGACGTATTTGCCGGACACATTGTCCGCATCGATCAGCACGGCAAACCGCTTTTCCTCTGGCATAGGCATCCTCCTTTTGATTATACAAATTGTATATTATTTTTCATGATTCCGATTTGTCCATTCCTGCAAAAAGGGACGGAAAGCACTGGGCAGTGGGTACTTGTCCTGCAGCTCCGCTCGCGTGGCCCACGTCAGCGCCCCGCTTTTTCCCGGTGCGAGCTGCACGCGCCAGCCATTCATGCGCCACTCCACATGGGTGAAAATGTGTTTGGCCGGCGGCAGCGGGTACAGGCGCACCGGCTCAAGCCCCAGCGCACGCACCGCTGCAACGACGCCCGCATCGTCCAAGTGGCCCTCAGCGCCTGGCAATTCCCACAAAGAGGCCAGCAGTCCTTTGGGCGGCCTCCGGCGCAAGGCCAGCCTGCCCTCCTGCTCCAGAACAAAGATAGTACGCGCCTCCACGCGGCGGGGCGGTTTCGGCTTTTTGAAGGGCAGCGTCTCAGCAATCCCCTGAAGATGACCCTCGCACAGCGCCACCAGCGGGCATTCCAGGCAGTAGGGCGGCGCATTCGGCACGCACACCGTGGCGCCCAGCTCCATGAACGCCTGGTTTAAAGACCCGCTCGCCGCTCCCGGCATAAGGGGACGCAGGGCCGCTTCAACCGCCTTCTTGGTGCGTGGGTCCGCGATGTCCGAACGGTCGGCCGCGACACGTGTCAGCACCCGCAACACATTCCCATCCACCGCCGGCACTGGCAAGCCGAATGCAATCGACGCAATGGCCCCGGCCGTGTAGGAACCGATACCCGGCAGTTGCAGCAGCGCCTCATAAGACGCGGGCAGCTCACCCCCATATTGTGCAACCACGCATTGTGCCGCTTTTTGCAGGTTGCGCGCGCGGCTGTAATAGCCTAGGCCCTCCCAGAGCTTTAAAAGCGCCTGCTCCGGCACAGCCGCCAGGGCCGGGATATCCGGCAACGCTGCCAGAAAACGTGCAAAATAGCCTTTGACGGTCTCGACCCGCGTTTGTTGCAGCATGATCTCGGAAATCCAGACGCGATACGGCGTCACATTGTGCCGCCACGGCAGATCGCGGGCATTCGCGCGATACCAGTCAAGCAGCGGCTGCACAATCGCCGGATTCAGTTCCATACCCCACCCCCTTTGTTCCTGCCGCCCGCATACAACAACCGCCCCGAACGGCCAAAGCCGTCGGGGCGGCGATGAGCAGTGGCTTTAGTCAAGCTTATCGGCAATGTCCCGATACGGGCTGTCGACTGCATTTTTCAGCTCTGCCTTATTCTTATACAGATTGACCTGTGTCGTGGACTTGTTGACCGGCTGCAGTGTGCCTGCGCCCGCGACGCAGCCGCCCGGGCACGCCATCCCTTCGAGCAGGTAGCCATTGAGTTTGCCCGCCTTTGCCAGTCTGAGCATCTGGCGGCACTCCCGCAGGCTCTGAGCGGCCTGGACTTTGACTTCGCGGTCTGGTGCAATGCGCTTGATTGCTTCTACAACAGCGCTGGCCACGCCGCCGCTGACGGCAAAGCCGCGACCGGCAGCCGTTGCCTCGGTCAACGGCTCCGCCTGCTCCTCTTCCTCGAGTTTGATGCCCTTGGCCTCAAACATGCCCATGATCTCCTCAAAAGTCAGGACAAAGTCCACGTCGCTGCGAATCGTGCGGCGGCTGGCTTCCAGCTTCTTGGCCGCGCAGGGGCCGACAAACACGACCTTGCAGCCCGGGTGCTCCTTCTTCAGGCGGCGGGCTGTCAATACCATCGGGGTCAGCGCCATGGAAATATACGGGGCAAACTCCGGGAACTCCTTCTTGGCCATCACAGACCATGCCGGGCAGCAGGATGTCGCCAGGAATGGCTGTTTTTCCGGCACCTTATCGAGAAAATCGTGCGCCTCTTCAATGGTGCACAGGTCTGCGCCCACGGCAACCTCCGCCATGTCCGTAAAGCCCAGGTCCTTGATTGCGGCGCGCAGCTTTTCGGGCGTCACCTTGGGGCCGAACTGACCGACAAAGGCGGGCGCAACCGCCGCATAAATCTCGCCGCCCTCCTTGAGTGCATGTACGGTTTGGAAGATCTGACCCTTGTCGGCGATGGCGCCAAAGGGGCAACTGACCAGGCACTGGCCGCAGGAAACGCAGCGGTCATAATTGATTTCCGCATGACCATCTGCATCTGAAGAAATTGCGTCCATGCCACAGGCCGCGGCACAGGGGCGTTCCATCTTGACGATCGCATGATAAGGGCATGCAGCCACACAGCGACCGCACTTGATGCAGGCGTCCTGGTCGATGACGCTCTTTGTGCTGCCGTCCGCCGCAGCATGTACCGCATGCTTCGGGCAAACCTCACGGCACGGATGCTCCAGGCAGCCCTGGCACAAATCGCTGACACGTACGGTCTTTTCCGGGCAAGCGTTGCAGGCAAATTTGATCACATTGATTAGCGGTGGATCATAATATTTTTCCGCAATGGCGCTTTCCTCCACGCCCTGCGAAATCGGCGCGTGCTGATCCATCGGACGCAGCGGCAACCCCATCGTCAGCCGCAACCGCTCGCCAATAATTGCGCGCTCCAGGAAAATGCTGTCGCGGTAGCTGGCGTGTTTGCCAGGCAAAATTTTATAGGGCAATTCCTCAATGCGGGAATAATCGCCACCCTCATACGCCAGGCGTGCCACCTCGGTAAATACCTTGCGGCGAATTTCGGTAATAGAAGAATGAATACCTCTTGTTGCCATTTTACAATACTCCTTTATTGACTTCCAAAACTCCCCAGCAACCCCACCTCAACCAATTTGAGACAGAGTTTGCTTGATAAAACTTTGTCAATTCCAAGCTTATTATACCAGAAAAAGCGACACTTGTCTTGCAAAAAACATTATTTTTTAGAAATTTTGCTTTTTTAACCCATCAAGCCCGCGAAAAACATCTCATAAGCATCTGCCCACTCAGCGATCGGTTCTTCCGCGCGGCCATTGCAGGCGCAGAAGATGTCATCGAGCATCTGCTCTCCCATCTCGAACAGCTCTCCAACGGTCAGCGGATATCCATTTTCCGTCGCGCAGGTGCAAAACGCATCCATCGGATCTTCTGCGCTGCGCGTATCGAGCAGCGCTTGGCGCAGGGCAGGATTGTGGCGGGCGTCATCCAGCAGGCGGACCATTACTTCATTCATGATACGGACACTCCTTTCCCTTTTCCCAGAAAAGGCGGTGCGCAGGGCTTCACCCCGCGGACCGCCCTGTCCTTGTTCGCATCTTTTCAGCAATCTGATAAGTATACTATACCGGAAACCAACGCAATTTGCAAGTATCTTGCGCTTCCATCTGTTGGCTTCGCCTCAAAAAGTGCGGATGGCATCAAACGGGAAAATACGCAATACGACTTTGCCCATAATACTCCCGCTGTCCACTGGTCCGATTGCACGGCTGTCTTCGGAATTGTTGCGATTATCCCCCATCAGAAAGACCTGCCCCTCCGGGACTACCAAATCCACATTGCTGCCAGACCATTTTGATTCTTTGACATAGGGTTCTGAAAGCTGCTGACCGTTGACGGTCACCGTGCCATCCTGCACCTGCACATGGTCGCCGCCAACGCCGATGACGCGCTTAATCAGATTTTCATGGAGCGGGTTATCCTTGTCCACCACCACAATATCCCCGCGCGCCGGGTTATAATTGAGTTCCCAGAGGATAACCAGATCGCCGTTGTGACAGGTGTCCTGCATGCTGGGGCCGACCACTCGGCTGGGCCGGGCGATGAAGGTTGTAAACAGAATCACCGCCGCAACCGTAATGATACACGGCCGCAGAATCGACCAGACGCTCTCTTTCTTTTCGATATATCGAGAGCGGGAGCGTTGCTTCGGCTTCGAGTCGATATACCGGGAGCGCTGTTTCTGTTTCGAGTTCTGCATAGACCAGTTCTCCCTCCATCTGCTTCCCGATCAGTCAAGTAAAGGTGCGAATTGTATCAAAGGGGAAGATGCGCACGGCCACCTTCCCGATAATATCTTTTTGCGACACTGGTCCGATCACGCGGCTGTCGGAGGAATGGTTGCGGTTATCCCCCATCAGAAAGACGTCCCCATCCGGCACGATGAGATCCGCATTGTTGCCACTCCATTGTTGTTCCTTGACATAGGGCTCCGAAAGCTGCTTGCCGTTGACAGTCACCGTACCATCCTGCACCTGCACGTGGTCCCCACCAATGCCAATGACGCGCTTGACCAGCGTCTCGTTGAGCGCGTTGTCTTGGTTGACGACGACAACATCTCCGCGCTCCGGCTTGTAATTGAGTTCCCAGAGGATAACCAGATCTCCGTTGTGGAACGTGTCTTCCATGCTGTGACCGACCACACGGCTTGGCCGCGCAATAAACGTAATCACCAGCAGGACCACCACCACCGTGATGATGCATGGCCGCAGAATCGACCAGATGCTTTCCTTTTTTTCCGGTTCCTTTTTCTTCTCGTGGGTCTGATTTTCCGTTTTTTCCGTTTGCATGGGCATCCTCCTCTGTTCGGTCCTAAACCGCTGTTTATTTACCGCGGCGCAGCGCCTTTGTGACCAGCGTGGTCTCCGCCTTGGTCGGCACGATCAGCCAAAGCACATTGGTGTGCGTAAATTTACAATAGATGATCAACACCGCCACCGCCTGCACCACCATGGAGACGCTGGTCGCCAGCGCGATGCCGTTGATCCCCATGCTGGGGATCAAGAGGATGGTCGCCACAATATTGGCCACAATGCCCAGCACCGTGGGCAAAATATTCAGCTCCGGCCGGCCGTATGCAGAGATGGAATTGGCCAGCACCTTGACATAGGAAATGAATACCGAACCGATAATTAAGTAGCGCAGCGGGTCAATGGCCTTGACATATTTCGGAAAAATGATCGGCACAAAAAACTGGGCCACCAGTACGATCAGAATCGCGCAAATGATTGTAATATACATGACGATCTTACACGAAAGCTGGGTGATGCGTCTCTTGTCTCCGTCGTCGTGCATACTTGCCACGCGGCTGGTAATGACCAGGCTGACCGCTTCCGGCAAAATCCAAACCTGCCGCATGATTGTGAAAGCGGCGTTATAAATTCCGAACTCCGCCACGCCATAGACGCCTTGTACAATGTAGTTGCCGATGTAGCTATTGATGTAGGTCATCAGGTTGCTGGCATACGCTTTCAGGCCATACTGAAACATGGGCTTGGCCGGCACCGGGTGATCGTCTATTTCCGCAGCCTGCGGCTGCGGCCCGTTCCAGCGCTTGGTGCAGATATATGCCAGCACGACCGCAGCTGCAGAGATTCCGATGGCCGAACCGACCAAAAGCGCCGCTGAAGGGAACCACAACGTCAGCACGGCGAATACCGTCACGAGGATGCGCTGAAGCAGGTTAATCATATTGTATGATTTAAACTTATTTTCGCCGCGCAAAATGCCCGTCATGACATTAAACAGGAAAGAGCACGCCGTGTAGATGACGATACAAATCAAATAGGGCGAAGGCGTTTCTTTAAAGAAGGTAGAGGTTCCATTGAGCAGGAACAGCACCACCGACGACACGGCCACCAGAAAAATGCCCACGCCGACGGTCAGCTTTTTGATCGCCTTGCTCGTGTTTTTGATGGTATAGCGCGCAACATAATAGATGATGGCGCTGTTGAGGCTGAAGCCCAGGCAGGTGAAAAAGCCCTCGCCCCAGGTCTGCACCTGATTGTAAATGCCCTTATCAAATGGGTCCAGGCGGGTCAGAACAGCGAGTGACGCGATCAACCCCATAACGGACCCAAAGGCGTTCGTACCAAATGTGCTCAGCGTGTCGCGCACCATGGAGGAACGCTGCGGTTTTTTGGGTGTCTGCTTCATACACATCTCCTGCTTTATGCGGCAGGGCCGCAAAGGATGGCAGCGTCGAAACCGGCGCTTGAAAAATTATTATACCATCGTTTGTCGGGAAGAACAACCCAAAAACGCCCGGCATCTCGACATGCCAGGCGTCCAAACTGTAAACTTTTCGTGACGGTCAGCCGGAAAAAGCAAGGTGATTGCGCTTGAGTGCAGCGCGGATAACGAAAAAGAGCGGGATTGCTACTGCGTCCGCAATAGCTGCGTTGATAAGCGTCACGATCAGGCGCTCGAGCATCAGCATTGCCAGTGCGCCGGGTGCATTGCCCATCAAAATGCCTTCGACCAGGCCGCTGAGCAGATACAGCACAGAATACGTCAAGGACCCGGCAATCGCAGCCAGGATGACACGCAGCAGATGGCTGCGGCCTTCCGTGCGCAAAAGCTTGCCCTGCACACCCCAGGCGATCGCACCGCAGACAAACGCCATGATAAATTTGGTGACAAAGGTCAAAATAGAGGTATCGGCCCAGCCGGAAACCAGGTCATATAGACCGCCGCCGATGCCTGCCGCCAGACCGCCATACACCGGCCCCATCATCAGCCCGGCAAAAACACAAAACACATTGCCAAAGCCGACCTGCGCTTTCATGGAGCCGGGCAGGCGGATGGTCAGGAAAAAGCCCACCAGCACCAGCGCAGCCAGCATGCCGGTAAAGGCGATGTTCATGGTCGGACGATTGCCCGTCACATTCCACTCGATTTTTTTTAGCACAAAATACAGGCACACCAGTAAACATGCGCCCACCGCACCCGCAAAGGCCAGGCTCGTCAGCTTGCCAAGCGCCGGCCCCTGCGTATAAAGTGCCACCGCCAGCACCACGCACGCCGCCGCCAACACACAGTAAACGACCGTGCGCACCGGTTTCATTTTCTTTGACTGTTCCATCGCTTCGTCTCCTCCTTCAAATGGACCAGGGCTTTACTTTCCCCCTGTTCCATGGTATATTTTAATCGACTTCTGTGCACTTGAAAAGTGACAGTTTTTAAAAAAATAAACAGCACAGTTTGGAGGCAGTCAAAATGGCCTACAATTATATTCAGCTGGACCGCACAGCGTCCGAACCGCTTTACCAGCAGCTATACCGTTCCCTGCGGGATGCCATCGCGCTGGAAAGCGGCGGCCTGCACGCGGGCCAGCGCCTGCCGAGCATCCGCCGTCTGAGCGAGGACCTGAACCTGAGCCGAACGACCGTGGAGGGCGCCTACCAGCAGCTGTGTATCGAAGGCTATCTGGAGGCGCGGCCGCAGCGCGGATATTTTGTATTGGCAGCAGGAGGCGGTCAGGGAGCCCGCCCCTCCGCCGCGCCGGTGCCGCCGCCTGCGCCCGCGCCGCGCTACAACTTTGGCACCGACGCGGTTGACGCAGCCTGCGCAGACGTCAAGCTCTGGCGCAAGCATGTCCGCGAGGTACTCACGCGGCCGGAAGCGCTGGTGCGGTACGGCGACCACCAGGGTGAGCCGGCGCTGCGCCAGGCGTTATGCGATTACACGTATGCAGCGCGCGGGGTGATTTGCAGCCCGGCGCAGATTGTGATCGGCGCGGGCACGCAGCCTCTTTTATATCTGTTATGCGGTCTGTTGCGTACAAAGGCAGGCGCCGTAGCCATCGAGGAGCCGGGCTTCCCGCAGGCGGAGCAGGTCTTTGCCGATTGTGGGTTGGAGGTGCTGCGCTTGCCTTCGGACAAAAGCGGGCTTTCGCTGACTGCTCTGCGGGAATGCGGAGCGCGGGTCGCCTATGTCAGCCCATCCAACTGCCAGGGCCGTGGCGGGAGCATCCCCCTGAAACGCAGGCAGGAGCTTTTGCAGTGGGCAGCGCAATCCGGCGGACTCCTGATTGAGGACGATTATAATGGTGAATTGCGTTACCGCGCGCGGCCCATCCCTGCCATGCAGGGCATGGCGGCAGACGGGCAGGTGGTCTATCTCGGCTCTTTCTCCAAGCTGTTGCTGCCCAGCGTGCGCATCGGTTACATGGTGCTGCCGCAGCATTTGACGCCGCTTTATCAGGCGCGGGCCAACCGATATAACCAGACAGCTTCCAAGGTTGAACAGCTGGCGTTGGCTGATTATGTGCAAAGCGGCCAGCTCGAGCGGCATCTGCGCCGCCTGCGAAAAGTCTATGCGCAGAAAAGCAGTACGCTGATGGATTGTCTGCAAGCTGCCTTTGGCGGCCGGGCGGAATTGCATCTGCAGGAAACGCCGCTTTGCGTGACGCTGCGCTTTTTCCATTCCCGCTCCCCTCTGCGGCTCGCCGAATTGGCCGCCGCACACGGCGTGCGGGTCCGCCCCGGCCCGGAAGGAAACGTAACCCTCGGCTTTGCGGGCATCCCACTCGAAGAAATCGCGCCCGGCGTGGACGCGCTGCAGGCCGCATGGGCAGAAAATGCGTGAAATCCCGGTTGAAACGGCGCGCGTTTAATGGTATACTTAAAAATTGTAAAAAGTCCTGGTATGTCTAACCAGGAAACCACAGGAAGCGATATGGCGCGATTGCAGCCAATTGATAGAAGCTAGAAGCAAAGGGGAATTGTAGGAATGATCTGTGAGAACAAATACCGCACAAAAGCCTGCGGCGAAGTGGGCGAAGCGGATATCGGCAAAGAGGTCCGCGTAGCGGGCTGGGTGGAAAACATCCGCGACCACGGCGGCGTCCAATTTCTGGATGTGCGCGATCAATACGGCGTTGTGCAGGTCGTCGTCCACGACGAGGCCATGCTGCGGGATGTCAACCGCGAATGTGCGGTGACCACCTGCGGCCCTGTTGTGCTGCGCGACGCGGACACGATCAACCCGAAGATCTCTACCGGTACCGTCGAGATCACGGCCCAATCGCTGGAGGTGCTGGGCAAGTGCAAGGCAGCGCTGCCCTTTGACGTGGTGACCAGCCGCGAGACCAAAGAGGATGTGCGCTTAAAGTACCGCTACCTGGACCTGCGCAACCCGAAGGTGCACCGGAACATCGTCCTGCGCAGCCAGGTCATCTCCTACCTGCGCCAGAAGATGACGGACCTGGGCTTTTTGGAAATTCAGACACCGATCCTGAGCGCCTCCTCGCCCGAAGGCGCGCGCGATTATCTGATCCCCAGCCGCAAGCACAAGGGGAAGTTCTATGCGCTGCCGCAGGCGCCGCAGATTTTCAAGCAGCTTTTAATGGTGTCCGGATTTGACCGTTATTTCCAGGTTGCCCCCTGCTTCCGCGACGAAGACGCGCGCGCCGACCGCTCGCCGGGCGAATTCTACCAGCTGGACTTTGAGATGGCTTTCGCCACACAGGAGGATGTTTTTGCCATTGCCGAGGAGGTCATCGGCGACACCTTCCGCAAATTTGGCGGCGGCAAGGCGGTCAACCCGGCGCCCTTCCCGCGCATCACCTATCAAGAAAGCATGCTCAAGTACGGAACAGACAAGCCCGACCTGCGCAACCCGCTGGAGATTATCGAGCTTTCCGACCTCTTTGTCGGCTCCAGTTTCAAACCTTTCTGCAACAAATGCGTGCGCGGCATCGCGGTGCCGAATTGCGTGGGCCAGCCACGCTCCTTCTATGAGAATATGCTCAAGTTTGCCGAGAGCATCGGCATGAAGGGCCTGGGCTATATCGAAGTCCTCGACGAGGGCAAGTATAAAGGCCCGATCGACAAGTTCCTTTCCGATGACCAGCGCGCGGAGCTGATCCGCCGCGGCAAGCTTGAAAAGGGCAGCGTCATCTTCTTTATCGCCGATGAACCGTCCATTGCGCCGCAGCTGGCCGGCCAGATCCGCACGGAGCTGGGCCGCCGGCTCCATCTGATCGATGAAAGCCGCTTTGCGTTGTGCTTCATTGTCGATTTCCCGATGTTCGAGATCGACGAAGAGACCGGCAATTATATTTTCACGCACAACCCCTTCTCCATGCCCCAGGGCGGCATGGATGCGCTTTTGCAGAAAGCGCCGGAGGATGTGCTGGCTTATCAGTACGACATCGTGTGCGACGGCGTGGAGCTTTCCAGCGGCGCTGTGCGGAATCACGACATCGAGATTATGAAAAAAGCGTTCGAGATCGCGGGCTACACGGAAGAGGATCTCAAGACCAAATTCTCGTCGCTTTATACGGCGTTCCAGTACGGCGCGCCGCCGCATGCGGGCATGGCGCCGGGCATCGACCGCATGGTTATGCTGCTGACGAATGAGGAAAACATCCGCGAGGTCATCGCCTTCCCGATGAACTCCAATGCGCAGGACGTGATGATGGGGTCGCCCAGCGAGGTCACGGAACAGCAGCTGCGCGAAGTGCACATCAAAATCCGATAAGGAGGCGTTTCCATGGTCACCCATGCCGATATACAGGCCATCGCCAAGCTCGCGAAACTCGACGTCCCGGAAAACGAGCTCGACACGCTGACCGCCGATATGAACGAAATCATTTCCTTTGCCGACACGATTGCTTCGGTGGAAGCAGAGGACGAGGATTATTCCGATATGAACGGTTTGGAAAACGTCCTGCGTGAGGACGTTGTGCAGCCGGGGATTTCCACGGAAGAGGTCCTCTGCAATGCAAGCGACCGTGACGAGAACAGCTTTGTCGTCCGGAACCACGCTTGACGTCCGCTTTGTCAGAATATCAACTGGAAAAAGGGGTCATCATGCAATCATTCAGTATTATTGCCGCCATCCAGGACAAGCTGCGCAAGAAAGAATGCTCCTGTGTGGAACTGACGCAGCGCTATCTGGACGCCATTGCGGCGGAAAACGGCGCGCTCAATGCCTATACACTGGAAACGCCGGAGGCCGCTCTCGCGGCCGCGAAAAAGGTAGATGAAAAGCTCGCGCACGGCGGCGAGCTGCTGCCGCTGGAGGGCGTGCCCATGACGCTCAAGGCAAACATCAGCACACGCGGTCTGGAGACGGACTGCTGCTCCAAGATGCTCGCAGGCTACAAGCCGGTCTATGACGCGACGGCGTGGGAGCTGCTGCAAAAGCAGGGGGCCGTGCTGCTGGGCAAATCCAACATGGACGAATTCGCGATGGGTTCCAGCTGTGAGACGGGCATTCACGGCCCGGCACATAATCCGCACGACCTGCATAAGGTCGCTGGCGGGTCCTCCGGCGGCGCGGCATGCGCGGTGGCTGGGGGCCTGGCCGCCTATGGCATTGGCAGCGACACGGGCGGCTCCATCCGCCAGCCTGCATCCTTCTGCGGCATCGTGGGGCTCAAGCCGACGTATGGTACGATCTCGCGCTATGGCCTGATCGCCTACGCGAGTTCGTTCGATCAGATTGGCCCGCTGGCGCTCTGTGCACAGGACGCGGCATGCATCTTTGACGTGCTCGCCCAAAAGGACCCGCGCGACAGCACCAGCACCGGCGCCCGGCACGCGGCCACCCCAACGCTGAATAACCCGCTGCAGGGCAAGAAGATCGCCATTGTGCCGGAATATTACAACGGCCTGCGCGAGGATGTGCTGGAGTCGCTTGAGCGCGCCGGAAAGGTCTTTGAGGATCTGGGCTGCTCACTGGTTCCCATCTCCATTCCGGAGATCCGCTATGCGCTGCCGGTGTATTACATTCTGGCGTGCGCGGAAGCCTCCTCAAATCTCGGCCGTTACGACGGCATCCGCTATGGCTATAAAACCGAGCACTACAATACCATCAACGAGATGATCTGCAAGACACGCAGTGAGGGCTTTGGCAAAGAGGTCCAGCATCGCATCCTGCTGGGCACGTACGTGCTCAGTGCAGGCTATTACGATGCCTACTATAAAAAAGCCCAGCTTTTGCGCCGTAAAATCAAACGCGCTTTCTCCAAGGCGTTCTCCCAATGCGATTTCCTGCTGGCCCCCACGGTGCCGATGACCGCCTTCCCGGAGGGCTTCACGGCGCAGGACAGCGTCGAAACCTATCAGACAGATATCTGCACGGTACCGGTCAATATCGCAGGATTGCCCGCCGTGAGCGTGCCGTGCGGGTTTGACAAGGACGGAATGCCGGTGGGCATGCAGTTGATCGGCGACAGCTTCCGCGAGGACATCCTGCTCAATGCCGCACACCAGTATGAGCTGGCCGCACGGGCAGAAAGTTTCCGCAGCGCGGGGAAAGGGGTGCAGCTATGAGCAGCTATGAATTGGTCGCGGGGCTCGAAACACACGTCGAGCTGGCTACGAAAACGAAGATTTTCTGCAGTTGCACGACCGAGTTCGGCGGCGAGCCGAACACGCACTGCTGCCCGGTCTGCATTGGCCTGCCGGGCACGCTGCCGGTTTTGAACAAACAGGTGGTCGCATATGCCGTCCGCGCGGGCCTGGCCACGCACTGCGAGATCGCCAAGGTCAGCAAAATGGACCGCAAAAACTACGTTTACCCCGATTTGCCGAAAGCATATCAGATCTCGCAGTATGACATGCCGCTTTGCAAAAACGGATACATCGACCTCTCCAATGGCCGCCGCATCCGCATTCTTCGCATTCATATCGAGGAGGACGCGGGCAAGCTGGTCCATTCGCGCGGCAACACCTACGTCGACTATAACCGCGGCGGCGTACCGCTGATCGAAATCGTCACGGAACCCGACTTCCGTTCCCCGGAAGAGGCGCGCGAATACATCGAAAAGCTGCAATTTTTGATGCGCTACATCGGCGTTTCCGACTGCCGCATGGAAGAGGGGTCGATGCGCTGTGACGTCAACATCTCCGTACGGCCCGCGGGCAGTGAACAGCTCGGCACGCGCACGGAGATCAAAAATATGAACAGCATCAATTTCATCACCAAGGCCATGGCCTATGAATTTGACCGCCAGTGCGACCTGCTCGATTGCGGCGAACCGGTGGTGCAAGAGACGCGCCGCTATAATGAATCGGACGGTTCCACGGAAAGCATGCGCGGCAAGGAGGATGCCCAAGATTACCGGTATTTCCCGGAGCCGGACCTGGTGACCATTCGCGTGCCGCAGGAAGCAATCGAGAAAATCCGTGCCTCCCTGCCGGAAGATCCGGACGCCCGCAAAGCCCGCTGGCAGCAGGACTTCGGTATCAGCGCGGCAGATGCAGAACAGCTTTTGCGCTATCGCAAAGTGGCCGATTACTTTGACGCCGCAGCGAAGGGCCTAAAAAACGCCAAGGCAGCCGCCTCCTGCATCTTAGGGCAGATGTTCCGCCGCTTGGAGACAGAAGCGGACAAAGAACAGTTCAACCCGTTGACCACACCGGCAGATCTAAATGCCCTGCTCAAGCTGCTGGATGCAGGGAAAATCCGCATGAACCTTGTGAAATCCACGCTGGACAAGATGCTCGATACCGGCAAACCCGCGTCGGATTTCCTGAGCGAAAGCGATCTTGCAGGGATCGACGAAGGCCAGCTTTCTGCCCTGTGCGCTGAAGCGGTGAAAAAGAATCCAAAGGCTGCGGCCGACTATCTGGCCGGCAAAGAAAAAGCGGTGAAAGCCCTGGTCGGCTATGTGATGAAGGCGACGAAGGGCCGCGCCGATGCGCAGCAGGCAGAAGCCATGCTGATTGCGCTTATCAAAAAGCAGGGCTGAGGCTTTGGGAAGCGCTTCGGTTTGATAGAAAAATACGCTCCGTAGAAATGCAAAAATTCTACGGAGCGTATTTTAATGCGTAATTATCCCTGCGCCTGGGAATACTTCTGCTTGACTTGCTGCATCTGCTGCTGCGGCGCCTGCTGGGTCGTATACCAGCCTTTTTCGCTCATTTTCTTATACAGGTCATTCTGCATGGTCAATGAATCCTGCAGTGCCTTGGTGAATACCTGGTTGACATTCTGCGTGCCCGCAGATTCGATGCTGCCGTGCAAATACAGGTCACAGGCGCCCTTTTCTGTGAGCAACAGGTTTTCCATTGTGCACTTGTCGTCCATTGCAGCTCCTCCTTAAATCAGATTCAAAAACTGCCCAAAAATCTGCTTGTGCTTGTTCGCCATCTGCTGCACGCACTGTTTCAGGGTTGGGTCTGTCATGGTCGCGGCTGCTGTCTCGCACTGTGTCTGCAAAAACTGCTCATGCCCGAGCGCATCCTCGATATAGGCCAATTCTTTTGGACTCATATTCCTTCACCTCCGCCCTTAGTATGACCGGGCACGCGGCGATTATCCATAAACTGTAGCGGGCAGTGCGCAGGATTTTCCATGAAGCATTTGTAAAATTTCATACGCCGGCGTCTAGGGCCTTTCCAACCGCCGCCGGGTGTGTTATGCTAAGAAAAAGAATGGATTTTCCATGAAGGAGGTACTGGGTGATGAACTTCACAGAAGATATCAAAAAAATTATGCTGGCAGGTGTTGGCGCTGTGGCCACCACGGCAGAAAAAGGCCAGGAATTGATCGATATGCTGGTCAAAAAAGGCGAAATGACCGTGGAACAAGGCAAAGTGCTCAATGAAGAGCTCAAACGCAATCGCAAAAGCGCAAAGCCCGGTCGGCCGGAAGCCATGGCCGATATCACGCTGAACGCTGCTGCCCCAAAGCCAAAAGCGCCGCAGGATGATCTGCTGTCAAAAGTCGAGAAAATGACGCCCGAACAGCGTGCGGCACTAAGAGCCAAATTAGATGAGATAGAAGCTGGCAAATGAGTTCCACAGCCTCAAGGACAAGTGCGTCCCGGCTGCGGGAGCTGCTGGGAGTTTTGCGCAAGCGGGATATTCGCCATGGCATGACCCCCAAAAAGCTACGCCTGATTCTGGAAGACCTGGGTCCGACCTATGTCAAGCTGGGCCAGATCATGTCCACCCGCACCGATATTCTGCCGCAATCCTATTGCGATGAGCTGGCGCTGCTGTGCACGACCGTGCAGCCGGTTCCCTTTGACCAGGTTCTGGAAATGATCCGTGAGGAGTACGGCCGTTCCGCCAACCAAGTGTTTTCATGGATCGATCCAACGCCGCTGGGCAGCGCCTCGATCGCCCAGGTCTACCGCGCCTCCCTGCGGGAAACACATGAGGACGTGGTCATCAAGGTGCAGCGCCCCGGCATTCACGACACCATGTCCCTGGACGTCAAACTGATGCACAAGGCCGTCCGCCTGCTTCGCCTGATGGGCATGAGCGAGTCGATGGATGTGTTCGACTTTGATGCCGTGATCGACGAAATGTGGCGCGTCGCCCAGCAGGAGATGAATTTCCTGTTGGAGGCCGACCACAACGAGGAATTCGCGGAACGAAACAAAGACATCGTCTATGTGACCTGCCCCAAGGTCAACCGCCGCCTGACCACTGAGCGCATCCTTGTGATGGAACGCATCCATGGCATCCCCATCGACCATCTGAAGGAGCTGGAGGAAGCGGGCTACGACGTCGAAGAAATCGGTCGGAAGCTCGCCGAAAATTATTCCAAGCAGGTACTGGACGATGCTTTTTTCCATGCGGACCCGCACCAGGGCAATGTCTGGATCAGCGAAGGGAAAATCGTTTTCCTGGATCTCGGCATGGTCGGCCGCCTGAGCCAGCGCGACCGTATGCTGCTGCGCCAGGCTTTTTCGGCCGCTGTGACCCACGACGTAGCGACGATGGAGGATGTGCTGCTGACCATTGGCATGCCGGGGAAATATATAGACTACGCGCGCCTTTATGGCAGTCTCGACGAACTAATGCGCAAATATCTGGATGAGAGCTTGGCCGACATCAACCTGGGGCTGCTCGTACAGCAGGTGCTGGATATCGCACATGAATTCGATATCACAATTCCGGCGAGCATCACGATGCTGGCGCGCGGCCTGATGACTCTGGAAGGCGTGCTGGCCAAATGCTGCCCTAACGTCAGTTTAGTGGAGATCATCCGCACACACCTTGCAAGCGAGGTGCTCGATGACTTTGACCTCAAAAAAGAAATGCGCCGCAGCATGCGCACTGTTTATGAAAGTGCAAAGGGAGCTGTGGAGATTCCAGCGACACTCTCGAGCCTGCTCAAGCTCGGCGTGAAGGGCCGCACCAAGCTCAATCTAGAAATCGTCGGTTCAGAAGAGCCGCTGCGCAAAATCGACACCATGGTCAACAAACTCATTGTCGGCATCATTGCGGCGGCTTTGTTTATGGGATCGAGCGTCATTTGCACCACCGATATCCAACCCCTCATCTTTGGTCATCCGCTGCTGGGCGTGGCGGGCTTTCTCGTCGCGTTTGTGCTCTGCGGCATTCTGCTCTTGAAGATTCGCGGGGAGCACCGGCGCAAACGGCCAAAGCTGCCGCCCGAATAAATTCAAACCTGCATTTTCCGCAAAAGAAAAGGACCGTACAGAGCTTTGGGGCAGCCCTGTGCGGTCCTCGATTTTTTATGCATGCTGGCCTTTACGGATGGTATTGAAGCGTAATGGTGTCATGCTCCGGCACCAACTGGCGCATCCGGACGCCCG
>ERZ1090860.311-NODE-312-length-29731-cov-18.492283_pt1 | contig 29731 bp, 32 predicted proteins | sample MGYA00478483_ERZ1090860 | MGnify/ENA primary metagenome ERZ1090860 (study PRJEB33644, sample SAMEA5815741) | chicken gut metagenome | biome: Chicken; feature: Gastrointestinal Tract; material: Caecum | place: Ireland | collected 2019-01-01 | study: A study of the...
ATGTACGCCGATCACTCGCTGCGGCTGGCGCAGGAAATAGTAACGAAAAATTTCCTCCTGCGTCTGCTCCGGCTCGGCAAACTGGACAAGCTTCTCGTCCATCAGATAGTCAAGGAAAACTTCCCGTTCCCACCTCCGGCGCAGCTTTAAAATTTTATCTATGGCTGTGTGACGAATGACAATCTTGCAAAAGGCGTTAAAAGTGTACTAGATATGCACTTTGTAGGCTCCATCTTCGGTTATGGAAATTCCCCCTCTCTGGATAATAGTGCGGGGCGGCAGCACTCTTTGCTGTCGCCCCATGATTACCTATGTCCGGCTATTTCAAGAAAGACGCTACGGCCACCGCCGCCGACAAAATGGCGTGGCCGCTGGGATAACAAGATAATTTATCGTTCTACAACTACGGTAAGCAGGCACAAATCGTCATTCCCAATATTGATAATACTATGTTCCGAGCCTTTTTTGCAGATATGGCAGCAACCAGCGGTCAGGACTTCCACTTCCCCGTCACAGATTGCCTTTCCCGTTCCGGACAAGACATAGTTTATATCATCGCTGGTTTCGTGCTTATGCTTGCCGATCGAGCCACCCGCATGAATGCGGCAAGGAATGATTTTTCCATTTTCGTCCATGAACATTTTGGCGGTCATTTCGCCGGTGCCGTTATTCATTCCCGGTGCGGTGCGCCCTGGTATCTCATTGAAATTGATTAGCATAGTGGTTCCCCCTTCTTTTGTTTTGATACGATGATACCACAGAAAAATGAATTTTTCCATCTTGCGAACACATAGAAACATGATAACCATTATAAAGAAAAACCGGCAATTTGATAAATCATAAAGAAGCAGATTTGACACTTTTGCCGCTATACAACCAGCCCTATTCCGTGGTACAATGAAACCACGGAATAGTGGGGCTGGCTGTCGGAAACGGAGGATTTTATGTTAAGACAAGCCACCCAAAACCTCATTACCGCCCTTTATCCGAGATTGTCCCATGAGGACGAACTGCAAGGCGAGAGTAATTCCATATCGAACCAAAAACGGATACTCGAAACCTTTGCAAAACAGAATGGCTTTACCAACCTGCGCTGGTACACCGACGACGGCTATTCCGGCGCGAACTTTCAAAGACCCGGTTTTCAAGCCATGCTTGCAGACATTGAAGCCGGGAAAGTGGGTACGGTCATCGTCAAGGACATGAGTCGTTTATGGCGTAACCGGGGCTGCCGGCGAACAGTTTACTGTTTGGATGATGCCTTGGTCAACTTTCGACGGCTTTAATCTAAACACCGTAGATTATCGGCATCTTCTCCCAATTTTTACGATTGGAAAATACTACGAAGAAAATGGAAGATTTCATATCCCGCTTGCTGTGCAGGTGCATCATGCCGTTTGCGATGGTTACCACACTTGCCGCTTCATCAATGAGTTGCAGAAACTCATCAATAGATAAACAAAACTGGATTTCCATGACTATGAAATACCCGAAGAATATAAAGGGTATCCTCCGTATATCGCTCATCCTCATTATTAGACTATCAAAACAGATGCGTGCAATGAATGAACCCCTAACGCCAAAGGGGTTCCACAATTAGGGCCATTTGCCAAGATTAGAAAGTAGCTTCTTTGAGAAAAGAAGCTTTCTTTTTATACTGGCCGGGCACTGTAAAATGCGGATGCTAAGACAGCATTTTTGAAATTGAAAAACCGCACGGACAGCCTTCTTCGGGATGATCCGTGCGGTTTTTCGATGCCAGACATATTCAGGGATACACGTTCTGCTGCTAGATCTTGAATTCCGAGGGTTTTGCCTTCGCGGGGTCAAAGTTTTGGCCGCCCGGATGGGATAGATCAAAATAAATTCTCGCGTTTTTCGTCGTGCCCCAATCCTCCTGAGACCCGGAATCTTGAATCCGGTTAAAGGCTTCTCGGAACATCGTGTTGTGGGCCTCTTCCCGGTTGAGCAGAAAGTCGATGGTCTCCCGAACGCCCTTGTCATCAATTTGGCGGTAAAGATTTTGATAGACCACTTTGGCGCGCTGTTCAGCCGCGATATCAGAAAGAATATCCGCTGCGGCGTCGCCTGTTTCATTGACATAGGCGGCGGTCCAGAGGTAGCCGCTGGCGTTGGCCAGCATCGGCGTCAATCCAGTCAACACGTGCGCCTCCACATTGCCGACGGTAGCGTCCTTGGCATCCAGGTGGTGTCCGTTGAGCATATTGACCGTGCCCGCGACCATTTCCAGGTGGCAAAGTTCCTCAGCTGCAACGTCCAGAAAGAGGTCCTTAATTTCCGGGTCCTGAATGCGCATACTTTGAGCGAGGTATTGCATTGCACTTTTTAGCTCGCCCTGCGGACCACCCAGCTGTTCCTGGAGTAGGGCAGCATAGTTGGGATTCGGATGGTCCACTTTGATCGGATGCAAATACGTTTTTTCGTGTTTAAACATATGCGTCCCTCCTTTGCCCGTATTTTTTCCGGATTTAGAAGTCCTATACAGGGCATAGGGGAGACGGAATAAAACCGTGGTGCTTTTTGGCATTTCAGAATACCCGGCTTTTGGCGGCCTATCCAATTTCCATCACAAGTGATGTGTCAGAAGCAGAGCTCAGCCTGTTTATAGACCCCCAGGACGAAGAACGATATCTGAATATCTGTAGAGGAGACCTTAGATATTTGATTATGCGTCGTTAGCTATGCGTGTCAAAATTCAAATTCCACTGTGGATAAAAACTCTGAAACTGCGACTTCAAAAACGACAATTCGGTCTCATTGAACGCCCTGCTACGTAGATAAACAGATGCCGTCACACCTCCTTCAAGTGAGAAGGATGCCTTTTTTGTGTAAAGCGCAGAGATCGGACTGTTCTCTAGAATGTCCTGCGCTAGTACCCCCACAACGCGGCTGTCTTCCGGTGGCGCCGGATACTGGATGGGATCGCTGACGATCACGATATCAGCGGACAAAAACTCCATCGGGAACCCGTCGCGCAGGTCGATTTCCTTGGAACGAAATAGGCTCGGAACCGATTCAAACGTATCGGGAGCGTGGACATTTTGCAAGATGGAATAGTTTAATCGGAACGATGCAGAGAGCATATAGCTTTTCGCCCCGCCTTCCTGTTCAGAAAGCGTGTTGACGTAGTCCCCCAGCGCGGTAAGTTGTGGGATGTCCGTGCGTTGCAGCGGCAAAAAGCGTTGGCTGCCGATAAATGGCGCCGAAGGGGCGCTGTGCAGCGCAGGGACATAGGCAAACAGAAAATTTAACGCCGTACAGCAGCACACTGCAGCACTGGCAATCCGCCGCCCAAGGACCTTCCAGTCCGAAACGCAGCCGAGCAGATGCGCCTGCATCAGCAGCAACGGCAGCAGCGTTATGTAGTAGTGATGCGGCCCCATGCTTTGCACCCGAAATAAAAGAAAAGCCGGTAAAAGGCCCGCACAAAGCATCCCCGCGGAAAATGCAAAGCGTCGCCGTTTGAAAGCAAGAACCAGATCCAGCAGGCAGATGACTACAAACAAAAGGCCAAAATACTGCAACAATAGCGTGAAATTGTGCAGCGTGTTCCCCGTCTGGTACGCCTTGTACTGCTCGGCATAAGAGGTAGAAACCACGCGAATTAAAAATTTCCAAACGCAAAGCAGAATGCCGATCATTATAGCCCCACTCAAAAGCAGGTTTTTGAAAAATGCAAGGCCTTCTTTGCGCTTGGCCTGCCGGCATGCAAGAGAGAGCAGCGCGTACAAAAGCTCCCCACACAAAAAACCTACTGCCGCATAGCAGAAGTACCGCCGCCCCAGCATTGTCGCAACCAGTGCCAAAGCTAAAACGATACACCGCTGTGGTGTAAAGCGGAACACAGCCTGCCCACTTCCCACCAAAAAGGCGATAGAGAGCGTTAAAAGTGAGAAACTATCCAGATATCCTGCTAGCGCCGGATACAGCAGCACCGGAGAGAATGCCGACAGCCCAAATAAAATGGGCAGCGGCACCTTTTTGGCGCACACCGTGCGCGCCGCCACCGCCAGCGTGAACGCTGCCGGCAGTAAAAACAGGTTAACAATCAGCAAAATATGTGTGATGTGCGCGGTCCCAAATATGCGCGTCGGCAGCGCCAGCACCAGCGGAATGAGGAGATTATAGTCGTAATTCAGGATAGAGCCATACACTTGCTTCAAAAAGTAACCCGGCTGTGTGAACAATTTCTGGGATGCCTCTACCGTCTTTTGCCAATAGTCGGCCTGGTCCCAGTAATAGATCGTGTGCTGGTTTGCCATCTCAACGGCAAAGAACACTTCAATTACCGCGACCAAAAGCAAACACCCCAAAAGCGCACGCTTGCCGCACGTACGCAGCGCCAGAAACCCGCCGGCCAGGTGCATCGAAAGTCCCCATAGCCCATACAGCGCAAAAAGGACTGTCACCCCCGCGGCACAGCCTGTAAAGAACGAAAGCCGAAGCAGATGACCTGCGCCGGTTATAAGCACGCCGGCCAGAAAGAGTAGCCCATACAACGCTGCCGGGTAGCTTGCCAAATGTTTTCGCATAGATTGCAGTTGCATCCAAATCTCCTCCCAAACGCAGGGATGACAAGCGGCTGCGAAATGATTCGCTTTTTTGGACGCCAGATCATCCGAACTTTTTGTGCCGCATTTTTATATCATATTATATCATAAGTATTTAGAAAAAGATAGATGGTGGTCAATCTATTCCCAAAATGGGGACTGTTTGATGTTGATTTCCTATATCATTATTTTTTGTCATAAGCAAAAATAAACGCGGGTATCCAATTAAGAACGATGAGCCGTATTTGCGTTATTCTGTAGAAAAAAGCAGTCAGATATCTTGTTAAAAAGATTGCGCCAAATCACTTGGCTTTTAAATGAAGGACAGCAACAGGACGTGTTATCTTTTCAGCAGCGCAGAGGGCTCTATAATTCCAGAAGTTGGAAAAGCCCCGATCCAATACTTCTGACAGGGTTGCCAAGCGCCCTGAAAGCTGCCACACCTATCTGATATACGGTAAAGGGATGCCGTTTGTTTCCCGTTTTCAAATTTTTGTTTGCTATGCTGAAAAATTTCAGGTATCGTATGATTTACAGTGTTTTTAATAACGTGTAACAGGTATGATTCGACAGTTTATGGGATAGCTGGAGCACCCGGCCGGAATCTGACCGTCCGGAAACATGACGGAATTGCAAAGCCGGTGAGAAGGCTCCAGCAACCTTCGGCGTGGACCAACGCTTTAGAGAGTTGATGGACAAGCTTTGCCCTTTGTTTACCGCCCGGCAATAAAAAATGCTTGCCAAGCGCTTGCGCCAGTGTGCCCGGCATGGTACAATGTCGAAAAAGGATGTGAAAGCATGGCATTTATAGAAGTTTACCAGAAAATGCATGAGAAAGTACTGCGGCAAGATGTCAACCGACTGAAGGGGAAAGCGCCCTTTGTTTTTCAGATTGATGTGACCGGGACGGACGCAGGATCGTTCTATGTCGCCTATCAGGATGGGCAAATCACCATGGAGCCGCAGCCGCATGACCCTTATGATGTGCGGATCATCATTTCCGATGACAATCTAAACAAGCTGCTCGACCGCAAACTCGATCCTTTCCGTGCGTTCTTGGGTGGAAAGATTCGCGTAAAAGGCAACATCGGCAAATTGATGTCTTTGAAAGATCTGTTGTAAGGCGCAAGTTGGCGCGATAGATATGTGAAACGATAGAAGGCTGATTTTTTTATAAAAAGTCTTGCTTTTTGTGGGCATCTATGATATGATAAGATGCGTTGCAAAAAGCAGATAACCGGGTGTGGCGCAGTTGGTAGCGCGCTTGACTGGGGGTCAAGAGGCCGTGAGTTCAAGTCTCGCCACTCGGACCAAATGAAAACCGCGCAGGGAAGCGAAAATGGCTTGCCTGCGCGGTTTTTGTTTATCGAAAAGATTGATCCAATTTTAGCTTTGAAACCTAATCGAAGTGATCTTGTCCATAAAGGCAAAACCATCCCGCTTTCGAGAAACGGCATGGCTTCGGCGATGCTGTTTCCACTTTTTGCGGGCGCGGGGGCAAAGCTCATAGAATCAAAAAGCAGGTGTATCGCACATGTCGCGATACACCCGCCTTACTTTGTATCCTTATTGCCGCGCTGCCTTTATGCCAGGGGCTTTGGCTGGTCCTGCCGCGCCTTTGTAGCAGCTGCCTGTAACTCGGAAAAGGTCGTGATCTCCTGTTTTTCCAGCTCTTTTTGGATGGGCGGCGGCAGTCCCTGGAAAAATTCGTAGCTCGATATGTCTTGCTCCAGGAGTTCGGACAGACACAGATAGTTATCCATTTGCACGCTCCGGCAGCCCATGCACAAAAGCTTTCATTTCCCTGCGGGACTGGATTGCATGCGTTTGATTCAAGATAGCCTGCTGCTGCGCCCGTGGCAAGCTGGTAAAATAGGCTTGTGCAGCCGGGTCCTGCAGCAGCGCCATGCCAAACCCCATCGGCAGATCTTTCAATGGCTCCATCACTTCCACCTCCGGCTTTAGCCTTCCCCGCCTGTGCCCAAACATGCGACTGCCCAATTCTATGCACAAATTGTATTAAAATTCCAAATAGAGGAAGAATAAAATAACAGTGGGCCGGTGCGGTGGATTGCCACGCCGGCCCTTGTTTGTTATCCCTGCGTCATGTTCTGGCGAAAACGTTCCACATCCTCAACAGTGCGCAGCGTGATGCCGCTTTGATAGACAGTTTCCAACAGGTTCGGCGGCAGCGCCCGCAGGGCCTGCTGTACACTTTCGTATTGCGGTTTGGTTTCTGGATATTCCATTTTGGTCACCTCCGAGTCTTAGTTTTTGCAGAATTAGCGGGAATACACGGAAAACGCCATTGCTTCCTGTCCATTTTTTCGATATAATAAAATGTATCGCAAAGATAAAGGGGTAATGATAGAATGAGTGAGGTCAGGACGCGGTTTGCACCCAGCCCTACAGGCTTCATGCACGTTGGAAACCTGCGCACGGCCCTGTATGAATATCTGCTCGCCAAATCCCAGGGCGGCAAGTTTGTGCTGCGCATTGAGGATACGGACCAGGAACGTCTGGTGGAAGGCGCGACGGATGTCATCTATAATACGCTGCGGCAGGTGGGCCTGCAGCACGACGAAGGCCCGGATATCGGTGGCCCTTACGGACCTTATGTGCAAAGCGAACGCAAAGGGATTTATTTGCCTTACGCCAAGCAGCTGGTAGCAGAGGGGAAGGCCTATTATTGCTTCTGCACGAAAGAACGCCTGGATTCCCTGCATGATGAAAACGGTATCGGCGGCTACGACCGTCATTGCCGCGATTTGCCGCAGGAAGAGGTCGACCGCCTGCTGAAAAGCGGACAACCGTGGGTCATCCGCCAAAAGATGCCCATCGAAGGGAGCACCACGTTTGTTGACAGTGTGTTCGGCGAGATCACGATCGAGAACAGCGAGCTGGAAGATCAGATTCTCATTAAGTCGGACGGCTATCCGACCTATAATTTTGCAAACGTGATTGACGACCATCTGATGCACATCACCCACGTGGTGCGCGGCTGCGAATACCTGACCAGCACTCCGAAATACAACCTGCTTTATCAGGCATTCGGTTGGGACGTGCCCACCTATGTGCATCTGCCGCTGATCATGGGCCGCAATGCGGATGGCTCAACGAGTAAGCTCTCGAAGCGGCATGGCTCCACCGGCTTTGCGGACCTCGTGCGCGAGGGCTATCTGCCACAGGCGATCGTCAATTATATCGCTCTGCTTGGATGGGCGCCAAAGGATTCTAACCAAGAGCTTTTTACCCTGGAGGAGCTGGTCGAGCATTTCCGCACCGATGGCATCAGCAAGAGCCCCGCAGTGTTTGATTACGATAAACTGACCTGGATGAACGGCGAGTATATCAAAAAAATGCCGCAGCCGGTTTTTATCGAGCAGGCCATGCCGTATTTCCAGGAAGTATTTGGCGCACAGGAGAAGGACTGGACGGTTTTGGCCGAGATGCTCCAGCCCCGCGTGCTCAAGCTGCCGGAAATTCCGGAGATGCTTGCGTTCTTTAAAGAGTTGCCGGAATATGATGCAGCGCTCTTTGTCAATAAGAAGAGCAAAGCCAATTTGGAGAATGCACCGGTGATGCTGCAGGCTGCGATTGAAGATCTGGAAGCACAACAGGATTGGTCGGTGCCGAGTCTGCACGACAATCTGCTCGCGCTTGCGCAGAAGCTGGGCGTCAAAAACGGAACGCTGCTGTGGCCGGTGCGTATCGCAGCGGCAGGACAGAAAGTCACGCCGGGCGGTGCGATGGAGATCCTTTCCCTGCTGGGCAGGGAAGAGTCCCTGCGCCGGCTGCGCCTGGGCCAGGACAAGCTGCGGCAAGCCGTAGATACCGATAAAATCTGAAATGCTTTGAGGAGGAACCACCATGAACGAACCGATGGAGAAGACGGCCTCCGGCGAGGGCGGCAACTTTATCCATACTTTTATAGAAGAAGACATTGCGCCGGGTGGCCGTTTTGCCGGCCAGCGTGTGCACACCCGTTTCCCACCGGAGCCAAATGGCTACCTGCATATCGGCCATGCAAAAGCCATCTGCATCGACTTTGGCACAGCGGAAAAGTTTGGCGGCCTGTGCAACCTGCGCATGGATGATACAAACCCCACCAAAGAGGACACGGAATATGTAGATGCCATCAAAGAGGACATCGCGTGGCTGGGCTTTTCCTGGGACGACCGGTTTTTCTATGCGTCCGACTATTTCCCGAAGATGTATGAGCTGGCAGTCGCCCTGATCCAGAAGGGCCTGGCTTACGTCTGTGAGCTGACGCCGGACCAGATGCGTGAAAACCGCGGCGATCTGACGCATCCGGCTGTCAGCCCCTATCGCGACCGGCCCGTCGAGGAGAGCCTGGACCTGTTTTCCCGCATGAAGGCCGGAGAATTCGAGGACGGCCGCATGACGCTTCGAGCGAAGATTGACCTCTCCTCCGGCAACTTCAATATGCGCGACCCAGTCCTTTACCGCATCCACCACATAGCCCATCATCGCACCGGGAACACGTGGTGTATCTATCCGATGTATGACTTTGCGCATCCGATCGAAGACGCCATTGAAGGTGTGACGCATTCGCTGTGCTCATTGGAATTTGAGGATCACCGTCCGCTTTACGATTGGGTCATCAGCCACATCGACCTGCCCGCGAAGCCCCGGCAGATCGAGTTTGCCCGTTTGGGCATCAACAATACCGTCATGAGTAAGCGAAAACTGCGTCAGCTGGTCGAGGGCGGCTTCGTCAAAGGCTGGGACGATCCGCGCATGCCCACACTCTGCGGCCTGCGCCGCCGCGGCTTTACGCCCGCGTCCATCCGCAACTTCTGCGAGCGCATTGGCGTTTCCAAGGTCAATTCCACGGTGGAATATGGCTTTTTGGAACATTGCCTGCGGGAGGATCTCAACAAGAATGCACGCCGCACTATGGCGGTGCTGCACCCGATCAAGCTGATTTTGACCAATTATCCGCAGGGACAGCAGGAAAAATTCGAGGTCGAGAATAACCCCGAGCGCCCGGAGGAAGGCAAGCGTATCGTTACGTTTTCGCGTGAGCTGTGGATCGAACAGGAGGACTTTATGGAAGAGCCAGTCAAAGGCTACCGCCGCTTGTTCCCCGGCAACGAGGTGCGCCTGAAAACGGCCTATATTGTCAAATGTACGGGCTGTGAAAAAGACGCAGACGGAAACGTGACAGCTGTATATGCCGAATATGACCCGGAAACGCGCGGCGGCAATACGCCGGATGGCCGCAAGGTGCGTGGAACCATCCATTGGGTGGATGCGAGCAACTGCGCGGACGCCGAAGTCCGCCTGTATGGCAGCCTGTTCACCGTGCCAGAGCCGGAACAGGAGGAGAATTTCCTAACTGTCCTCAACCCGGATTCATTGGAAGTCCTGACCGGCTGCAAAGTCGAGCCGGACATGCGTACAGCACAGGTGCCGTCTTCCTTCCAGTTCATGCGGCAGGGCTATTTCTGTCTGGATCCCGATTCCACATCTGACCATCTTGTTTTTAATCGTTCTGTTTCCCTGAAGGACGGATTTAAGCCCCCCAAAAAATCCTGATCTTATGTTCCCCGCCACCTTGTCCACAGGACAGGGAGCGGGGAACTTTTATAGACAGGAATGTAAAATCATCTGGACAAAATTCCAAAATCATGCAGCCGTTTGCGGGTGTCTGACCGTACTGACATGCAATAAACAATATATGGATTTATTGAAACAAAAATGACAAAATTCGGAGCGGATTCGCGCCTGATTTGCAACTGCGCGGCAAGCATATATGTATTTACTTTCGTCAATTTAATTTCTTTATATTTCCACAGAAGGGCATATGTGGATTTACAGAGAAAAAATATTTTTGCACAAGAAATTGTTTTGCAAAGAAATAAAGTTATTGAAAATGCGAATAACCCAAAGAAGCTCGTCGGGCCATTTTTTTACGAGACCTGATGAAAAAGGCTGACTATTGTGCAAAGACATTAATAGTTTTTTCCCGCCCTGCAAAAAGCTGTGAAATTTTATTTATTTTCTAGTGGAAATGGTCGGACCTTTGTGGTATACTAAAAGTGTACTAAAAATTTGCAGAACACGGGTGGCAGATTCCACAGAAAATACAGTTGCTAAAAATTTAACGAAATTCTTGCAATGCAGAAATCTTTGTGCTATATTTGACTTATGCAAGCAAAGCACACATAAAACTCAGATCACAAGGAAACTGCAATTTTGTGTTCTGCCTGTACTGTGTCAATCAACCGCATATTATTCTAAGGAGGAAACAAGATGTCTAAAAAAATTGTTCTTGCAGGTGCTTGCCGTACTGCCATCGGCAAAATGGGCGGGACCCTGTCCACAACCCCGGCTGCTAAGCTGGGCACGATCGTCATTAAAGAGGCGCTCAAGCGCGCTGGCGTGAAGCCGGAGCAGGTCGACGAGGTCTTCATGGGCTGCGTGTTGCAGGCCGGCCAGGGCCAGAACGTCGCCCGTCAGGCAGCTGTCAACGCTGGCATCCCGGTGGAAGTTCCGGCAACAACGCTCAATAATCTGTGCGGTTCCGGCCTGAAGTGCGTCAACCTCGCTGCGGATATGATCCTCGCTGGCGAAGCGGACATCATCGTTGCCGGCGGCACCGAGAACATGTCCATGGCTCCGTATCTCATTCCGCAGGGCCGTTATGGCTACCGCATGAATGACGGCGTGCTCGTCGACTCCATGATTAAGGATGCTCTGACGGATGCGTTCTATAACTATCATATGGGCATCACGGCTGAGAACGTTGCTGAGCAGTGGCACCTGACCCGTGAGATGCAGGACGAGTTCGCTGCGAACAGCCAGCAGAAGTGCGAAGCTGCGCAGAAGGCCGGCAAGTTCAAGGATGAGATCGTTCCTGTCGAAGTTAAGAAGAAGAAGGAAACCATCATCTTCGATACCGATGAGGGTCCGCGTGCGGGCGTCACGGCGGAGAGCATCTCCAAGCTGCGTCCGGCCTTTAAGAAGGATGGCGGCACGGTTACCGCTGCAAATGCTTCCGGCATTAACGACGGCGCTGCTGCTATCATCGTTATGAGCGAAGAGAAGGCCAAGGAGCTCGGCGTGAAGCCGATGGCGACATGGGTTGCTGGCGCTTCCGCTGGTGTTGATCCGTCCATCATGGGCACCGGCCCGATCGCTTCCACCCGCAAGGTTCTCAAGAAGACCGGCCTGACGGTCAAAGACCTCGACCTCGTTGAAGCAAATGAGGCATTTGCTGCGCAGTCCCTGGCTGTCTGCCATGACCTCGAGTTCGATATGTCCAAGGTCAACGTCAACGGCGGTGCTATCGCTCTGGGCCATCCGGTCGGCTGCTCCGGCGCGCGTATCCTGGTCACCCTGCTGTATGAGATGCAGAAGCGCGGCTCTAACCGTGGCCTGGCAACGCTGTGCGTTGGCGGCGGCATGGGCTGCTCCACGATCGTTGAGAAGTACGAAGGCTGAGATCAAACAGTAAATTAGGAGGCATTTTGATATGTCTTTTGTAAAGTATGAGCAGCAGGGCCAGGTTGGTATTGTTACGATTGACCGTGAAAAAGCACTCAATGCGCTCAACAGCGCGGTGCTCGATGACCTGAAGGCGGTTATTGACGGGGTAGACCTTGACACCACCCGCTGCCTGATCATCACCGGCGCCGGCCAGAAGTCCTTTGTTGCAGGCGCGGACATCGGCGAGATGAGCAAACTGACGAAGGCGGAAGGCGAGGCCTTCGGCAAGAAGGGCAACGATATTTTCCGCCAGATCGAAACGCTGCCGATCCCGGTTATCGCGGCGGTCAACGGCTTCGCGCTCGGCGGTGGGTGCGAGCTGTCCATGAGCTGCGACATCCGCATCTGCTCCGAGAACGCACGTTTCGGTCAGCCGGAGACAGGCTTGGGCATCACGCCGGGCTTTGGCGGCACGCAGCGTCTGATGCGCATCATTCCGGTCGGCATGGCCAAGGAAATGGTTTACGCTGGCACGCAGATTAAAGCGCCGCGGGCACTGGAACTGGGCCTTGTCAACGCGGTTTATCCGATTGAAGAGCTGATGCCGGCAGCGCTCAAGCTGGCCAACAAGATTGCTGGCAACGCTCCGATCGCAGTGCGTGCATGCAAGAAGGCAATGAACGAGGGCCTGCAGGTCGATATCGACAAGGCCATCGCCATTGAGGAAGCGAACTTCGGTTCCTGCTTCGAGTCTGCGGACCAGCGCGAAGGCATGGCTGCTTTCCTGGAGAAGCGTACCCATGAGCCCTTCCAGAACAAGTAATTAAAAACAGTATAAGAAAATCTGATACATTTTTCTTCTATTGAAACCGTCAATTTATTTTGAATGGAGGACTTTACTGATGAAGGTTGGTATTATTGGTGCCGGCACGATGGGTTCCGGCATTGCGCAGGCTTTTGCGCAGACGGAAGGCTTTGAGGTTTGCCTGTGCGACGTCAAGGCGGAATGGGCTGCCGGCGGCAAAGCAAAGATTGAAAAGCAGCTCTCCAAGCGTGTAGCAAAGGGCAAGATGGAGCAGTCCGCTGCTGACGCGATTCTCGCAAAAATCACAACCGGCACGAATGAGATTGTGAAGGATTGCGACCTGATCGTCGAAGCTGCCCTCGAGAAGATGGATGTCAAGCAGGGTATCTTCAAGGAACTGCAGGGCATCTGCAAGCCGGATGCGATCTTTGCTTCCAATACCTCCTCTCTGTCCATCACCGAGATTTCCCAGGGCCTCGACCGTGCTGTGGTTGGCATGCACTTCTTCAACCCCGCTCCGGTCATGAAGCTCGTGGAAGTTATCGCTGGCGAGACGACCGCTCCCGAGACGGTCGAAAAGGTCATTGAGATCGCTAAGGCGATCGGCAAGACCCCTGTGCAGGTGAAGGAAGCGGCTGGCTTTGTCGTGAACCGCATCTTGGTCCCGATGATCAACGAAGCTGTCGGAATCTATGCTGCAGGCACCGCTTCTGTTGAGGACATCGATACGGCTATGAAGCTGGGCGCAAACCATCCGATGGGCCCGCTGGCTTTGGGCGACCTGATCGGCCTGGATATCGTTCTGGCGATCATGGATGTTCTGCAGAGCGAGACTGGCGATCCGAAGTATCGTGCAGAGCCGTTGCTGCGCAAGATGGTCCGCGCTGGCAAGCTCGGCCAGAAGACGGGTATCGGCTTCTACGATTATCGCAAGTAAGCAGTTGCTTCTAACCTTTACATGATATAACAGGGACCGCTTCCTACGGTATACGAGGAGGCGGTCCCTATTTTAGTATGCTTCAGCGAAACGACAACCCTAATGAAATGGCCGTGGACATTTTGTCCACGGCCATTTCATTAGGTAAAGTGATCGTTCCCATTTTGAGAACTACCAAAATCGCGCGGATTGTATTCTTTGCTTGACTAAAGTAGGTGTTCCCATTTTGACCACAACTTAAACAACAGGATACGGTTTCACGAAGGTCATTTACCAATCAACCGGCGGATGGCCTTTTTTGTTGCTTCCGCAACATCCAACCGGGACAAATACGCCCGGTGCCGGTACTGCTGCGAGTCACTCTGATTTTACCCTGTCCAGAACTAGACTTTTCAATGTAGATAGGAAATACTGGCCAGCAGCCGGGTATGTCTACAAGACGCATTCAACCGTGTCTGCAAGGGACGCTGGAAGCGGCGTTTGTTCCGTTAGACTTACTTACCGCTTTGTGCTTTGTAGCTCTCGCCCCATGTCCACATCGCGTCCAGAATCGGTTTCAGGCTTTTTCCCAAGTCCGTTAGGCTGTATTCCACCCTCGGCGGGACTTCCGCATACACCTTCCGATTGACCAGCCCTTTTTCTTCCATATCCCGAAGCTGGGCGGTCAATACTTTCTGCGACACGCTGCCAATGGATTTTTTGAGTTCTCCGAACCGTTTTGTTCCGGGCAGTAAGTCACGCAGAATCAGGACTTTCCACTTATCGCCGATGAGCATGAGCGTTGTTTCTACCGGGCAGGCTGGCAATTCTCTCGCTTGCTGCATGGTATCACTCCTTCCAATAGTTTCATTTTGGTAACTACGGCACAATAAAGTGCTTACTTTACAAACAACACTTACGGAATTATTATAATCTTGCAGGATAAAAATTGCAATCCCTAAAACCCGCATTCAAAATCAGGAGGTATTCATCATGAATGAAGTCGTAAAGTTTTTGCAGGAAAATCCCGTACAGTATCTGGCTACCGTAGGCCGTGACGGAAAGGCGAAGTGCCGTCCCTTCATGTTTGCCGGTGAGATGGACGGCAAGCTGTGGTTCTGCACCAACAGCCAGAAGGAAGTCTACAAGGATATGCAGGCAAATCCCAACATTGAGGTTTCTGTTTCCAGTCCGGCCTATGCGTGGATTCGTCTGAACGGGGAAGCCGTTTTCGAGAATAACATGGCTGCCAAGGAAATGTGCATCCAGAACCCCATCGTTAAGGGACAGTATGGCGAGGCGACCAACCCGATCTTCGAGGTGTTCTATCTGAAGAACGCGCACGCCGTGATTGCTGACTTCTCCGGCAATCCGCCCAAGGAGTACAACCTGTAAACAGAATTTTCCAAATATCTTCGGGGCAAGGTGGAATCCCTGACCGGCAGTGATAGTCTGCGAACTGCAAGAGCAGCCGAAACGGTGCAATCCCGTTACCGACGGTAATAGTCCGGACGAGAGAGGATATGACAAGAGCAACCCCGCAAGTATGAACTTTGCGGGGCTTGTTCTTAATCTAAATCATATCTCAATAGGAGAAATATGGAGAAAAATATCACTATCCAAAAGAAATCGACAAGCCAAAATGTGCGTATGCTCACAATGACTGCCGTACTTTCTGCTATTTCCTTTGGCCTTGCCTTTTTTGAGTTCCCTGTTCCTCTATCTCCGTCGTTTGCACGAATGGATTTATCGGACTTGCCCGCGTTGATTGGCGCCTTTGCATACGGCCCCGTATCGGGTGTATTGATTGAACTTGTCAAAAATGCCTTGCAGCTATTCACTTCTTCCACCGGCGGTATCGGTGAACTAGCCAATTTCATCATGGGGAGTAGTTTTGTTGTATCTGCCGGGCTTATCTATAAATTGCATAAGACAAAAAGGACAGCGGTAATTGCCTGTCTGGCCGCCAGCGTTGTCATGGGAATCACAGCGGCTATCGTCAACTACTTCATCCTTTTTCCCGTATTTGAAGCATTTATGCCGCTCGACCAACTGATTGCTTCTTTTGGGGAGTTTATCCCCTTTATCAAGACAAAACTGGATGTTGTGCTGTTCAATGCGTTTCCGTTCAATTTGCTGAAAGGAATCGGTATCAGCATTGTCACCATGCTGCTTTATAAACGACTTACCCCGGTCTTAAAGGGCAGGCAAAAATAGGAGGTTCATCATGCGGACAAGAGATTATCTGAAATACATTGTGGCGGAAATCCACTCTACCGTCTTTGCCACCGTGAATAGCGAGGGGCGGCCCGTTACCTGTGCCATTGACATCATGGACTATGATGAGAGCGGTCTTTATTTCTTGACTGCAAAAGGAAAGAACTTTTATGACCGCTTGAAAATCAATGAAAATATCGCTTTTACCGCCATGAAGGGCGAGGACACCCTTTCCTGCGTGGCCGTGTCGGTACAGGGCAAAGTAAAAGAGATCGGCCCGGACAGACTGACTGATCTGTTCCGCAAAAATCCGTACATGGCAAAAATTTATCCCGACGCACGCTCCCGCAGCGCCCTTACCGTGTTCAAGATTTATGAAGGAACCGGCGAATGGTTTGACCTTTCCAAACAACCGATTGAACGGGCCAGCTTTTCCTTCGGCGGCGCTCAGACAAAGGAAACCGGCTATTTCGTGACAGACAAATGTATCGGCTGTAAACTGTGCTATTCCCAATGCCCGCAAAAGTGTATCGACATTACTCAAAAGCCCGTCGTGATTGAACAGGAACATTGCCTGCACTGTGGGAACTGCTTTGAAATCTGTCCCGTAAGGGCAATCGAAAGGAGGTAGCGCCTCATGACAAAGCCCGCCACTCAGGAACAGCGGCTTGATTTTCTGATCCGTTATTTGCTGAATGAAAAAGAGGAATATCAAAACATAGAGATTCCTGCCGCTCTGCCGGATAAACAGCGCCTTTTGCGGAGCCTGATGAATGTGCGCCCGCCTATCCCGGTAAGCCAAACCTTTTTGAATGTGCAGGACGAATATCTGAAAGAACGCCTTTCTGAAAGGGGCGTTACGAAAATAGAGGATTTAACGCCGGTGCAGCCCGGACTGTATCTCTGGCAGGGCGACATCACTACTCTTGCTGCGGACGCGATTGTAAATGCAGCGAACAGCCAAATGCTGGGCTGCTTTGTCCCTTGTCACGGCTGTATTGACAATGCCATTCACACCTATGCTGGCGTGCAGCTCCGCATGGAGTGCGCCCGAATCATGGCTGAGCAGAAGAAAGAAGAATCCACTGGCAAAGCGAAAATCACAAGAGCCTATAACTTGCCCTGCCGCTATGTGCTGCATACGGTTGGGCCGATCATTTACGGTGCCGTTACAAAGACAGACCGTGAACTGCTGGCAAGCTGCTACCGCTCCTGTCTGGAACTGGCGGCAGACTACAATCTGCGGAATGTAGCTTTTTGCTGTATCTCCACCGGCGAATTTCGTTTTCCCAATAAACTGGCGGCGGAGATTGCTATCCAGACGGTCAGAGCATGGCAGCAAGAAAACCCAAAACAAATCGAGGTAATTTTCAATGTTTTCAAAGACAGCGACTATAAAATCTACAAACGCCTGCTACGATAAAACATCACGGCTGAAACACGAACTTGATACTGCGGACGCGGTTATCATTGGCGCCGGAGCTGGACTTTCCACCTCTGCCGGATTTACTTATACAGGGGAACGGTTTGAACAATATTTTGGGGATTTCATTCAGAAGTACGGTTTCCGCGATATGTATTCTGGCGGCTTTTATCCCTTTGAAACTTTGGAAGAACACTGGGCATACTGGAGCCGTTACATCTATATCAACCGCTACATGGAAGCGCCAAAGCCCGTTTACGAGGACCTTTTGAAGTTGGTGCAGGACAAGGACTATTTTGTGTTGACCACTAATGTAGACCACTGTTTTCAGAAAGCCGGATTTGATAAACAGCGGCTGTTCTACACGCAAGGTGACTATGGCCTTTGGCAGTGTTCCAAGTCCTGCCACCAAAAGACCTATGACAACGAAGAGATTGTCAAAAAGATGTTGGCCGAGCAAAAGGACATGAAAGTACCGAGTGAATTGGTGCCGCATTGCCCTGTATGCGGCGCGCCCATGTCCATGAATCTGCGGGCAGACATGACCTTTGTGGAAGATGAAGGCTGGCATAAGGCTGCTCATCGTTATGAAGACTTTCTCCGTCATCACGAGGGACAGCATATTCTCTATCTTGAATTGGGTGTAGGCGGCAATACGCCGGTCATCATCAAATATCCTTTTTGGCGAATGACCTATCAAAATTCAAAGGCCACCTATGTTTGTGTGAATCTGTCGGAAGCGTACTGTCCGAGAGAAATTCAAAAGCAGGCCATTTGTATTGAAGGAGATATAGGTAAGGTTTTGAATATGCTGCGTTCATAAAATAGCAAAGTCAGCCGAGCCAGAGTCAACAGTCAAGATGAGCGGTGCATACGCCGCTCCATTTGGGTCTCTTCCAGGATTCGGTGGAACGACGGTTGGTGTACTGAAACCCACGGTCACTGTGGAACAGCGGATGCGCATCGGGGATTTCTTTCATGGCCTTGCGAAAAGTATTGTACACAAGTGGATTGTCTTTTTTCAAATCTATCAATTTTTTTAATGGGCAACGGAGAAACTTGTAATCCCGCCGGTCACGATCGGATAAAAGATAAACTGTGAAATCCATGGCAAAAGGATACAGATACGCTTTTCATATCGCTGAAGGCCATGCTCCGGTACTTCGACAGACGGCTCCCGCAGCCAGACCTTTCCTTTTTTCAAATGGGTCTGCAGCAGATGAAGAAGCAGGTACCCCAGCATGGTGCCCACCACATTTAGGATCCAGTCGTTGATGCTCGTTGTCCGCCAATTGAAAAGCTGTAAGAATTCGATCGCCAAGGAGTACCAGCAGCCTGCTATGATTGTTTGGCGCGCCGTGCTTTTCCACACAAGGGGCCATAGAAAGCCGAAGGGGAGAAAGGAGAATATAGTCCGCAGATTTCCCATCGGATTCTTGGGCATGGAAACGAACGGAATTAAAATCAGCTCTTTCCGCCAGTGCTCCGGATGGAAATCCACGATACTGGGCAATCCCAATATGGCGAGCAGGGCTGCGCAGGAACAGAGAAACAGGATCGTCAGCACACAATGACGCATGGGAACTCGCCGGCCCTTTACTCTGGCACTATAAAAAATCCACAATTCCAGCATTAAGCCAAATGGCAGGATAATTGCCATGGCTAAAATCGTTTCCATGTGTCACTCCGTTTCTGGACAGAAGGTTTCTCATGTCCGACAGGGATCGCGCCTATTGGTTATTTATGAGTTACATATCCGCGTTTTCCGCATGGGCTGCAGCAGATGCCGCGCGGCTGAGATCCTCCCAATGCTGGCCGTCGGGTATTTCGGCAGAAAGGGAGGGGGCAGCCTCCTGCGGCGGAATATCTTTTGTCATCGGCATGGTAACTACAGCCGTAAAGAGGTCTGCTTGTGAAAAAATGCGAAAAGTACCGCCGCATGCATACGTAAATGTCTGCGCAATCGAGAGCCCTAAGCCGCTGCCGGAAGTGGTGCGGTTTTTGTCACCCCGCACAAAGCGTTCCAGCAGGGCGTCGACATCCCCGATTTCATATTTTGACAAGTTGCGGATTGTGGTAACGGCATGATCGCCTTCCACGACCAGGCGTACATAGACCCGCGACTGTTCGAGGGAATATTGCAGTGCGTTTTGAATCAGGTTTTGAAACACGCGGTACATCCGGTCGCCATCGGTGTATACCCAGACAGGATTCAGCGGAATCTGCCCGCGCACTTCCACCGGCGCCGCCGCAATCTGAGCGTCCATGTCGGCCAGCGTCTGGCGCAGCAGCTTCGCGAGATCCAGCACCTTGGGCACAATGGGCAGGTTGCCGGTTGCCGCTTTAGAGACGTCAAACACATCGAGCACCATATTTTTCAGGCGGCTGCTCTTTTGTGCCAAAATATTGACGTAATCCTTTGCAACGGGCGGCAGATCCTCCTGCTGCAACAGGTCGACATAGCTGATAATGGAGGTCAGAGGCGTCTTGAGGTCGTGGCTGACATTCGTCACAAGCTCTACTTTCAGCCGCTCGCTCTTCATGCGGTCATTAACAGCGTTTTCGATGCCTTCCTGGATGGCGTTGAGATCCTTGCCTGCTTGCGTCAGTGCTTCACAACCGCCAACCTCAATGGGCGGCGGCGTTTCACCGCGGCGGATCAGTTGCAGCTGATAGGCGATCTTCGCCATCTGCGCGCCGATAAAATCGAGCCGTTTCGCATACCAGCGCAGCAGCGTCAGAACCACCACAACGCCTGCAATCGCGAGCAGTGTTAAGTCAGGACTAACGCTGGCCGAATAGATGGCGAATACAATTCCCGCAACGCACGCCAGAACGCCAATGGTTCTTGATACGGGACGGAATTTTCTGAGCAGGAATTGCTGAAGCGGCGTCTGGTCGAGCTTCGTCCGTTTGCGATTTTTCCCATTTGCCCAGACATTGCGGATGATCGAACGCTTGTCAAAAGTAAAATTCCAAAGGTCGTTGATGAAAAAATAGGCTACCAAAATATAATAATAACACATTGCGGCGCCTGTGACAACGGCCGAAATATTCGCATAGAAGATAGACTCCACGGCCGGGAGGGCGGCCATCCCCAGCGCACAAAAGACGAGCAGCAAAGGAATTTTGACCTCGATTGGAACCGCGCCGGTCACACGTGCCCAAAAGCGGTCGCCCGCCACTTTGCCCGGCGCAAAGACACAGGCCATCACGAGGCATAAAACGCCCAGTATGCCGCACAGACGGCCAGTATTGACAACGGCATGCAGAAAATCAATGTAGTATACGTAATGACCGAGCGTTGGCAACACTGGATTGCTCCGCACGGCGACCGTCACTATGCGGTGGATGTTCGTCTCACGGGAAAATACGCGGCGAATCCGGTCTTCGTAAAATTGCAGGTGTTCTTTGGAAAGCGGCTTGCCATATTGCGAGCCTGTCACCGATACGTCAAGATTTCCGTTCACGCCCAGTTGTTCTGCCTGAACCCACAGGTCGCACCCCGCGGGCAGGTTATTGGAATCGAGTGCATTGGTTGTGTTCTCGTTAAAAGTCTTGCCGTTATCGGTGATGCGGTAATAGATATCGCGCTCCTGATTGATCCCTAGATCAAGTCCTTCGGCAAAGTCACGGTAATCGGCAGTATTGTCCACCGTTGAACCGGAGGAGATGCTCGCCACCAGTCCGCCGGAGGTGTCTGTACCCAGCGGCAGGCCATTGGACTGTAGGAAGTTCTGCTTTGCGGCGTCTGACGGCAAGAGAATGTTATGCGCTTTTGCGATCTTTTCCTTTTCCGCCTCCAGGGCAGCATTCGGGTCTTGAACATTTCCGGCAATCTGGATGTTGCTGAATAGGCCCTGGTTTTCCGCACCTTGATAATCGTTATAGAGCTTGGAATTATAATAGATACGTTCTGCCGTGAGGTCAAAAAGCTTCTGCATGACCTGTGCGACCGCCACATGATAGCTGTTGGTGTCGCTGAAACGACTGGTTTGACTGTCCTCGTACGTCTGTTGAAAAGTGAGGTTTTCCCGGCCGGAAAAGAGGAAAACGCCGAATACGCTGCCGGCGGCTGTCGCCAGCAGGAAAAATGCCAGGATGAAGCTAACCCAGCCCACCACAGGCACGCGGCGCCAGCTTTTGGACGGCATGGGCCGCGCATGGGCCTCGTGCATGGCACTGAAACTCTGGAATGGCGCTTGCGCAGTTTCCGAGTCAGCGGGTCGATATTTTTTCGATTTTATAGCCAAGTCCCCACACCACCTTCAAATATTCGGGTTCCTTTGGGTTGATTTCGATTTTTTCGCGGATGCGCCGAATGTGGACCATGACTGTATTTTCAACGCCATAGGATTCCTCGTGCCAGACGCGGCGGTAGATCTCTTCGGCAGGGAAGACGCGGCCGAGATTTTGCATCAGCAAATCCACGATTTTTGTTTCGGTTGCGGTCAGGCGAACCGGGTCGCCGTCGACGCGGAGTGTGCGCGTATCCGGATCATAGGCGAGACGCCCCGTGCGGATGACACTGCGCTTAGACTCATTTTCTTCGCCGCCAAGCGTTTTGTAGCGGCGCATCTGTGAACGCACGCGCGCGACCAGTTCCATCGGATTAAAGGGCTTTGTTACATAATCGTCCGCGCCCATGGAAAGGCCCAAAATCTTGTCACTGTCCTCGCTTTTCGCTGAAAGCACGATGATCGGCAGGTTGCGGCGTTCGCGGATTTTCATCACGGCGGAAAGCCCGTCGAGCTTTGGCATCATCACGTCGATGATGAGCAGACGGACGTCCGGATCCGTCACCTGATCAAGCGCCTGCAAACCGTCGTAGGCACAAACCGTCTGATAGCCCTCCTTCTGCAGCAAGAGGGCGATCGCCCGTGTGATTTCGCGATCGTCATCCACGATCAGGATTTTATCCGTATTCATCATTTCTTCCTCCCTATGGCTTTCAGTATAGCATGTAAATCTTACAAATAGACCGACATAAATCTTACAATTTTCTTATCAAATCAGCTTCATGGCCAGCCGTGCAATCATTTGCGGCTAATTTATCTGTCTATCGGGCAGGATAGACGTACCTGTCGACCTATTTTAGCACATTTTTCGTATATAAAAAACTTCCTTGTAGGTTTACCAGTCGTAATCTCAATCGCACAGGGATTTACCGATATTCCAAAGGCAAAATTATGATCGATTTGATCTTTGACTACGCTAGCGATGAGAACTGTACCGTTCTGAGCAGTATTTACGGTATTGCTGGACGTTTCAAGGCCTCACCACAAGAGCGCTGGTTGAAAAAATCGGCATTGTGCCTGCACTCTGGTTCTGTATGAGAATGACCGGAGAATCCGATCAACATGATACGGCGGTAGCGCTGGCAAATGCGCAGGGAATTGACCGCAGCAGACGTTTAGATGCGTCTATTATCCTTACTCCTCGATCTTAAGAGCTGTTTTTCCCAAATGCAGATGGCCGGCCATCGGGGTCATCCAGACGGCTGACCGCGCGTTTGAATGCTCCCATAGATAAGCTGGTTGTTGAAAGCAGTGTATGGATGTGTTATATAAATAAAGGGGGAGGTCAATATGGAACTTCGCACACTTCGTTATTTTTTAGCGGCGGCTCAAGAAGAAAATATTACCAGAGCGGCGGATATTCTGCATGTAACCCAACCGACACTGAGCCGCCAGATGATGGACTTAGAAAAGGAATTGGGCACCACGCTGATGCTCCGCGGGAAAAACGGGCTGACGCTGACAGATGACGGAATCTTTTTCCGGCAGCGTGCCGAGGAAATTGTTGAGCTGGCAAATCGCCTGGAACGGACATTTGTGGAACGCAATGCAGAGATCAGCGGAATCATTGCCATTGGCGCCTCCGAGGCGGTGGGGAGCCGTTTGTTTGCCAAACTCATTAAACATTTTTCCGATAAATACCCGCTGGTGCAATTCCATTTATATAATGAAATGGCCGATAACATCAAAGACCGGTTGGACAAAGGGCTTGTAGATGTCGGGCTTCTGTTGGAGCCAGTGGATACATTAAAGTACGACTTCGTCCGCCTTTCTCAGAAGGAAACCTGGGGTATCCTCATGCGGGACGATCATCCGTTGGCGGAACGGGAAACAATCGCGCCGGATGAAATTGTAGAATATCCGCTGATCCTGCCTCTGCGGGAGCGGGTACGCAATGAGATTTTGAACTGGATCAAACGGGATGAGAAGGATTTAACGATCCCGCTGAGCTACACCCTTCTTTCCAATGCTGCCCTGCTGGTGGAAGCCGGGCTGGGCTGCGCCTTTTGCCTGGATGGCGCGCTGGCTATCCACAGCAGTCCGCGCCTGCGTTTCGTGCCGATTTCCCCAGAGCATACGACCCGCAGCGTTTTGGTCTGGAAGAAAAACCATCTGTTTTCTCCCGCAACTTCCCTGTTTATCCAGGAAATCAATATGCTACGCGCCTATATGGAATAAGTGTTTTTGCTACAGACCACCGAACTGGATCGACTTGGCGGTTTTTTATTGCACTATCCATACAAAAAACACATCGAAAAAGATAAAAAATAGGTATTAGACATTGAAGCGGAGTCGCCCTATAATAAAAACAGAAGCCAGGCTCTCACTTTAAAAGGAATACCACAGGTTGATATGGAATTTGCTGCGGTACAAAAATTTATTTCCTTTTTTTAGCAATGGCAATGGTTCTTTCTTTCGCGGCATGCGGAACGACAGAAAATCAGAGCAGCAAGATTCTGGTGGCATATTTCTCCTGGGCAGACAACGCCGTTTTGGCGGATGATGTGGGCGCAGTGGCATCCCCCAGCGTAATTCCTCTCGGAAATGTGCAGCAGCTGGCGGGCTGGGTACAGGAGGAAACCGGCGGTGACCTGTTTTCCATCCGGGTTACCGATCCATATCCCAGAGATTGGGATGAATGCTTGGCACGCGCCAATTAGGAGCGAGGCGGCAACGCCTGTCCGGAATTGGTAGAAAACGTGGACCATCTGGATCAGTATGATACCGTGTCCCTGGGGTATCCCAACTGGTGGTACGGTGTGACCATGGCATTGCTCACCTTCCTGGAGCAGAATGATCTTTCTGGCAAACAGGTATACCTGTTCTGCTCTCACGGCACCGGCGGACTTGCCAACAGTGTAAAACCGATTACCGAGGCGACTCCCAATGTAGGAATCTCTGATCATATCTTCGATTGCTATGAAGAGGATGCTTATGCCTCTCAGGGCGACATTCAGAGCTGGATAGCTGGGCTTGGCTATTGATAATAGGGAGGTAGGCACATGAAAAAAGTCTTTCGCGCGATCCTTCTTTGTCTGATGGTGTTTGCCCTTTCCGCCTGTGGAAACAGCAATTCGGAATCATTAGAAACATCAACGCCGGAATCGTCTACTTCTGAAGCGGGGCAATCTTCCTTCGCAGAACAATCGGAACAAGCGGCATCATCAGAGCCGTCCTCTGCGGCGGAAACGCCTTCCGCGATAGAGAGTTTGGAAGAGCCGGAAAGTACATCCCGGCAGATTTCCGTACAGTTTGGAGAAAACACAGTCGTTTATGAGCTCAACGATGGAACAGCCGCTGACTCACTCTATGAGCAGCTACCTCTTACTATTGAAATAGAGGATTACAGCAACAACGAGAAGATTTTTTATCCCTCCCAGTCGCTGGATACCAGCGATTCTCCGTTGGCACAGGCTGGGGCTGGAACATTGGCCTATTTTGAACCGTGGGGTGATGTGGTGTTCTTTTACGGTGACTACAACGAGAGTTCCTCCCTGTTTGAACTGGGACAGGTCGTTTCCGGTGGGGAGCTGGTCAGCGGGATGTCTGGAACCATCACCATAAAAGCGACAGAATAATCGCATATTGATTAGGAGGCAATGAAAATGAGTAAAACTTTAGTGGCATTTTTCTCCGCCAGCGGCACAACAAAGCGCGTTGCAGAAAAGCTGGCGTCGGCAACAGGCAGCGATTTGTATGAGATCAGGCCCGCCGTCCCTTATACCCGGGCAGACCTGAACTGGCAGGATAAGCGTTCCCGCAGCTCCTTGGAGATGAATGACCCATCCTCTCGCCCGGAATTGGCAGATAAAGATGCCAATATTGCGGCATATGACCGAATCTTTCTGGGCTTTCCCATCTGGTGGTACACCGCGCCTGCCATCGTCCGCAGTTTTTTGGAGAGCTATGATTTCACGGGCAAGAGCATTGTCCTGTTTGCTACCTCTGGCGGCAGCGGGCTGGGCAAGACTGCCAAGGAGCTTTCCTCCAGCTGCCCAGGGGCAAAGATTGTGAATGGACAGCTGCTCAATGGGAATCCTTCTGAGAACGCGTTGAAACAATGGGCGGAAAGCCTTTCATGACAGAAAGGAAGCGGTATCATAAACCGAAAATCAAACTGGCGCTTGGGCATGGGGCAATGATGGATGAAGGAAGGGGATGCGGACAATGAAGATCGTTGTTTTAGAGGGAAGTCCCAACAAAAACGGCTCATCCAACCTGCTGGCGGATTGTTTCCGCCAGGGGACGGAAGAAGCTGGCCACACTGTGGAGATCATCGACACGGCTCATGCCAATATCCACCCCTGCACCGGGTGTATTCATTGCGGGTATGAGGGCCCCTGTGTGCAGAAGGATGATGTGGAGAACATTCGTAAAAAAATTCTAGACGCGGACATGATGGTGTTTGTTACGCCACTGTATTATTACGGGATGTCCGCCCAGCTGAAAACTATGATCGACCGGTTTTGCGCTTTTAACAGCTCCATCCAGCGCAAACATATGAAATCCGCCTTGCTTACCGTCGCCTGGAACAGCGATGACTGGACCTTTGAGGCACTTGAAGCCCATTACAAAACCTTGGTGCGGTATCTGAACCTGCAGGATATGGGCATGGTGCTGGGCACCGGCTGCGGTACGCCGTCCATGACTCAGCATTCCAAGTTCCCGCAGCAGGCATACAATCTGGGGAACCGTTTGAAATAAAAAGCAGAAAATGGGTGGGGCAGGCGGACTGCTCTGCCCATTTTCTGCAATCAGGAGAAGGGAGTTCATTTCATTATGGAAACAATCCAGCTGAGTAACGGCGTTATCATGCCAATGGAAGGGTTCGGGGTCTTCCAGATCCCGGAAGAAACCTGCGAGCAGGTGGTCAAAGATGCCATAAAAACTGGTTACCGCCTGATCGACACAGCCAGCTCCTATCAAAATGAGAAAGCCGTGGGAAGAGCGATTCAAACCTGCGGCGTTCCGCGAAAGGAGCTGTTCATCACAACAAAGGCATACATTCAACAGATGGGTTATGAAAAAACCAAAGAAGCCTTTGCGGAATCTCTGGATAACCTCGGGCTCACCTATTTGGACCTCTATTTGATCCATATGCCTTTTGGGGATTATTACGGTTCCTGGCGTGCGCTGGAGGAGTTGTATCAGGAAGGCAAGATTCGTGCCATCGGCGTGTGCAACTTCCTGCCGGACCGGCTGCTGGACCTGTGCTACAACGCCAAAATCCTGCCGCAGATCAATCAAATCGAACGTCACCCCCATTACCAGCGGGCGGAAGAACTCCCCCTGATGAAAGAGTTAAGGGTCCAACCGGAGGCCTGGGCACCCTTTGCAGAAGGCCTGAAGGGGATGTTTACAGAGCCGGTATTGCTGGAGATTGCAAAAAAGCACGGCAAGACGCCGGCACAGGTCATCCTGCGCTGGAATGTACAGCAGGGCGTCATCGTGATCCCCAAATCTGTCCACAAAGAGCGGATGGAGGAGAACTTGGCCATCTGGGATTTCGTGCTTGACAGCGAGGATATGGAAAAGATCGCGGCACTTGATAAAGGCTGCCCTTCCATGCTGGATACCCGGAAGGTTAGCGAGGTCAAGCGGGTGTATGACTATTTGAACAATCCAGTGTTGACCAGCTTGTAATTTTGAAAAGAAAAAGATGCTCTATAATAAAGATCGAAATAAACGGAACGAATATCCACGTGAAACTGTACAACAACAGCTCTTCTGCGTGGTAAAGGAACTGCTGAAAAAAGGTCCTTTGACCATCAATATGAAGGGCTGTGCCAATACAGAGGAACTTGGCATCTTTGGCCGTTTAACTGCCTACCAATGATGAATATATCAAGACAGAGACGGGCGATGTGATTTTATCGGTAGGCAACCAATGGCATCCCCCGCGCAAAAGAGAATTCAGACCTGTTGTGTGATGCGTTTATCCGAGACGCAGAAGAGACGTCTCCTTTGACCAGCATTGAAAAAACGAGAGATAGGAGAGTAAAGTGACTTCATTTGGAGCAGGTACCTTCCACTCCCGTTTTTTATTTTAAAAGTATGCACAAAACGCATGGATTGCGATGAAAGATAAGTATTTTACATGAAACGAGTTATCCACTATACTAATTACTGAAAGGACTGATCCGTATGAAAAAACTGTTATCTCTTCTCTTATCCATGTCGCTGGTCTTTTCTCTTGCCGCATGCAGCGGCGGAACCGCCTCCTTCAGTGAGAACGGTACTTCTGAACCCTCTGAAGCTTCCACCGAATCTGAGGAACCCTCCAGTTCCGAGACACCGGCGGAATCAACGGAGCCTAAGGAGGAAACCGGCGGCACGCTGATTGCCTATTTCTCCTGGTCTGGCCATACGAAGCAGATGGCCCAGATGATCCAGGCCGACACCGGCGGCGATTTGTTTGAGATTGAACCGGCTACTCCGTACACTGATGATTACGACACCCTCCTGGATGTTGCGCAGCAGGAACAGGCAGATAACGCCCGCCCGGCGCTGGCCAGCCAGGTGAAAAACTGGGACAGCTACAACGTGGTGTTCGTCGGCTACCCTGACTGGTGGAGTGACGCCCCCATGCTGATCTACTCTTTCCTGGAATCCTATGATTGGAAAGGAAAAACCCTCGTTCCCTTTTGCACCAGCGGCGGCAGTGGATTTGGCCGAAGCCTGGATAAACTGCCTGACAGTGCGCCGGGGGCCAAGATTCTGGAGGGCCTGCATGTAAACGGCGACAGTGTGGGCAGTGCATCTGAAGAAGTTGCATCCTGGATTGATGGCCTGAATCTGGCCTGATTCTGAACGAAAGGAGGGAAAACCCGTGAAGCCAAAAGCCATCCTCAAAATTGCAGTGGATGTCCTGATGACGCTGGCCCTGTTGTTTTTGATGGGATACCAGTTCTGGGGTGACGTTGCCCATGAATGGGTGGGAGCCGGGATGTTTCTTTTGTTCATCGCCCACCATATACTCAACGGAAACTGGTATCAAAATTTGTTTCATGGGAAATATTCTCCCTTCCGTATCTTTCAGCTGATTGTGGACCTGTTGATATTCCTTGCAATGATCGGGCTGATGATCAGTGGAATTATGCTCTCCAACCACGTCTTTGCATTTTTGAAGATTCAAGGCGGCATGTCCTTTGCGCGGCTGCTGCATATGGCGGCTTCCCATTGGGGCTTTGTACTCATGGCGCTGCACCTGGGGCTGCACTGGGGAATATTTATGGGGCTTGTCAAAAAGGCACTGAAGCTGAAGCAGCCATCTCATGTGCGGAAAATCCTGCTGCCCATTCTTGGGGCTGGTATCGCAGTCTATGGTCTTACCGTATTTTTCAGGCGCGGTTTGCTCACCTATATGCTGGTGCGGACCCAGTTCGTGTTTCTGGATTTCAACGAGCCGATCCTGCTTTTCTATCTGGACTATCTGGCTATGATGGGTACATTCATTTTCCTGGCTTATTATGCTTCTAAACGATTTCGAAAATTGTCAGGACAAAAGGTTGGGCCAAAGAATGTGTCGTAACCAGAAAATACCGGACCTCGCCAAAGCGACGGCTATGCTTTCAGAACACGGATACAGCTGTGCCTTCTGCAGTGGGCAAAAGCAATATACCAGTCATGGGCGCAGGTTGATGCCGCTCATACATTTCCTATCATCCGGAACCGCTTGTGCGCCAGATCAGGTGGATTGGGAAAGCGGCAGCACGGTTGATGGTCCTGGCAGGTGTCAAAAGCGTTTATGCACCGGTTATGAGTGAATCCGGATTGTATGTCCTCTCCTATTATGGAATCATGGCTTCCTGCGGCATTTGCGTACCAGTAATCTTCAACCGTGCCGGAACAGGACCATGCCCCATGGAGGAGGCTGTGGATGACATCAAAGATCCAGCTCGGGCCTTGGATTTGCTCCAACAATTTATAAAATCATAACAAGACAAGGAGGTTCCATAATGAAAAGACTATTTTCTGTTTGCTTAGTTTTGTTGTTAAGTGCAAGCGTGTTAGCGGGGTGCACTGCAAATGAGCCCACCGCTTCAT
>ERZ1090860.313-NODE-314-length-29545-cov-33.734961_pt1 | contig 29545 bp, 18 predicted proteins | sample MGYA00478483_ERZ1090860 | MGnify/ENA primary metagenome ERZ1090860 (study PRJEB33644, sample SAMEA5815741) | chicken gut metagenome | biome: Chicken; feature: Gastrointestinal Tract; material: Caecum | place: Ireland | collected 2019-01-01 | study: A study of the...
GGGTGGGGGTGGTCTCGGGCCGGGTTTCCCGCAAATTGGGCGCAAAATCTTTTAATAAATTTGTTTTTTCCCTGGGGGGGGGTGGGGCGCCTTGCCCGCGCTCCGCGATGGCCTTCGCCACATAGAAATCCAGGATGGAATAGAGGAGGGCGGGGTGGGAGGGGAAGAGGGAGGGAGCGCCGTCCCGCTGCTCCAGGTAGTAGCTGCGGTAGGCATCCACCGCCGGGCCGTCTAGGCCCCTCAAATCCGTGTCTCCCCAATATGTGTTCAAAAAACGCCGGATGATACCCTCATATCTGACCAGCGTGGCCCTTGCGCAGTGGGCGGAGAAGTCCTCCAGCCAGGGGGGGCAGCACGCCTGGAAGGGGAGCGGAGGGAGGTCATAGTCGAAAAATGACGGGACTTCTTTCAGGCTACCATTGGCTACACCGGCGTTCAGCAATTCCTTTATATAAGGGAGGTAAATCTGCCGGAAATCGGCCAGGCTGACCCCCTTCCGGGAGAGCCGCTGGCGCAGATCCTCCAGCACGGGCTGGGTTATCCGGTTGAGCCGGTAGTGCCCGGCCAGGTGGAGCAGCTCCGGCGGCGCGGGCGCTTCCCCCCGGCTGTCCGCAAGGGCGGCGGCGTCAGATAGTTTCAGCATCAAATCCCTCCAAAAGCAAATAAATTCGCTTATCTGTTTTATCATTGTATCACAAAATTCCAGGGCAAGAAAAGGGCTGGCAGCAATATTACTCTTTTGTTACAAACCCGTCCGAGCGCTTGACGGGTGCCCCAAAGGCGTGTATATTATGCATGTAAGTTCGTGAAGGGGAGGTTTCCTCTTCTCCTTTACGGGCTAAAATTTAGAAGGAGGAAGATCCGAATGAGAAACCTCAAACGGGCTCTCAGCCTGATTCTGGCTGCCGCCATGCTGATCGGCATGATGGTTGTCGGGGCCGGCGCTGTGAGCTACAACGATTTCCCCGACCGGGACGAAATCGTGAACAAGGATGCGGTTTCCATGCTGACCACTCTGGGGATCATTGAAGGTACCGACCAAGGCACCTACAACCCCACCGGCAACGTGGACCGCGCTCAGATGGCGAAGATGATTTCTGTCGCCCTGACCAACAACGAGGACTGCGACACTCTGTATCAGAATGTCAACAGCGGCCTCACCGACATCGCGGCCAACTGGGCCCGCGGGTATATCAACTACTGCTATACCCTGGGCATCATCGCCGGCCGCGGCGACAACACCTTCGATCCCAGCGCCAACGTGACCGGCGTTGAGGCCGCCAAGATGCTGCTGACCGCCCTGGGCTATGACGCCAACATCGAGGGCCTGGTGGGCAACGACTGGGCGCTGAACACCGCCGCCCTGGCGCAGAACCTGGGCATCTTCCGCAACTTCACCAAGGACGTGAGCGAGCCCCTGAACCGTGACGACGCGGCTCTGCTGATCTACAACGCCCTGGACGTGGAGCTGATCCAGGAGTACCGCAACGGCTACGCCATCTCCTATGATGACCACCGCACCATCCTGAGCTCCGTGTTCGGCGTGATGCGCGTGGAAGGCGTTGTGGTTGCCAACGAGTGGGCGCAGCTGCAGGAGACCGACTCCGACGCCGCCCTGCGCGAGGGCCGCACCACCCTGGATAACGTGGTTGTGTACGACTCCACCACCTCCAACACCGTGGTGCCCGAGGGTGTCCGTGAGGACGATCCCGTCACCTTCAACGTTGCCACCCCTGTTGAGTACATGGGCAAGGCTGTGACCATGTACGTGGAGAAGACCACCATCCTGGCCAACTCCAAGGTCATTGGCGTGGCCACCGATGATGACGCCAATGTCATCAACTTCACTGCTGAGTCCCAGGATACCGCGAAGGATTACCTGAAGGGCACCGGCGTGGCCGTGGATGACAACACCGAGTACTATGTCAACTACGGCTACTTCAAGGATCAGGATGCCGCCATTGACTGGATCAACGAGAACTACTACGATGACGGCGGCAGCGACTTCGGCCGCAACGGCATCGAGGTTCAGGTGATCGATAACAACGATGACGGCACCGCCGAGTATGTGCTGTACCTGCAGGAGACCCTGTCCGAGGTCATCCGCTACAACGAGCGCAACGAGACCCTGTCCTTCTATGCGCCCACCCGCACCACCCGCAATGTCCTGACCGGCAAGACCGAGAATGTCACCGAGGACATGGCCGATGTGGTTAGCGCCGAGAAGGTGTCTCTGAACGGCGTGACCACCACTGACACCCTGTCCCTGGAGGCTGAGGATCTGATCCTCTACGTCCAGTACGGCGGCCGCACCTATGTTGCCAACCCCGAGATCGTCACCGGCAAGATGACCCGCGTGGACCGCGACAATGACGACGAACTGTACATCACCATTGACGATGGCAAGACCTACTATCAGTCCTACATCCTGGACGCCGCCTCCATGGTGGATGTGGATCTCACCCACTTCGATATCGACACCGCCGCCAAGGACGTGCCCGGTTTCGATACCACTTATGACTTCATTCTGGATTCCAACGGCTACGTGGTTGCTGTCCGTCCCGCTGAGGATGTTGTGACCAACTACGCCCTGGTTCTGGACTCCGCTTGGACTCAGAACGCTCTGACCCGCGGCGGCGAGATCAAGGTTCTGATGGCCGACGGCACTGAGAACACCTTTGACATCAACTGGAAGGAGTCCGCCAAGGCGTTCACCGGCATTGACTCCATCAAGGCCGCCGATGATGTGAAGGGCGAGACCAACGACGTCAAGCTGGAGTACTACCTGGGCTCCCGCGACGTGCATGACGACACTGGCAACACCGGCTATCGCACCGGCCGCGCTGTTGGCTCCATCATCGAGTACAGCCTGAACGAGGCTGGCGACGAGCTGACCATTGAGCGCGTGCTGCAGGGCAACACCTTTGAGAGCGATGGCGGTCTGGGCGACACCCTGGAGATCGACGCCAACACCAACGTCAAGACCACCGCTGGCGTGGCTGACGACGGCAATGTGATCTTCCTGGACGGCACCCGGAGCGACAACCTGCAGTATGTGGCCTATGACGGCTACGACAACGGCTATGGCCGCATCACCGTGAGCCCCTCCGCCCGCAGCGATATGGCTGGCCGCACCGAGTCCAAGACCTACGCTGTGGATCTGAACACGGTTGCCTTCTACTTCTTCGATGAGGACGGCGACGGCGTGGCTGACTCCGGCGAGTACGGCGTGGCCACCGGCTGGGACAAGATGAGCGACATCGATGAGCCCACCGACGTTCAGGTCTATCCCGTGCTGGAGAAGACCGCCAACCGCGAGTACAAGGCCTCCGACCTGGCCGATGTGATCCTGTTTGAGGCCAAGCCCGACACCGTGGCCGACAACTACATGCTGATTCTGTCCGCCAACGCTGTGGGCAAGGATCTGCTGGAGCTGAACGTGGTGTTCGAGGACGGCACCGTCGAGGCCATCCAGATCGATGACCAGGGCAGCTTCGACGAGGATGACCGCACCGACTTCATGATGGCCTGGACCTACAGCGAGAACGCCGACGGCACCTATGACATCGGCACTCCCGCCCAGTACAGCGGCACCGCTGATCTGCTGATCAACGGCACCGTCGACCTGAACAACGGCATCTATCTGGCTCTGCCCAGCACCGCCGCTGTGTGGGACGTGACCGAGGTCGACAGCGCCAACGACACCGTCACCACCGGCCGCTTCCAGCAGAACGTGGTGGTGAACACCGTCATCATCGTGTCCGAGGGCAAGGTGCGCACCGCCTGGATCTGGGACGCCGACAGCACCACCATCGGCGGCGACTTTGACTGGAACTGGGATACCACCGGCTTCGAGACCGTCTATCCCTTCTCCGGCTGGGGCCAGTGGCAGATCCAGCAGTACCTGTTCGATGACAAGAACGTCCGCGTCCTTGGCGACCTGACTCTGTCTGACAACCTGTACATTCCCGAGGGCACCATCCTCCAGGTGGAGGGCGACCTGCGCGAGAACGGCTATACCGTGACCGGCGACGGCGCTCTGCGCATCCGCGATGACTACTATGTGAACAACGACGGCAAGGCCGATCACACCAGCACCGTTACCGTCAACACCCAGGTCGGCAACGACATGCTGCTGGCCGAGACCACCAGCATCAGCAGCCGCGTGGGCGTGTACGGCGACATCGTCGGCAACACGACCAACAACGCCACGATCGCTACCAACCTGATCCAGGATCTGACCGTTGACGCCACCGGCAACGTGTACGTCTACGGCGACGTCATGGTGGACTACCTGATCGTCAACGGCCACATTGAGGCCAACCACTACTACATCAACGGCGGCGAGGTCAATAGCACCCGCACCCTGATCGCCCGCGGCAACGTTACTGTGTATGCCCCCGGCACCCTGACCATCGGCAACACCTCCGCTGGCAGCGCCACTGTGGGCGGCGTGATCTCCGGTAGCAACCTGAACGTGAACAACGGCACCCTGACTCTGAGCAACACCGCTTCCATCAACATGACCGGCAACGTGACCGTTGGTGTGAACGGCGAGATCTATCAGAACCGCGGTACCGCCCGCAACCTCGAGGCTGCCAACGTCTCCATCTCCGGCGTGGTGTCCATCTCCGGCACCATCGTGACCGGCACCCTGACCCTGAACAACACCGCCGACGTGACCGTGGTGGGCAACCCCGTCTACACCACCCTGAACGGCACCGGCAGCATCAACGCCAACATGGACATCCTGCCCGGCGGCAGCACCACCACCCCCGTGGCCGGCAACTGGCTGACCTCCATGGATGTCAAGGGTGTTGCTGTCTCCCTGAACCAGAACAACAAGACCGGTTCTGTGGTTCTGGCCGGCGACGTAGCTACGGCCAACGCTCGGGTCTATGGTAACGTCGTGCTCTACAACGCCGCCTACAACTATGTTGTGACCCTCAACGGCGCTGCGGTTGCCAACAACGCGGATACCGCTCTGAAGAACGGCGATATCATTCGCGTGACCATCACCAACGCCGCGAATGAGCAGCAGACCTACGTCATCACCGTGACCGTGGCCTCCGCCAGCTACACCGTCAGCTTCACTGAGAACCGCAACATGACTCCTACGGTGGAGAACGCTCAGACGGTCGACAGCAGCACCTACTACGTGGTGGCCAACGACGCCGTGGTGTTCACCGTGAAGCCCGCTGCTGGCTACAGCGTCACCGGCGTGAGCTACTCCGTCGGCGGCCAGGGCAACTACACCCTGGATGTCAATGCCGAGAACCGCTACACCATCCCCGGCAACCACGTGACCGGCAACATCGTGATCACCGTGACCACCGACGAGACTCCTGTGCCTGCCAACGTCACTCTGACTGAGAAGACTGGCGTGAGCCTGGCCTTTGAGCTGGATGGTTCCGGCGACAGCTACACCCTGACCGTGCCTGCTGATTACAGCATCACCAATGACACCATCACCGACCTGGTGACTGTTTCCGGCGAGGGCTCTGCTACCCAGAATCCCTGGGCCTATGATGCGGAGACCACTACCTTCACCGGTACCTTCGAGGGCCAGAACACTACTGAGACCCAGGTTGTCACCGTCAAGGTCGTGAAGGTTACCGCCGAGCAGGCTGCGGCCCGCAACGAGTCCGCGATCCGCGAGGCTCTGGCCGAGACTCTGACCGGCACCACGCGGGGCTTGACCAAGGATGCTGCCCAGAAGGCTGCCGCAGAGGCTGTGAAGACGGCCCTCACTGCGATCCAGAGTTGGACCGAGTCCGGCAAGACGATTGCTCTGGCCGGCCAGGATGGCGTGGTTGCCACCTACTCCGGAAACTGGACTGCTCCGAACGCGAACGATTCCCGTGTGGTCGAGTTCAGTGTTGTGATCACTCTTGCGGACAAAACGAAGCTCCCCGCTACTACTGTGAGCGTGGATCTGACCTTTGCCGAGAAGTAAGTGATCGAATCACCGCATAAAAAGTTCCCGGGCTTATGCCCGGGAACTTTTTTGCTTTCTGCTAGATCAGAATCAGGTAGGTATAGTACAGGCCGCCCCCGTTGAGCAGCAGACTGCCCGACTCGACCCGGAAGCCCGTGCTGGTAACCGTCAGCTGGTTGACGGTTCCGCCGGTGAACAGGGAAAAATACCCGGCTGTGGGGGTGATCAGGAATACCCCCTCCGGGACGGCGCCCACGTTGATCTCCCGGGGGCTGTTCCCATCCCCTACATAGCCGCCCAGGATGGCCCGGGTGCGCCCCTCCGCCAGAGCGCGTACCGCCTCCAGGGCCGCTGTCCCCGCCTTCCCGTCCACCAGGGTTTTCAGCCCCGCCAGGGCGGCGTCAATCTTCTGGAAGTCGGTGTTGAAGTCCGTGCGCCGGAACTGGTCCTCCGCTACCCACTGGTGGAGCTGATAGTTTGCTGTGTATGTTGCCATTTGGCATCCCTCCTCGGCCGTACCGGCGGGGGCGGGATTCGCGGCATAAAAAAACGCGGAGGCCTTTTCCGAAAGGCATCCGCGTCTTTTCACGCCTCCGGCCGGCCCAGGGCTGGCACGCTTTCGCGCGCGGCCGCGTCCAATCCCCGCGCTGTCCGTTCCTTACGCCTTGATCTGGGCGGCCACCGCGCTGACCACCTCCTGATGGGTCTGGTCAAACAAGTGGGTATAGATGCGCCCCGTGATGGAGACATCCTTGTGCCCCAGGGCCTTTCCAATATCGAGCAGAGGGATCTTTGCAAAATTGGCCACGCTGGCAAAGGTATGCCGCAAACCGTGGAGCGTGATCGGCGGCAGTCCGCAGTCCCGTACCAGCATGTGAAAGGCCTGCGTAACCTGATTGGGGTGGCGGGGAAGGCCATTTTCCATGGTGACGACGTATCCGCTGTCGGTGTACTCTCCGTGGGAGCGGGCCATCCGCTCCTGCTGCTCCAGCTTTTGCCTGAGCAGCGTGGAGACCAAATCGTCCAGCCCCGCAATCGACAGCGTGCGCACAGAATGCGGCGTCTTGGGCGCTTTCCCCACGACCTGCCCGCCGGCCGTTGTGCGTACAAAGCGGACCCGAATCACGTTCTCCGCGAAATCAATGTGCGTCCACTTCAAACCGCAGATTTCACTCCGGCGCAGCCCGAGATAGCCCGCCAGCTTGACCACCGCTTCCAGCCAGCTTCCCTCTACGAGTTGGAAGAGTCTGCGAAGCTGCTGTGGGTTATAGTAGAACTGCTTCGGCGCCTGAAGACGCGGCGCCTCCACGCGGTCAACCGGGTTCTCCGGCAGCAGGTTCTGGCGGAAGGCGGTCTGGAGCGCGGTATGCAGAAGGATATGGTGCTTATGGACGGTATTGGGGCTGAGGGACTTGCTTCGCATCATCTTTGTATAGTAGGATTGAATCTGCCCGGGCGTCAGCTGCTGCAGCCGGACCGCCCCCAGCTCCGGGATCAAATGGTTTTTGATCATGCTCTGGTAACAGTAGTAGGTTGTGCGCTCTCGGTTCGGCTGTATGACCTCATTCAGCCAATAGATAAGCCAGTCTTTCACCGTCATCTGGGTTGGCGCCGCGCGCCGGTTTTGAAGATGCTCCACTTCAAAGCGATAGAGCGCCTCCTTGGCGCGGTCGCGCTCCTCAAACGTCTGTGTGCGCCGGATCCGGCTCCCATTTCCGTCCTTCCCATAGTCGAAATAGGCATAATACAGCTTCTTCTCGTCGTCATACGCCAGATTTTTTTCGATTCTTTTCCTTGACATAATGGCCTCCCTGTATCATCTCTGTTTTTCTCTTGGAGGGGTCGAAACTTCTACCATTTTGTCAGCTTTGACGGACAGCGTCAAGAAGCTCGGATGCCCGGTAAAGAACAGCGGAGCCCGCAGGCCTAAGCCTGCGGGCTCCGTTTTTCCGCGTTTCCAGTCAGGATTGCGCCCATTCCACAAAGGCCATTTCGTCCTCTGTCAGGGTGATCGTCCCCATATTCTCGGCGTTCCAGTCCTGGAGCATCTGGTAAATTTCCAGCACTCCAGCCCGATATTCCGGCGTATCCTGCTGATACTGCCGCAGCATCTGGAAAACCGAGTGCCAGGTATCCGGATTTGCCGCCACATAATCGGCGTACTTCTCCAGCATCCGAATGGCATCTGCCGGGCGGTCCATCTGGAAGTAATACTCCGCCAGATAGAGCGGGATGGTGTTGGAATCCACCTCGGACAGGCGTGCGGCGTAACCGTCCGCCTGGTGAATGATGTCCAGGTTGGACTCGTCCAGCGACTCCGCGCTGTAGACGTAGGAAAGCATGTAGTCGGTCCACTCAAAGCGGTCGATGGCAATCGCGTCCTCCAGGGTGTCAAAGGTGGGCGACTGGTCAACCATTCTCCGGGCCTGCATGTTGAGGCCCAGCAGTACCGCAAAGGCGACCATCAGGGCTGCGAGGCCGACCACGATCCACCCGCGGACCGTGTCCCGGCTGGGCAGCAGGGACATCGATTCCCCGCAGCACAGGCTGATCAGCGCAAATACACCGAAGGCCAGCGGGAGGTAGGGATAGGAGGAGAACACAACCTCCGTTGCAGCGTGGCCCGCCATGAAGAGCAGGGCCGCGCCCAGGGCGGGGGCCAGGGGATGTCCGTTTTCACCCTTTCGCCGCTCCTTCCACACGGCCACGGCGGCGGTGGCAAGGACGCCGACAAAGAGGATCAGGCCAATCACGCCGGTCTCCGCCAGCGCCTGGATATAGTGGTTGTGGGCGTATTTCGTCTCGTAGTAGAAGGACTGCACGCTGACAATGCCGTTTTCAAACGCGCCCATGCCCAAACCGATCACGGGGCTGCGGAGGAACAGCTTGATGCCGTCCTCAAAGAACACGGTGCGCTGGATCGCGTTTTGGTTGGCGAAAAGTCCCTGCAAACGGTTTGCCATGAAGCCGGGCAGCAGCTTGTAGCCCAGCTTCAGCGCTCCAGAGCCGGCGTCTCCCTGGTACGTAACCGCCTCAATGGTTCCGCCCTGGGGCGCGGTAAAGTTAAAATAGACCACCAGGCTGTCCTCCGGGACGGTGAACGCGGCCCCATCGGCATCGCCGTTGTAGAGCACGGTGCTGGTGTGCATCATGGTGTCCTGCCGGTTCTGGCTCTCAATCATCACGGTAAGAGGGGCATCCGCTGTGACATCCAGGGTATAGGCGCCAGGCTCCGGGTAGGCCGACCGGCGGAGCCCGTCCCCAGCCGCCAGAGTCGCGCTGCCAGTGAGATTAAAGGCCAGCAGGATGAAGCCAGCCAGCAGGGCCAAAACCACCACAATCAGGAGCAGCACCGCCTTCCCGTGCTCGCGGAGCTTGGCGGCAAGGCGCGCGCCGACGAACTCATCCACCACGCACAGAAGCACAGCGCCCGCAATAAGGCAGAGAAGGGGGATGGGCTGGAAGCCGCTCCACTCGTCCAGGGAGGTAATGGACACCAGCATGGCGGCCGCGACGGTGAGAATCAGGGTCTCCACCATCAGCAGGAGCAGGGAGGCCCGCCGCTCCCGGCGCTCTATAATCAGGTACACCAGGAACGCCACCATAATCACGCCGCTGGCGCCCATGCTAAAGGCCAGGACGAAGGACATGGCGTTGGCGAACAGACAGACCAGATGGAACCGGCGCATGCCCTTCCGCTGCTCCGTGACGGCGAGGCCCAGGGAGAGCAGCACACCAATGCCCACACAGCCGGCAAAGGTGTTGGGATTGGTGAAAATGGAGTTCATGCGAATTCCGGCCTCCACCGGAATCAGGTTGGCGTAGTCCTGGGAGAAGAGCCCCAGAAAGCCGAGGAAGGGCGTGCTGAGCAACCGGGTAGAGAGCAGGTCAATGCTGAACAGGCCGGCCAAAGCCGTGGTGCATTCCAGGATCCCCGCGATCCCCCGGCAAATCTCGGTACCTTTTCCCCGGGCAAAGGCGATAAAAATCATGCACAGGGAGAAGGCGACCAGCATTTTCAGAAACTCAGCAAGGGCAAATTTCCCAGAGACGGCATACAGCGTGGAGATGCCGTTCATGAGCACCCAGAGGCACAGCGCGGCCAGCGGGATGGTGAGGCGCTTGTGGAGGACCGGAAAACGGACAAACATCCCGACCACCGCGGCGATGGTAACAACCATTGCCACAGCCTTGATGGTGGACGCGGAGCTGAGGCATTGGACCAGGAAAAATGCGGCGATCAGCACGGCGAACAGCCCGATCTCCCTGGGGGTCAGCGCCGGCAGGGAGATCGAGGCCTCCGGCGCGGCCTTCGAGACATGTACGGCTGGGGCGGGCGGTGTATTCTGCTCAGCCGCCGCAGAAGCAGCCGGAGCCATGTCCGGCCTCGGAGCTGCCGGCGCCGCGGACGGCTTCCGGTTTCGGTGGTTCTTCTTGGACATAGGTTTCCCTCCAGGTCAATGCAACTTTTCTTTGTTGATGATTCCTTTAAACAGGGTCATAAACAGGATTTTTATATCAAACAGAAGCGTCCAGTTCTCAATATAAAAAATATCGTGACGAATTCTGTCCTCAATGGAGGTGTCCCCGCGCAGCCCATTGACCTGGGCCCAGCCGGTGATGCCGGGGCGCACCTGGTGTTTTACCATGTAGAGAGGGACTTCCTCCTTGAACTGCTCCACATAGTAGGGCACCTCCGGGCGCGGCCCCACCAGGCTCATGTCCCCCTTCAGGACGTTAAAAAACTGCGGGAGCTCGTCAATGGAGCACTTCCGGATAAAGGAGCCGAATTTGGTTATGCGGTCATCGCCTGCCCGGCTCCAGCCGGTGTCCTCTCTGTCATTGACCCACATGGAGCGGAACTTGTACATACAGAACTTCTTCTTGTTCCGCCCCACACGCATCTGCCTAAGGAAGATCGGGCCAGGAGAGGAGAGCCTCACCCCGATGGCGGCAACCAGCATGATGGGGGAGGTCAGCACGATCAGGACCAGGGAGCCGCAGATGTCCATCAGCCGCTTGGCAAAGGCGTTCACCCAGTTGTCCAACGGGATCCGCCGGATATTCATCAGTGGGATCCCGTCAATGTCATCAAACTGGGGGTTGGAGGGCATGTATTCGGCATAGAACGGAATAATGGACAGCTTGACCCCCGCTTTTTCGCACGCCTCAATGATGGACGGGGTCATCTGGAACTCCTCCGCCGGGAGGGCGGCCACCACCTCGTCCGGGTGGTGCCGCTCCAGCACGTGGCTCAGCGCCTCCACACTGCCGTAGTATTTCAAGCCGGACAGTGCGGCGCGGCTGGCCACATATCCGTCAATCTGATAGCCCAACTCCAGATCCTTCTGCACGGTCTGCCAGTATCTGCGTGCCATGGGGCTGTCCCCCACCAGAATGACGTGTTTTTGGTTATAGCCCCGCTGCCGATAGTAGCGCAACAGTGTGCGCAGCAGAAGCCGTTTGAATCCCAGGCCGCCCAGTGTGAGGAAATAAAACAGAAAAAGGGTGCCGCGGGAGAAGTGTATCTCCTTGAAGAGGAACATAAAGGTCTGCAAGAGCACAAAATCCAGGGAGCAGGCCCAGAACAGCCGGCCGAGTTCCTGATAAAGTCTCTTCTTGCGAAAGGATTCATACAGGCCAAAGGCCGCGAAGGTGAACAGATAGACCGGAATCAGCCCCGCCGTCAAAATCATATATTGGCTGAACGGGACGTTGATCACGCCGTCCCGCAGGACAAAAAAGCGGATCACAAAGGACAGGGGCATCGCAAGCAGCAGAACCAGTCCGTCCAACAGGATGTTGAGGTAGTTCAGCATCCGTTGATTTTCCTTGATCATCCGGAGAACACCCTTTCCGACAATTTAACATCTTATTTTACTTCCTATTTAAGCATCTGTCAAACCGCAGCAGTGGGAGCTTTCGCAAATTTTTTGCGTTTCATCCGAACCGGTTCGGCGCCCCACGACACGGACGGGCTTCCGGACGGCGAAGCAGCGGGCGAGCGGTTCAAAAATGCAAACGAACGGAGCGAAAAGCAAAACATTCTGTAATATGCGCCAAAAATATTTGCCATTGGAATCACATTCTGATCCCAATGGCAAATTTAGAGATGTGGTACCTATGAGGAAACCGGCTCCTGCATGGGCGTCCCCAGCGGGATGAGGCGGTTATACTGGTCCAAAATCTGCGGCAGGACAGCCTCCAGGGAATAGGGCCGCACGGCATCCTGGCCGGCCTTTGCCAGCCGCCCGGCCAGCTCCGGATCCTCGAGCAGCCGCATGACCTGCCTGGCACATCTCCCGTCATCGCCAAAGGGGAACAGCAGCCCAGTCTGTTCGGAGCGGACCAGATCGCAGTTTCCCTTTACATCCGTCGCGACTACCGGCAGGCCGCAGTACATGGCCTCCATGATGTTGAAGGGCAGGCCCTCGCTCCGGCTGGAAGAGACGGCGCAGTCCGCTGCCGCGTACCAGGGATTCATGTCAGCAGCTTGCCCGGGAAATACCACGCGGTGGCTCACCTCCAGATATTCCGCGTAGTCCCTGCACTCGTCCAGGAGCCCCCCGCGCCCCGGGAGCAGAAGGCCGACGTTGTCTGGCAGCTTGGAGAGGGCCCGGATTAATACTTTTTGTGATTTTCTCTTAGAAAATTCCGCTGCGTAAACCAGCAGGAACGCATCCGGGCCAAACCCAAGTGAACTTCTGATGTGGCTACGCTCATCCTCTGAGACCGGGGAAAACCGGCTGAAGTCCACGCCGATGCCGGGGATCTTCGCGATCCGGCGGCCCAGCTTGTGGGCGCGGGCATACTGGTCGTCCCAGCTGTTCATGGTCAGAAGGAGATCCGTCACCGGCGCGGCCAGCGCCTCCGCCCCGCCCAGCAGGACTTGATCCTTCCCGGGGCTCCCGTCCACAAACAGATAGCCGTGGGCTGTGCAGACCACCTTTGGGCGGCGCCACATACCGCGCACCGCCATACGGGTGAAGAAGGAGGCCAGGGAGGTATGGCAGCTCACCAGCTCATATCGCTGGGCATGGATCTGCCGGCGGAGCCGGAGCATCGCATTTACGTTCTGAAGAGAGGTCATTGTTTTTTCAAAGGGGATATGTATGACGTGGTCCGCCTCTGGGATTGCCATGGCCGCCCCGCCGCAGGCCACGTCCACCTGCCACCCGCGCTGTTTGAACGCCCGCAGGTACGGGCGGTGGAAGTTGACGATGTGGGAGTATGTAGAGGCCGTAAAAAGGACTCGGCGCATACAGAACGCTCCTTCTCAGAGGGAATGGGGATTTTTTGATATCTTTACGGGCATTATAACACAATATCCGGGCCACGTCCACGGCCAATGTATGGCCCGTCTGCCAGTCTCTCCGCCGCGTTTTTTCATACCCCAAATCCCGCCCTGCTGACATAGCCGAGGAGGGATGCCAAATGGCAACATACACAGCAAACTATCAGCTCCACCAGTGGGTACCGGAGGACAATTTCCTTCGGACAGATTTCAATCAGGACTTCCAGAAGATCGACGCCGCCCTGGCGGGGCTGGAGGCGGGCAAGGTGGGACCGGAGGCCCTGGAGCCCCTGAAGAGCGACATCGCCAGCGTGCGTTCCATCGCCAACGGCAAGGCCGCCGTGGCCATGGGCAGCTACGCGGGCAACGGCACGCTTCCCAGGACAATCTCCCTGGGCTACACACCCAAGGCCGTGTTCGTGAGCATATCGGGGAACGTCCTCACCGCGCTGAATAGCGGCGGGGCGCCCCTGGGGATCCTGATCCAGTCCAACGGCTTCCAGATCCAGACCAAAGTCCCTAACGCCAACCAGGCGGGAGTGACTTACCAGTATTTGACCGTGCGCTGAAAGGGAAAAAGAGGCCCCCGGGCTTGTGCCCGGGGGCCTCTCGTTTGTCTCGCGGGTAGTTCCTAAAAATTAGGTCCGGTTGACGTTAATGTAGATGCTGCAATCCTGAGCATCGATATCGAGGGTCGCGGTGCCAACCTGCACAGTGCCGGTGACATCGAACACATAGGTCTGGCTCACACCAGTGAAGCCCTCGATCTGGGGATCGCTTACAGTAATCGTGACGTCGCCCCACAGGTTGAGCTCCTCGAGCTTCGCCTGGATAGCCTGAGCGATATCGTTCATGCTGTTGGAGGTAACCTCAATGGACATACGATTCTGCAGCGCATTCTCGATCAGGTTCAGGTTCTCCTGAGCAGCCTGCTGGTCAGTCATCTTGACGAAGGTCACGGTGACGACCTGGTCGTGTGCACTCGTGGCACCATTGCTCTCAGTGGGCTTGAAGGTGATGGTGTAGACCTTGGTGTTGTCATTAGCGCCATTCGTCAGCACGCCGCTGGTGAGGGCGGTCTGGGCGTTACTAGCCGTATTGCTGCCGCTCAGGATGGCCAGGGCGGCGCCAGCCTCGGTCGCGCTGGTGGGCAGAGCCACACCGGGGCCCAGGGTGACGGTGTAGTTATCACCGTCGGACACGATGACGGCCTGCTTATCAGCATCTGCAGTGATGCTGTAGGCGTCGTTCAGGTCGAGCTCCACGGTGGGCTTCACGGCGACCGGAGTCGCGGTGACGGTGACGGTGATGTCGTCGGTGGCCTTCGCGATGGTGTAGACACCGTTCACCGCGGTCAGCACATTCTCCGTACCCGTACCGATCTGCGCCTTAACCTCGGTCACCTCACTGCCCGCGGCAGCGCTCACGGTGAAGGTCACAGCGTCGTCCGCCAGGACGTAGGTCTTGTCGCCAGCCACCTCGTTGGTGGAGGTGACCACGACCTTAGCGCCGGTAGCGCTGGTAAGATCGGTCTTGAACTCCACGGACTCAACCACGGTCAGGTTGACGGTGTAGGTCTGGATAGCGCCGCCGTAGGTGACCTCGTAGGTGATGGTGTAGGTGCCAGCGGAAAGCGGGCCATTGATCGCCGAAACCTGGGCGTTGTTCACCTTGAGGGTCGTAGTGGTAAAGTTGACTTTCGCATTGGTAGCGAAGGAGACGGTCTGGCCGCCCACAAAGTCAGACATCAGGGTGAGGTTGGCAGTCCGGGTATCAGAATCCACACGCACGGTCTCGCCGGCGATGGTGATCTCGGAGATCCAGTTCTCACTCTCGGAGATGCTCTGCTCGTAGTTGCCGGTGTAGCTGGTGCCGCCGGACACGGGAGTGCCGGTCTGGCCCTGGGCGATGGTGCCCTGGGTGCGGGCACCGGTTTCGATGAGCACAGTGCCGCCGTTGGGCAGGGCATTGATGTTGCGGGCGGTCACGTCGGCGGTGTCCTGGATGCGCAGGTCGGGATTGGCAGCGCCGTTGCCGGCCACCAGGTCGCCGCTGATGCTCACGTTGCCGGCCACATCAATGGTCGTGGCGGAGACGCCGGGAGCGTTGTAGCGGTAGGTCTGGTTGATAGCGCCGTCGGTGCCGACAATGATATTGCCGGTGCCGGTGCTCAGCAGGTTGATGCTGCTGCCGTTGTTCAAGTTCACAGTGCCGCGGTACACGTTCAGGGTGCTGCTGGTAGCGGCGTCATAGTTGCGGATGGCGCCGCCCACCACGGTCACGTTGCCGGTGTAGCTGGTGCTGTTGATGTCAGCGCCCACCACCAGACGGCCATTGCCGTGGAACACGATGTCGCCGTCCACCACGATAGAGTTGGTGCTCAGATCGCGGACAGTGCTGTAGACGTGCTTGTTGCCGGAGGTCTCGATGTGGCCGTAGTTGTCCACGTTGTCATAGACATGCATAGCGTCGCCGGTGCCGTCGGAATCACGGGCACACAGATGGACATAGGCCTTGATTTCGATCGGGTCAGTACCGGCATTGGTAGAGCCCAGAGTGGCCTCGTCCTGCACGTGGACGTCATTGTAGATATCCCTGTCGTTGTCAACGTACAGATCCGTAGCATAGGTGTCCACACGGATATCGTTGTAGGCGCGGAACTCGCCGCGGACGCGCAGGGTACCGTCGCCGGTCACATTGTTGGTGGCGGTGGTGTAAAGGTCGCCCTCAATCTGCAGGATCCGATCCCTGGGGATGTCGATGCTGAAGGGCAGGGTGCCGTTCAGGCCATAGACAACCACGTCCTCGCCGGCCTCAAAGGCCTCGTTGATCTGCATCCAGGTCCAGCCGGACATGTTGGCGTTGTAGAACACGCGGGTGAAGCCGGTGGTGGTCCAGTTGAAGGTGCAGGAGGTGCCAACGGAGCTCTCACCATCCATGTCCCAGATCCAGGAGGTCTTGATGGTGCGGTTGTTGTTGGTGGGGATGATAACAGCGTTCTTGGCGTTGGCGTAGTCGAAGGAACCGGCCACGACCTCGTCGTCAGCGCTGTCCACATCGGTCACGTCCCAGATGTGGGAGTCGCCGGTGATGGTCAGGTAGCTGCCAGCGTCAACCGTGCCGTCGCGCAGCAGGCTGGCGGGCACAGCGCCCACAGAACCGCTGGTGGCCACGGTGTACTCGCCGTTGGCGTTCACAGAGTAGCGGTAAGCTCTCATGTAGGCGCCGTCGTTGTTCTCGAAGTACTTGTAGTCGTCGCGGTCCACCTCGATGGCGGCGGCGGTGCCGTCCTCAAAGACCACGTTCAGCTCCAGGGTGCTGGAGTTGACAGCGTTGGCGTTGAGCACCAGCATCCAGTCGGCGGTGTCGGTGGTCAGCTCGTAGTTGAACAGAACCACGTCGACCAGGCTGGAAGCGGCATACTCGCCGCCCTGCTTGGTAATGGCGGGATAGACCTGAGCACGCACGTTGTTGGGCACGTCGCCCATCTCGTCCCAGCCGGTGGCCACACCGTAGGCAGTATCGCCAACCTTATAGCGGCCGTTGTACAGCGCGGCGTTGGCGGAATCCTCGATGTAGTCATAGTAGAAGGCCACGGTGTTCAGATCCACAGCGTAGGTCTTCTCATAGGTGGTGGTGCCGATGGTGTAATCCACATTCAGATAGCCGTCGCCGCTGTCGTAGGCGCCATCGGTCCTGTACTGCGTGCTGAAGGTCTTCGGATACGTGGTGCCGCCAACGCGGTTGGCGTTATCCTCCGGGAAGACGATGGCGCTGGTGTCGACATCAATGCTGACACCGCCCTTGGTAGCGGCGTTGGGAGTCGCCAGGCCGGAAGGATCGCTGGCGGTCACGGCATCCAGACCGTTCTGGTTGAACACGTTGGTGATGGTCAGGGTGTCGCCGGCCTCGTTCAGGGTGTACTCAATGATGGAGCCCTTGGCAGCGCCCAGGTTGTAGTTGGCAACGTTGCCGCCGTCGTTCACGTCACGGGTGCCCAGGTAGTCCTCCAGGGCGGCGTCGTTGGCGAAGGGCTTGTCGGTGCCCACGGAGCCACTCCAGTTGATCTTATAGGTGTGCTCAATAGCGCTGGTGTCCAGAATCTTGATCTCGCCGGAGCGGGTCAGGGCGTTCTGGGTCCAGGCGGAATCCAGCACCAGGCCCAGGTTCCGCACGGCGTCCTCGGCGGGACGGAAGTCCACGATGTAGCCGTTGGAGTCCAGGATCCACTCGTAGTTGGTGTCGAACTCAGCGGTGGTGACCTTGTTGTCAAACTCGAAGCGGGTCACGTCGGCGTCCACCATGGACAGAACCTCGCGGATGTAGCTGGCGCGGTAGGTGTCGCCGTTGGACAGGGTGATGTACTGCTCGTTATCGCGGTCGCGGTCGACGCGGGTCATGGTGTCGGTCACGATCTGGGGAGCGGTGATGTAGGTGCGGCCGCCGTACTGGACATACAGGATCAGGTCGTCAGCAGCCAGCTCCATCTCGGTCACGATGTCCTCGTTGTCCAGGACCTCGGTGGTGGTGTGGGTGTTGGCGGTGCCGGTGCCGGAGGTAACGGTATCCAGGATGCCGTCGCTGTCCACCACGGGCACGTTGATGGTGGTGGTCTCATCGCGGGAAGAGGTGCGCACCACGTTGGACAGGGTCTCGCGAGTGTACAGCACGTACTCGGCGGTGCCGTCGTCGTCGTTGTCGATGACCTCGACCTCGACGCCGTTCAGGTTGAAGTCGGTGCCGTTCCGGGTCCAGTCATAGTCGTTGACCAGCTCCACAGCGTCAGCACGGCGCTCAAAGCCGTAGTTGACATAGTACTGGGTGCTGTCGTCCACGGCCACGCCGGTGCCGTCCAGCAGATCCTTGTCGGCGCCCTGGTTCTCGGCGCTGGAAACGACGGTGTTCAGGTTGTCGTTGGAAGTCCAGCCGATGACCACGGAGTTGGAGAGGATGGTGGTCTTCTCCACGTACAGGGTCACGGCCTTGCCCATCACGTCCACGGGGGTGGTGACATTGAAGGTCACGGGCTCGGTCACGCGGACGCCCTCGTCCACCACGGTGTTGGCGGTGGTGGAGTCATACCACACCACGTTCTCCAGGCGGGTACGGCCGGACTGCAGGGCGGCGTCGGAGTCGGTCTCCTCCAGCTGAGCCCACTCGTTGCCGATGACCACGCCCTCGACGCGGATCACGCCGAACACGGAGCTCAGGATGGTGCGGTGATCATCGTAGGAGATGGCGTAGCCGTTGCGGTACTCCTGGATCAGCTCCACGTCCAGGGCGTTGTAGATCAGCAGAGCCGCATCGTCGCGGTTCAGAGGCTCGCTCACGTCCTTGGTGAAGTTGCGGAAGATGCCCAGGTTCTGCGCCAGGGCGGCGGTGTTCAGCGCCCAGTCGTTGCCCACCAGGCCCTCGATGTTGGCGTCATAGCCCAGGGCGGTCAGCAGCATCTTGGCGGCCTCAACGCCGGTCACGTTGGCGCTGGGATCGAAGGTGTTGTCGCCGCGGCCGGCGATGATGCCCAGGGTATAGCAGTAGTTGATATACCCGCGGGCCCAGTTGGCCGCGATGTCGGTGAGGCCGCTGTTGACATTCTGATACAGAGTGTCGCAGTCCTCGTTGTTGGTCAGGGCGACAGAAATCATCTTCGCCATCTGAGCGCGGTCCACGTTGCCGGTGGGGTTGTAGGTGCCTTGATCGGTACCCTCAATGATCCCCAGAGTGGTCAGCATGGAAACCGCATCCGTGTTCACGATTTCGTCCCGGTCGGGGAAATCGTTGTAGCTCACAGCGCTGGCGCCGACAACCATCATGCCGATGACCATGACGGCTGCCAGAAGCAGGCTGAGAGCCCGTTTGAGGTTTCTCATTCGGATCTTCCTCCTTCTAAGATTTAGCCCGCGAAGAAGAGGAGGAAACCTCCCCTAAGAAACCTCAAATATAGAATCATTTTGTGGACATTTTGAATCTTTAGGTAGCCCATTTGGTAGCCATCAAAATGGGGTGTTTTTCCTGAAATTATAGTATTCATACAACATTAACGAATAATATGCAGAGTAAAATTCCAATAGATTGTCCCAAATTTTAGAAGCAGACGGATATAAAATATGGCGGCATAGAATGTGAAGTGACTTATTATTGTATCAGATAGTATAAACTCCTGCTTTGTGAGACAGATAGTTTACCTACTGATAGAAAGTGGTGTGGACGAAATATTTTAAACCAAACCGAACAGAAGCCAGATTTTCTTTCTGTTACCACAGAAAAGATCTGTGCAAACTATCATGGAACACTAAATAGCCCGTCCTTGATGGATATTTGTCAGCAACTTACATATCGGCAACCAATGCCTGTGTTGCAGATACGCTGTTTTCGTTATTCCGGTGGGACTACAGGATTTCCGGTATGTCCAAGGTGCGGCATTACCATGGAACGTGAGTATCAGCGGTTTTGCGATCGCTGCGGACAGCGACTCGATTGGAGATCCTTTAAAAAGGCCAAACTGGTTTTGTATAAATAGCAGAAGCGCTTATCCACGAGCATAACGTAAAACAGATAGTTTAGACAGATGATATATTATATAAATTCAGGCGATTATAGCTATATAATCCATTTATTATATTTTGTAGCCCATTTACAATACTAATAGATAGGCAGGGTATTAAGATGGGAGCATAATATGTCAAAGATAGATTATGGAGAGATTGGAAAAAACATCCGCATTCACCGCACACAGAAGAATTTAAAACAAAAGGATCTTGCCGAGAAGATTAACGTTTCAGCACAACATATCAGTCATATCGAAACAGGCCGGGCACAACCAAGCCTTCCGGTTCTAGTTGACATAGCGAATGCCCTAGATACAGATATCAATACCTTGCTGGGGGCAAACCTGTCAACTGGGCGGAAGAAAATTTTGGAGGCTCAAATTGCAGAAGAACTGGAAGGTGCTACCGTAGAGGTTCGGGAACGCATCCTAGCTTTCTGCAAAGAAGAAATCCAATTCTATCGGAAGATATTAGGACTGTCGAATTAGTTGGAATTTGACAGTCCTTTTATTAACGGAGAGGGGCTGTGGTCGGCGTGAATGATACAGAATTTTTCCTGAAATTGTATAAAGACTACATAAATGAACTTTTGAGGTACGCCAAACGGTGGGTAGATGAATATTTGGCAGAGGATTTGGTGGAGGAGACCTATTTAGCGGCATGGAAAGACATCCGCAAGGTTCGAAAGCACACGGCACCCAGAAAATGGTTGTACAAAACGCTATATCACAAATGCACGCATGAGGTGGAGCGCAAGAGTTACTGCATGGAAATATCGATGGAATTGAGTGCCTTTGACGCAATATATACCGATGAAAGAAAGAGTATTTCCGACCTAATTCCCAAAGGCCTTTCTCAGGCAGAAGAGAAGCTGCTCCGAATGCGCTACGAAGAAAACGCAGAATTCCAGGATATTGCAGAATTTCTGGGAATCAAAGAAGTGGCGGCACGAAAACGTGTCGCGCGTGCTGTGGCAAAGTGCAGAAAGTTATTGACGGAGGACATCTCGGGAAAATAGTTTTGACAGATGTCCCGAAAATCTCTGATCACCGGATATTAAATAACGAGGAGGTAACTGTATGCCGGGGAAAAAGCAGGGCGGGCCTGTCGAGGTTCGACTGCGTGCTTCCACACGCGAAGAAATTTGCGCCCTGTGTGATTGTTCCAATCAAGAATTGCTGGCAATCATGGAGCAGGAAATGGAACGGCCAGGGGAAGAATTCGACGATGAGCTGTTCGATGCGGCGCAATCCCTGTTGGATGAGCGGACACCCATTGGAGAACAGGTGGATGTTGAAACAGCTTGTCGGGAATTTTTGGAAGCACATGCGAATCTGTTTCAGCAGGAAGGTGGTGATAAGGACAGGCCCACAGAGAAGAAACGTCGCAGATCTGTCCGGCAGATTCTTCGTACTACAGTCATAGCGGCAGCTCTTTTAGTCGGTATATTTTGCCTTGGAGCTGTCGCAACGGGACAGGATCCTCTTGTGATGGTTTCTGACGCAGGAGAAACTTTGATCAGGAAGGTTACGTGGGGCCCATCTGGGATACTTAATCTCCCTCAGGAAGATGGCAACTATGCTTCGTTAGAGGATGCCCTCGGAGATTATAACGCGACAAGTGCCCAGATAATTACTTGGATACCCAAAGAATTTGCATTAGAAACAATTATAGTTCAACAAGTGCCCAATAGAGAAGGGCAGCGTGATTTTAAGCTGTGGGCATATTATTGCTGTAACGAAGAAGATCTTGTTTATGGAGTTGCATCGATACCTTATGTAGAGGAAAACCGATTTATCGAAAAAGATATAGATGATAGAGGGGTTTTATCTATTAATGGTGAAGAGTACCTTGTTGTCCAAAATATAAAGCGTATACAGGTATATTGGTCAAATGATGGGTATAATTATTCGCTAACTGGAGAAATACCTCTGGACGAGATGAAGAAAATAATTCAATCATTAGAGTGAGGGGATGGAATTATGAAGAAGAGAATTATTTCGTTGATAATGGTGCTAGTGCTAATTATTTCGTCGGCTGGAGCCGCCTCTACGGCTGAAGAAAGGGCTAGCGAGTATTTAGCGAGCTATGCAATTTCGATGGGAGCACTGGGTGATGGAGTAATGGAAGTATTTTATAGTGTGGATGGTACGGGAAGAATGGCAAGAGTTGGAGCCCAAGCACTCTACATTTATTACTATAACGGTGAAGATTGGATCCCGTATGAGACACAGCTGGCCGTCGAACACCCAGATTTTTATAGTTACAATGCTTTTGGACATATCGGATACGCCTATTTTGAGGGCGAACCTGGTGTTGATTACTGTGTGACGCTCCAGGCGTATGCTAGTGGAACAGATGGCGGATCAGACACAGGCTCCATTACATCCCGCAGTGTTACCTGTAGATAATTCGTCTGCCTAGGCAAACACCCGCTTCTTACTCCTGCTGGCCGCCCGCTTGTTCTCGTCAAATCCTCCGGCTTTGATCGCTCGATAGATGGTATCTGTACCCATGAAGATTCGAGTTTAAGCTGGTTTGATATCTTCTCTGGAGACTGGTGGGCCTCCTGAATGAAGCGGCGGATATATTCCCGATTCTTCGGATTGCAGAGAACATGCTTTCGACCACAATTTTTTCGCCCTTTTCCATAGCTCTGTTGTGCCTGTGACAGACTATATAGATGCCATACCCGCTTTAAGTCCCGACTGATTGTCAATACCGTTCGCCTAAGTTCCCGAGCGATCACCCGCGGTTTTACCTCATTTCCTCTTCTCAGGTACAGCTTTTCCCGCTCTTCCATGCTAAGATATCTGTAGTGACTCATGGCTGGTTCTCCTTCCTGGTTGTCTGCAAACACCATTTTAGGAGTTCTCCTGCTTTGAGTCACCTTTTTTTGCCACTCTTATATTGTAAACTTAAGTTACAAAGGTGATGTCAATGAGGGAAACATCTTATGGCCATGCACGGGTATCTTTCAAGGATTAGAGTGAGGCCCGGCAGATTCATGCGATGCGGGGATTGCGGATCGCAGTGAGAACATGGTGCTCAAAAAACGGTCTTGCAGGGATTCCCATTGGTGCTCTATCAGGGCTGGTCGGGTAAATGTGGACTGGAGATGTACTGGTCATCAAGAGCATCGACTGACTGGGCCACAACTGTACGCAAATCTTGGCATAGTGGGCCTATCTCACCAATGCTGGCGACAACTGCACCCAGGACATCAATATCTACGAGTTGCTGAAGGCGTACAACACGCATCTGTTCCATTTGACACCGCTATGAACAGGTGTACGGGCCCGGAGCTTATTTCCGATATTGCCGTAGAAAAACAGTGTGAGGACCCAAAAGGATCCCTCCACAAAGGGGAATCGAATCCGTATTGATGCCACGGTATATTTTTACCTATTACACCAAGTTTTTGCTACGCAGAGTTGGTGTTAAACGTGGGTATTTATCTGTAAATTGCCGGCAGGACAAGCATCTATTCTATGGGATTGCACCCAGATCTGTGTAAAAAGTTTTTGGCGTCTATGCGTGCAGTTCAGATCAGAATGATTCACTTAGGACTGATTTAAACAGTCAGCAGATAAAAGAATATGTAGAGTGCGGTGGAGGACATCGCATTCTATTTCCTGGTGTGTTAGCAAAATTGCTTATAAGGTATGATTTTCAGGTTGATAAGTGAGGGAAATAGCATGAAATACAGCGACTCAGCGGTGGCACGATGTCCAGTATGCGGAAAAGGGAGAGTAATCGATATTGGACCTAAAGCAAATGCTGGCCAATTTGTTCTTTGTGGCCCCGGAAGTGTAAGTCAGGCTGCACTGATTGCAAAATGTCCGAAATGTGGGCAGAAAATTGGAATTATATTTCGTAATATAAAAGTCCTTTAAACAGCAGAATAATAAAAGACAAATTTTGAACTTAAATTTTTATTTTGTTGTCAAGCGCACCAGCCACCTGCACAAATCATAATGAGAAATTAGTATGCAGGATTGATGAGTTCGGAGCCTTACAGATAGCTTTTTAGCTATGTGTAAGGCTCTGTTTTTTGCCCTATGCTCCGCTAAAAAGCGGAAAGGGTACTATGGTCAGACGATGGCAACCATACATCGCAAAATATCCATGAGCTTCTTCTCAAATTTTTCCAAAAATTTTGAGATGGAGTGAGCGATTATGAAAACAGCAGATTTTCCCAACACTAGGTACTCTCCCGGGGAAAGAAAAGCTCCCATAGATAATCCCGATCTAATTGAGTTTGGCAGGAATATCCAGGTGTGGCGGGAGCGGATTGGGATGACGCAGGAAGAACTGGGAATGGAAATCGGAGCGGATAAGGGGAAAATCTCCCGTTATGAATCCGGACAGATGGTGATGAAAGTGGATCGTCTTTTCCGGATTGCCGAAGTGCTTCAGGTACCATTGGATGAACTATGTCCGAAATGGCTACGCAGACAAGAGCAGACCGAATCCAGGCTGTACCAGCTTGCAAAAATGATACAGAACCTGCCTGCGGAAAAACAAGATGTATTTTTTCATGCGGCAGAAGCAATGGTAATTGGGTTACCATTGACTAAATAGCTGTACATCAAATTGAGTTATTGCCGTTTAGAGCAACAACTTTTCCAAAAGTTTGCTCTTTAGGGTAACGACAAATTCCGGAAACCATGTTACGATCAAGGCAGTTCAGAGGAACCGGCCAGGGGGCCGGAAATCAGGACGGAACGGGATACCAGCCAAAAATCAAAGTGTCCCGGCAACTTTGAAAATTTCATATCCGGCAGCGGGATACATCCGCTGACGAGAGGCCCTCCGGGAGGAGGGCTGAAGCGACACTGGAGGATGCGCCAAGACCACCTGTGCGGGAGACCGCATCAAAGACGGCCAAGGAAGGTGCAGAGCGGTGCCCATCCGTCCACAAAGCAGCCTGTGGCGGGCTGTTTCGCATTGCGGCTGGTTTTATCCGGCCCGACCCTCGTCAGCAATCTGATAATGATACTCCTGTCCAGCCACAGCCCCGGGTGATACCGGGATCAAGCAATGGGGGCAGCTCGGAGAGATCCTCGGAGGGGTGAGATTCCCGTGATGTGTGCCAACACAGTCCGTCTGCTGCCGCCCATGGCCCGGGAAGTAGTGTCGAATAGGGCTAACCAGCGAAATGTATTTTTGAGAAACTCAGTGGGGGCCGTTCTGCGGCCATATGCCTCATAACGGCCCCCATTTTGAAATGGAGATATGGGATGAACCAGAACATCAACTACATTGGGATGGTGAACCTCCTCCGGCATCTTCAGAATGCCGGCCTTGTCAGCCGGAAGGAGGCCAGGAGGATTGCCGTCCGGCTCCGGACAGAAACCGGGGCGGACGTCATTTATTCTCTCTGATTTTTGTTGCGTTTGGATATGGATATTTTGCGTGGAAGCTGGTATTGTGTGTTGCTGAACGAGGTGATACTGTGAACGAGCGGAAAAAGGGCAGAGGTTCCTTGGCATTGGACGAAGCACCTCGGGTGATCACCATCCCGGCCAGCAATCCAGTCAGGGACCGGAAGCTGCGGGTGGCGGCCTATGCCCGTGTAAGCTCCAGTTCAGAGGATCAGCTCAACTCCTTCGCCGCCCAGAACGCCCACTACACGGAGCTTATCACCGCCAACCCGGAGTGGGAGTTCGTGGACGTCTATGCCGACAAAGGAATTACCGGAACCTCGGCGGAGAAGCGGGAGGACTTCCAGCGATTGCTGGCGGACTGCAGGCGGTGCCGGATTGACAAGATCCTGGTGAAGTCCTCCTCCCGGTTTGCCCGGAATACCAAGGAGTGCCTGGAGATCATCCGAGAACTGAAAACTCTGGGGGTAGGGGTGTGCTTTGAGGAGCAGGGCATTGACACCTCTGAACTGGCCGGCGAGCTGCTCACTGCCATCTTCGCCATGATGGATCAGAAGGAGAGCGAGAATATCTCTCATAATATGCGATGGAGTTATCAGGTACGAATGCGGAACGGCACATACCGCCCCTCATATCTCCCCTACGGTTTCATTCACAAAGATGGGGAAATACAGATTCATCCAGAGCAAGCTGAAGTCATCCGTAGAATTTTTCAGGAGTATTTATCTGGTATCAATGTAGAAGAAATTACAGCTGGGCTACGCAGAGACAATGTTCCGAACAGAAGCGAAACGCCAGCCTGGAGTTCAACGGGGATACGGTATATCCTATCCAACGAAAAATACATAGGAGATTCCCATTGGCAGAAATATTATACGACTACCTCGCTTCCGTTTCAGTCAAAAGTGAATCATGGTGAAGTGGATTCCTACTATGTACGCAGTACCCATCAAGGTATCATCACACCAGAGGAATTTCGTGCCGCAAATCTGCTGATGGAGCAGAGAAGGCAAAAAATCATACCGCCTTCTTTACATACGTACCCGTTTAAACGGAGAATTTTCTGTGGTACCTGCAATTCGGTCTTCCGCCGAAAAACAATGGATGGGAATATATATTGGGTCTGTATTGGAAGAGATAAAAACCGAACAGATGACTGCCCAATTATGCCAGTTCTTGAGATTAAAATCGAGCGGGCATTTCTTCGGCTACATTATAATCTTCGGCATCAGGGTCTGCCCATCCTCACCCAACTGCTTGCGGATCTCCAGTGCGCCCGAAAGGGCAAGCTGCTTTGGAGCCTGGACATCGTGGCACTCAACCAGAAAATTGCAGACATCACCCGTCAGGATCGACTGTTGGCCCAGCTCAAGCAGCAAGGGCTTGTTGATCCTGATATTTTTATATCCCGCCGAAACGAGCTGGCGAAACAGCTCCGCACCGCAAAGCTGGAGAAGGAACGGTTCCTGGAGGCTGAGGAGGATCAAACGATCCAGCGGACCCAGGAGCTGATAGAGACCCTGGAGGCCGGGCCGGACTTCCTGGACGTCTTCGATGGGGAGCTGTTCCGTGAGCTCGTGGACAAAATCATCGTGGAGAGCAATGAGCGCCTGCGGTTCCGGCTGGTCAACGGCCTGGAGCTGACAGAGCCCATAGAACGGACGGTGAGATGATGGGGAGCAACCGGAAGCGGCCCTTCGGCTACCGGATGAAGTTCGGGGAAATCGTGCTTCACCCGGCAGAGGCGGAGACGGTGCGCTGGATTTACGACAGCTACCTGTCCGGGGCCAGCTATAACGCCCTGGTGGACAAGCTCCGGGAGCGGGGTGTCCCCTATGACGGGGACAAGCCCTGGAACAAGAACATGGCGGCCCGTATTTTGTCAGACCGCCGGTACACCGGCGAGGCCGGATTCCCGCAGATCATCCCGGAGCACCAATTCAACATGGCCCAGGTGCGGCGGCAGGAGCGGGCAAGCCCCTGCAAAAAGACGCCAGCACAGAAGGAACTGCGGAAGCTGTGCGGCGGCAACCCACCGGCCTGGGTGGAACGGCAGGTGCTGGGCCTCCTGAATCGACTAATCCAGCACCCGGAGTTCATCACCTGTCCAGCTTCAGAGACGGAGCCATCCGCAGAGGCAAAAAAGCTGCGCCGGGAGCTGGACGAGTTCCTGCACCGCCCGCCGGTGGATGAGGCCCAGGCAAAGAACCTGGCCTTCCGGCTGGCCGCCCTCCAACTGGACGCCATCGGGCCGGAGGAGTATGAAACCCTACGCCTCCGGAGGCTGTTCCAGGGGCGGCCTCCCATGGAGGAACTGGAACAGGAGCTGCTCCACGAGAGCGTCCGCCGTATCACCGTCAGCAACGGGACGGTCACCGTCCTGCTGAAAAATAACCAGACCTTGGAAGGAGGAAAAGGTACATGAACGATACCGCGCCCAACATCATCGTCATTCCAGCCAAAGTGGAGACTCCCCAGGAACAGGAGAAGAAGCGCCACCTGCGGGTGGCCGCCTACTGCCGGGTGTCCACCGACAGCGAGGAACAGCTCTCCAGCTATGAGAACCAGCTGGCCTACTACACCGAGAAGATCATGAAGGAACCGGGCTGGACCATGGCGGGGGTATTCGCGGACGAGGGCATCACCGGCACCTCCACCTGCAAGCGGAAGGAGTTCCTGCGGATGATCCGCCAGTGCAGGCAGGGGAAAATCGACATGGTCCTGGCCAAATCCGTCTCCCGCTTCGCCCGCAACACCGTGGACACCCTCAACTTCACCCGGGAGCTGCGGGGCTTGGGTATCCCGGTGATCTTCGAGGAACAGAACATCAACTCCATCTACCCGGAGAGCGAGTTCCTCATCACTCTCCACGGGGCTTTCGCCCAGGCTGAGAGCGAGAGTACCAGCAGCCGGGTGCGCTGGGGCAAGCGCCAAGCCATGCGGTCCGGCCATGTTACCATGCACTACGAGAACCTGCTGGGCTATGAGAAGGGGCCGGACGGCAAGCCAAGGATTGTCCCGGAGCAGGCGGAGACTGTCCGATTTATCTATGACCGCTATCTGGCCGGGGACACCACCCGCGAGATCAAGGCTGCCCTGGAAGCACAGGGAACGCCCACGGTTTCTGGGAAGGGGGTGTGGATGGCCTCCCATATCCGGAGTATCCTGACCAACGAGAAATACTGCGGGGACGTCCTGCTCCAGAAAACGTTCATCCAGGACTGCATCAGCAAGAAGGTGATCCCCAACACCGGACAGCTCCCCAAATATCTGATCCAGAACCACCATGAGGGTATCGTCAGCCGGGAGACCTTCGACGCTGTCCAGCTGGAGATGGCCCGGCGCAACGCCAAGGCGGGCGCCACGAGAAAGAGTACGCCCACCGGCCGGGGCAAGTACAGCGGCAAGTATGTGTTGAGCAACCTGCTGTTCTGCGGGGAGTGCGGCACCGCCTACCGCCGGTGCGTGTGGACCCAGCACGGGATGAAGCGTCCCGTGTGGCGGTGCGTCAGCCGGCTGGACTATGGGAAGAAGTTCTGCACCCAATCCCCCACCCTGGACGAGGAACCGCTCCAGCAGGCTATCCTGGCCGCGGTCAACGCCGTCATGCTGGACCGTGACACCCTGGCCCGGCAGCTTGCTACCGTCATGGAGTGGGGGCTGGCCCCTGTTCTGGGGGAGAGCATGAGCCTGGCGGACATCGACCGGGCCCTGGAGGAACTGAGCGTCCAGTTCAACAGCTTGCTGGCGGAGGCGTCCGCCAACCCCGGGGCGGATTACACGGAGCGGTTCCGGGAGCTGTCCGAGTCCACCGCCCGGCTCAGGGAGCGGAAGGCTCGGCTGGAGGGGGCCTGCCAGGAACAGGGCCGGCTTCAGAACCGTCTGCGGGCGGTATCTGCCGCCATGGAGCACATGTCGGCGGCGCTGGCGGAGTGGGACGAGGATGTCATCCACCAGCTGCTGGAGAAGGTGACGGTGCTCTCCCGGGAGAAGCTCCGGGTAACCTTCCGGGATGGCCGGGAGATCGAGCAGGCGGTCAATCAGCCCAAAAGGAGGTGTATCACAGCATGAAGATTTTTGCAACGGGCGACACCCACGGGAATTTTGAGCGGTTCCGATCGGAATACTTCCCGGAGGGCAAGGAACTCACCAAGGAGGATGTGGTGTTTCAGCTGGGGGACTTTGGCGGCGTGTGGTTCGGGGATGAACGGGATGACACGGCCCTGGACTGGCTGGATGGCCTGCCCTTCACCGTGGCCTTTGTCTCGGGCAATCACGAAAACTACGATGCCCTGGCCCGATATCCGGTAGAGACCTGGCACGGCGGCAAGGTGCAGCTCATCCGGCCCCACGTGCTCCACCTGATGCGGGGACAGGT
>ERZ1090860.314-NODE-315-length-29515-cov-34.748405_pt1 | contig 29515 bp, 21 predicted proteins | sample MGYA00478483_ERZ1090860 | MGnify/ENA primary metagenome ERZ1090860 (study PRJEB33644, sample SAMEA5815741) | chicken gut metagenome | biome: Chicken; feature: Gastrointestinal Tract; material: Caecum | place: Ireland | collected 2019-01-01 | study: A study of the...
CGAGATTAGCTGCAGTCTCGTGGGCTCGGAGATGTGTATAAGAGACAGCCCCTGGGCGGCGGGGGTGTGCTGGGGCACATACAGCCGGCTGAGCAGGATCAGGACGATGACGCCCGCCGCCAGCATGATGCCGTTGATGAGCTTCCAGCCGCCGAAGCTGAAGGCGTAGTTGCCCAGCAGGAACTGGCTGCCGCTGGTGCCGATGCCCTGCAGGAAGAAGAGGATGTTGACCATCAGCGGACCGTAGCCGAAAAAGACGGCGGGGGCCAGGATGTTCAGGGTGGTGTTGAGCAGGGTGGAGGCACCCAGGGCCAGGAACATGGTCAGCAGGATGGCGTAGTAGCTGTCGCTGACCAGGTTGATGATCAGGGCCAGCCCCCACAGGCAGATGGCCGCCGCCGTGACCTTCTTGCGGGGGAACACGTCCAGCAGCTTGCCGCCGATGCTCAGGAACAGCAGGTTGCCCGCGTAGCTCACCGTGACGATCATGGACAGCATGGTGTCGGTCAGGCCGTAGCGCTCCTGGAAGATGGGGGCGAAGATGCCCCGCAGGGCGTCGTTGATGCCCAGGGCCATCATCAGCAGCCCGAAGCAGAGCAGGGGCAGCCAGGGGCTCAGGCGTTTGGTTTGGGAATCGGTTTGGTTCATCATGAAGCTCCTTTCTGGAGATCAGCGGTCACCGCGGCCGCCCAGGATCAGGGTCCAGCGGGCGTGGAGTTCGGCACCGTCCAGGCGGTACTGCTCCTGCAGCTGGGGACCGCAGCTGTTGGAGCCCACCCCGCTCTGGTCCGCATCCAGGCAGAGGACGCAGTGGTCGGCGGGGGTCAGCTCCCAGGAATGGGCGGCAGCGGTCAGGGCCTCCTGGGTGTCAAAGCCGGCACTGAAGGCGAAGGGACGGTCGGAGGTGATCTTCAGGCCGCCGATGCGGGTGGGGTTGGTGAACACCACCTGGTCGCAGTCCCAGTGGCTGCCGTATTCCTGGGGCTTCAGGTAGGGACAGTGCAGCTCCCGCAGGTCCTGTTCAAAGCAGCCGTGCCAGCTGGCCTGATGCTTGTCCCGGTAGCTTTCCCCGGGGCCCATGCCCTGGTACGCCACATGGCAGAATTCCTTGGGCAGGAAGAACCGCAGCCCGAACCGGGGCAGGAAGGGAAACTCGGTGTCCCGCCGGGCGTCGATGTCCACCGTGATATTGCCTGCGCGGAGGATCGTCCAGGTGATGGTGCCCCGCACAAAGGCCTGACGGCTCACCGAGCCCAGAGAAAAGTCGGTGGCTATGATAATCTTGCCGAGCGGGTGGAGAATCCGGGTGCCGTAGGTGCGCAGCCGGGCCTGATCATACCCCGCATACTTCCACTGGGGCACCATCTCGATGTCGTTGTCGGTGGGGGCCCGCCAGACGTTGAACTGGATGGGCTGGTCCAGCAGCTGGATGCGGGAAGGTTTGTCCTCCATCCGGTCCAGGCTGCCGGCATAGGTGTCATAGCGGTAGAGGAAGTCCCCGCCGTCCACCGTGATGTAGCGTGCGTCCTCCTCCGCTACCAGGCAAGGGATGCCGTCAAGGCTTTCGGGCTCTGCCGGGGCGGTGCGCACGCCGGCGGGCAGCTCGTCAAAGCCCAGCAGGGTGCCTTCGGGCTGGAGCAGGCCGGTGGACAGGTATTCCACCCGCCAGAAGCAGCGGCCGTACACATTCTCAGGCAGGGTCAGGGCCGGCAGTTCGGCCCAGGCATCCCCGTGGGGCGCCGCCGCCGGGGCGGGGCAGTAGCCGCTTTGCAGGGTGCAGGTTCCGCAGGTCAGGGTCCAGCGCAGCTGCACCGCCTTTTCCAGACTGGTGAAGTCCAGCATGTTGCGCAGCAGCACCCGGCGGTTGTCCAGGTCCCCCTGCTGCAGCCGCACCGGGCGCCAGACGTTGCGGAATTCCAGCAGGTTGGGCTTGACCTCCCGCTCGGGGCTCACCAGGCCGTCCACGCAGAAGTTGCCGTCGTGGGGGTATTCGCCGCTGTCCCCGCCGTAGAGCAGGTGGCCTTCGGCGTCCCGCACCGCGTGGTCGCACCATTCCCACACAAAGCCGCCGCACAGGAAGGGATACCGCATGATCCGCTCGTGGTAGTCCTCCAGGTCTCCGGGGCCGTTGCCCATGGCGTGGGCGTACTCACACAGGATGAAGGGTTTGTGGTGGGCGGGCTGGGCGGCGGCGTAGGCGTCGATGTCCGCAAAATCCGGGTACATCCGGCTGTAGAAATCCAGGTCGCTGAAATCGTAATGGCTGCCCTCCGGCACATACCGGGCACCCTCGTAGTGGCGCAGGCGGCTGGGATCCCGCTCCCGGGTCCAGCGCAGGGCGGCCTCAAAGGTGCAGCCGTAGGCGCACTCGTTGCCCATGGACCAGAACAGCACGCTGGGACGGTTCTTGTCCCGCTCCACGCACCGCTGCACCCGGTCCACCGTGGCCTCGGTCCAGTCGGGGTTGTCCGCAATGGGCTGGTTCCACCGGTTCAGGTGGGTGGTCCAGTTGTTCTCCTTCTTGTACACCTGGTCGGTGCCGTGGCTCTCGTCGTCCGCTTCGTCCATGATGTAGAAGCCATACCGGTCATACAGCCAGTAATACTGGGGGCTGTTGGGGTAGTGGCTGGTGCGGATGGCGTTGACGTTGTGGGCCTTCATCAGCTGCAGGTCCCGCTCCATCTGCTGGCGGGAGATGGTGTACCCGGTGTCCGGGTCGGAGTCGTGACGGTTGACCCCGTGGAGCTTGATGGCCTGCCCGTTGAGCATCAGGCGGGTGTTTTCCACCCGCACCTCCCGCAGGCCCACCTGCTCGGTGATGCATTCCCCGGCCGTGCGCATGACCAGCTGGTAGAGGTAGGGGTCCTCCCCGCACCAGAGATGGGGCTGTGCCACCCGGGCGGTGAACTCGGGACCTTCGGCGGTGCCCTGGTCCACCACGGCGCCGTCGGCGTCCAGCAGCTGCCAGTCCACCGGCACGGGGGCATCGTCCAGATACTGCAGCTCCACCCGCACCGCGGCATGGTCGGCGTGGCCGGGGGTCACCCCTTCCAGGCTGGTGTGCAGGAAATAGTCCCGGATGCCGGTTTCGGGGCGCAGCAGCAGGAACACATCCCGGAAGATGCCGCTCATGCGGAACTTGTCCTGGTCCTCCATATAGCTGCCGTCGCACCACTTGAGCACCAGCACCCGCAGCTCGTTCTTGCCGGGATGGAGCAGGTCGGTGATGTCGAACTCGCTGGTGGAGTGGGAGACCTGGGAGTAGCCCACAAATTCCGTGTTCACCCACAGGTAGAAGCAGGAATCCACCCCTTCAAAGTCCAGCCACACCCGGGGCGTGTCCGGACGGGGGGTATATATAAAGGTACGGCGGTACAGCCCGCAGGGATTCTCCCGGGGAACATAGGGCGGGTCGAAGGGGAAGGGATACCGGGTGTTCACATACTGGTGGTGGTCCACCCCGTAGTTCTGCCACACGGCGGGCACCGGCACGGGGCGCCATTCCTTGGGGGAGGGGCAGGAAAAGGGGGCCAGACGTTTGGCAATGGCGGGATCTTCCGAGGTGATGTCCGTAAAGGAATCATACCAGCAGAAATCCCAGGTGCCGTTGAGGGAGAGAAACCGGTCGGAGCACTCCCGTTCCAGGGAGTAGGGGCCGGGGCCCGCCGCGGGGATGTAATAGGCGCGGTTGGGCAGGGTGTTCAGATGCAGTTGGTGCGGGTCCTGATGACAGATGGGAATCGACGACATGGCACAGCCTCCTTGGAAAGAAAGAGTGGTGGCTCCTGCCCGCTGCACGGGCAGAAACATCTAGCTTGAGTATACTGGACAAATTCGCTAACAACAAGCGTATTTTTGCCGAATTTACCATTTTTCATTGCATTTTATGCGGTTTTATGGTATGTTGGGCTTAATGAGAACCCAGTGGCGATCCCGTTGGCCGGGGGAAAGGAGGGGAAGGGAAGATGAAATATTATCACAACTCACCTTTGCTGTATGAGAAGGGATTCTCGGTGGAGGTGTGTGACGCGGACAGCTTTGCCCAGGCGTCCACCTACTATTACTTCGACTACGATGAGCGCAACCATTCCATCAACATGGAGTTCCCCCACTTTCATCTGTACTATGAGATGATGATCCTGCTCAGCCCCAAGGCCTACCACTTTGTCAAGGGCAAACGGTACGACATCGTGGCCAACGACATCGTGCTGCTGCCGCCCTCCACCCTGCATCAGTCGGAATATCTGCCCGGGCCGCCCAGCGACCGCATCATCATCGGGTTCCTGCCGCCCCGGTCCGCCGGCTACTATGAACCGGGCTACCAGCGGCTGCTGTCCATCTTTGATGAAAACAGCCCCATCCTGCGCTTTCACCGGGAACAGCAGAACGCCATCTTCCAGCCGCTGAACGAGCTGGCGGAAGCCTGCCAGAACGAGCGGGACCGCAGCGTGCGGGACCTGATGATCCACACCAAGTTCACCGATTTCCTCACCCGGCTGTATCTGGCCCGGGGCAACAACCAGTACGCCCCCAATGTGCAGAACGGCATCAAGGAAAAGATCTACAACATCGCCAACTACATCCAGACCCATTACTGCGAGGACCTGTCCCTGAAACAGCTGGCGGACTGCTTCTATGTCAGCCCGTACTATCTGTCCCACCTGTTCAAGGAGGTCACCGGCTACACGGTGGTGCAGTACATCCAGCTCACCCGCATCAAGAATGCCCAGTTCCTGCTGCTCAACTCGGACACCCGCATCACCCAGATCGCGGCCCAGACGGGCTTTTCCAGCTTTTCCCAGTTCAACCGGGTGTTCCACAAGTTCTGCGGGGTCTCCCCCTCGGACTACCGCCTGTCCACCCAGCACACCCCCTACAGCGCCGAAAAGAGCATGTAAGCGCCCTTTTCCGGCATCACGAAAAAAACAAAGGCACCGGAGCCGGGCTTCGGTGCCTTTTGCTGTATTTGCAGGGGAAGAAAGAGGGGGATCAGCCCACCACGGTCACGCTGGTGATGTGGGGGTTGACGCCTTCGTACCAGTACAGGAAGCCTTCCATGTCGATGGTCTGGCCCACTTCCAGGTTCTTGACGGCGGCATACACATCGGTGGTGTTGTCGCACAGATAGCTCTCGATGGTGAAGGTGTAGGTCTGGCCGTTGCAGGAGGCGTTGAAGTACAGGTCATCGCCGTCGGTGCCGGAGCCGTCCCAGTTGTACAGGAACGCGTACTCCTCGTCGGAACCTTCCACGGTGGAGGGCTCCACGGTCAGGCCCTTGAAGCTGACCAGCTCGTTCTGGTGGTCGATGAGTTCATCGGTGCCCAGCAGGTCGGTCACGTCCAGGGGCTGGGCGATGAAGGGCTCGGCGTCGGCCACGATCTCAAAGGTGCCGTCGGTGATCTCCACCTCGCCGGACCACTCGCTCTTGTAGCCGGTGACCCGGATGCAGGTGCCCGGGGTCAGCTTGGCGTAGTCTTCCTCCGAGCAGGCCATGTTGTACAGGAAGTAGGCGCCGTCCTCGCTCTGGGCGTAGACGGTGGCCTGGTCTTCCCACCAGGACTGCTTGGCCTGGACGTAGGTCTCGATGGTGACTTCGGTGTCCACATCGGCGGCCATGTACTCCTCATGGGTCAGCACGGTGCCGGCCGCGGCAGCGGTGTCGGCGGTGGCGGCTTCGCTCTCGGAAGCGGCAGCGGACTCGGACGTGGTGTCGGCGGTGGACTCGGACGGGGCAGAAGAGCTCTGACCGGCGCAGGCGGTCAGGGAAGCGATCATGCCGAACGCCACCAGCAGGCTAAGAATCTTTTTCATTGTTGTTCCCTCCTAAAGGTAGGCCGGGGCATCCCTCGCGCCCCGGACAGTTCCATTATAGCCCAACGGGGCAAAAAATCAACAGATTGGGGCGTCTTGTCATTTTTTGAAAGATTTTCCTGCCGTTTTTTTCCGGGCCCGCACCCGGCGCAGCACCACGCAGGCCAGGATGCCCGCCCAGGCCGCGGCCAGGGCGCCCAGCAGGGCCACCGCGGTGGGGGGCAGGGGCCCCAGGTCCGCCTTGCCCGCCATGGCGGAAGTCTGGTCCAGGTGGTACAGGGCCACCGTGTCGGTGTACAGGTCCTGGATGTAGGCGTCGTCCACCGTCTGGCTGCGGCGCACGCTCTTGGTCACGCTCTCGATGAGGGAGCCCGCCGCGTCCCGCAGGGAGGCGGAACCGTTGAACACCGGGGTCACAAAGGTGTTGTCCAGGTTGTCCAGCAGCAGCTGCACCGCCGCCAGCTTGACGGCGTAGTGGGTGTCGTCGTCCTCCCCGGCCCGGGAAAGATAGTCCTGGTAGGCCGGGTCATTCTGGGCCTTGGTGGTCACCGGCACATAGCCTTCGGTCTCGGAGTAGGCGATCTGCACATCATTGGTCAGAAGATACTGGGCAAACAGCCAGGAGGCCAGCACCTCCTGGGGGTCGTCCTTGTTGAAGATACACACCGACGGCCCCTGGGAGATCATCTGGGGATGGTCCGGGTCAAACTGGGGCACCATCCGCACGGCGGTCTCAAAGTCCACCACCTTGTCCGGGGCAATGTCCATCAGGGGGGCGCTGCTGCCCATCCAGGTGGATCCGGCGGTGGAGTCCACCGCAAAGACGCACTGTCCGGCGTTCAAAAAGTTGGCGGGATAGCCCGACAGCTTGAAGGTGGAGAAGGCCCCGTCCGCCGTGTACCCCGCAATGCCTTTCAGAAGGTCGGTGGTCACGTTGTTGAACAGTTCGATCTCCCCGCTCTGGGTGGAGTAGCCCGCTCCCTTCTGTTTGAGCATCTGGATCATCATGTTGTCGGTGGACTTGTACAGGAAGGGCACCATGACCTTCTGCCCGTTGAGGGCGTAGGTGCCGTCGGCGTTCTGCTTGGCTGCCGCCTCGGACACCTCCCACACAAAGTCCCAGGTGAGCACGTCGGGCAGGGTGTAGCCCAGGGCTTCCACATAGGTCTTGTTCACATAGCAGGCCTCGGTGGAGCGCATGAAGGGCAGGGCGTAGCAGGTATCCCCCAGGTGGCATTCCTGCCAGAACTGGGGCACGATCTCACTCTGGGTGGGACCGTCGAATTTCAGGGCGCTGCCCCCCAGCCCGTACTCCGGGTCAGCGGCCAGGTCGTCCAGGGGCACCACCACATTGTCCCCGGTGAGGTAGGTGGCAATGTGGTCGGGGTAGGTGATGCAGACGTTGGGGGTGGTGCCGGTGGAGATGTTGGTGATGACGTCGTTGTAGATGTCCCCGTAGTCGGTGTACAGCCGCAGGGTCACGGTGATGTTGGGGTACAGCGCCTGGAAGTCCTCGATGGCCTTTTTATAGATGTCGGTCTGGGTCTTGTTGGTGTCGTTCTTGGCCCAGAAGGTGATCTCGTAGTTCTGGCTCTCGTCAAAGGATTCCGGCACCGCAAAGGCGGCCCGCTCCTGGCTGCCGTGGCACCCGGCCAGCAGGCCGGCGCACAGCACCCCGGCCAGCACCGCCCCCAGGGGGCGCAATAACCGATGGTTCATCCTTTCAACCCTCCTCTGGAAGCGCCTTCCATGATCTTGTTGCGGAAGGCCAGGAACAGCAGCACCAGCGGCACCGAGATGACCACCACGGCGGCCATCATGGCGGGGACGTTTTCCCGGCCGAAGCCCTCTTCCCGGATCTGCTGGATGCCGTTGGACACCAGGAAGTAGGCCTGGTCGTCGGTGATGAGCCGGGGCCAGACGTAGGAGTTCCAGCACTCGATGAGTTTCAGGATGGTGATGGTGACGATGGTGGGCCGGCAGATGGGCACCATGACCTTCCACAGATATTTCAGGTCGGAGGTGCCGTCCACCTTGGCGGCCTTGTACAGCTCCTCGGGCACCTGCTCAAAGTTCTCCTTTAATAAATAAATGTAGAACACCGAGGTGATGGAGGGCAGGATCAGACCGGGAAAGCTGTTGCGCATGTCCAGGTTGGTGATGGTCACAAAGTTGGTGATGACCACCAGCTCGTTGGGGATCATCATCATGGACAGAAACAGCCCGAAAACGAAATCCCGGCCCCGGAACCGCAGGCGGGCAAAGGCGTAGGCGGCCAGGGTGCTCACCACCACCATGACCGCGGTGGTGATGACCGCAAAGATCAGGGTGTTCAGCAGATACCCGCCCAAAGGCACGGCGGTGAAGGCCTGCCTGTAGTTGTCCAGAGTGGGGGAGAGGGTGAAGAAGGAGGGCACATACTCCGAGTTGTAGGCGCTGTAGCTTTTGACCGAGGTGAGCACCATCCAGTAAAAGGGGAAGAGCACCACCACGGCCCAGATGCTCAGGGCCAGGTAGGTCAGGGCCTTGAGAAAGCCGTTTTTCCGTCCGGCGGCCTTGCGGCGGGCCTCAAATTCGGTGTGGGTCATTGGATATGCACGCCTCCTTCCGAAACCCGGCGGCTGATGAGCAGGTTGATGCAGGTGATGGTCAGTACGATGACGAACAGGATGATGGCCGCCGCCGATGCGTAGGAGGGATAGCCGCCGCTGTCCCCGTAGAGCATGTCGTACACATAACCCACGATGGTGTTCATCCCGGCGGCGTTCAGGTCGGTGCCGAAGAGGGCCACCGCGTCACTGTAGGCCTTGAAGGCGCCGATGAAGCCGGTGATGACCAGGTACACCAGCATGGGGGCGATCATGGGCAGGGTGATGCGGAAGAAGATGCGGGCGCGGGAGGTGCCGTCCACCCGGGCGGCCTTGTAGTAGTCGGGGTTCACCGAGGCCAGCGCCCCGGTAAGTACCAGGATCTTGAAGGGCATGACCACCCAGATGGTGTAAAAGCAGAGGACGAACATCTTGGCCCAGTGGGGACCGTTGATGAAGTCGATGGGGCCGGCGCCGAACCAGCGGAGCATCAGGTTCACCAGGCCGTCGGTGTACTCGGTCTTCTGGAAGAGCACCATGAACACCAGGCCCACGGCCAGGGTGTTGGTGACGTAGGGCAGGAAGTAGATGGTCTGGTAGAGGTTGCGCAGAGGCCGGATGGAAGCCAGCGCCGCCGAGATGGCCAGGGCCAGCCCGGTGGACACCGGCACCGTGATGATGACCAGCACAAAGGTGTTCTGCACTGCCTGCAGGAAGTAGGGGTCGTGGAGCACATAGGAGTAGTTGTACCATCCCGTGCCCCAGTAGCTCTGGGAGGCAAAGTTGAAGCCTTCCTCAAAGGAATAGATCAGCACGTCGATGACCGGGTAGACCAGGAACACCGCCAGCAGTGCGGCGGCGGGCAGCAGGTACAGCCAGGCCTTGCGGGAAGAGCGGTCCATGCACCGGCCCCCTTTCAGCGGCGGGCGCCGGACAGGGCAAAGGGCAGGCGGCGCTCATCGGCTTTATCAAAAAGAAAGACCTTGTCCGGTTTCAGGGCAAAGTGAACGGTGGGGTCGGCGGCGTTGACCAGGTTCCGGAAGGGGATGATGGCCCGGATGGTGTCCGCCTGACAGGCGGGATGGGTGCAGACGATGCTCACGTCCCGGCCCAGCACTTCCACCCGGCTCAGGGCGCAGGCCACCGGGCCGGTGCCGTCGGGCACAAAGCCTTCGGGGCGGATGCCTGCCCAGACCGGGCCGTCGGGGACGCCGGGAACATCCAGCACCGGGGCGTCAGCACCCTTCAGGTACAGCTTGCCGTCCTTGACGGCAGCGTCAAAGACGTTGATGGGCGGGGTGCCCAGGAACTTGGCCACAAAGAGGTTGGCCGGGTCGTCGTAGACCTGCTGGGGCTCCCCCTGCTGCATGAGCACCCCGTTCTTCATCACCACGATGTGGTCGGAGATGCTCATGGCCTCCTCCTGGTCATGGGTGACAAAGATGGTGGTGATGCCGGTGGCCCGCTGGATCTTGCAGATCTCCTCCCGGGTCTGCAGCCGCAGGCGGGCATCCAGGTTGGACAGGGGCTCGTCCAGCAGCAGCACCCGGGGCGTCTTGACCAGGGCCCGGGCGATGGCCACCCGCTGCTGCTGGCCGCCGGACAGTTCCCGGGGCTTGCGGTCCAGTAAATCCTCGATCTGCACCAGCTTGGCGGTCTCCACCGCCCGACGGCGCATCTCCGCCTTGGAAAGCTTCTTGTCCCCCTTCAGGTTCTCCAGGGGGAAGGTGATGTTCTGCAGCACCGTCAGGTGGGGGTACAGGGCGTAGTTCTGGAACACCATGCCCACACCCCGCAGCTCCGGCGGGGCGGCGGTGACGTCCTCCTCCCCGAAGAAGATCTGTCCGGCGGTGGGGGTCTCCAGACCGCAGATCATATTCAAAGTGGTGCTCTTGCCGCAGCCGGAAGGGCCCAGCAGCCCCACCAGCTTGCCGTCCGGCACCGTAAAACTCAAGGAATCCACCGCCGTGACCTCGCCGGACGTTCCCTTGCCCCGGGCGGGGAACCGCTTGGTCAGGCCAACCAATTTGATATTCATGCACACATCTCCCCAATGTCAGCAATATGAAGCCATTATACCGCATTTGCCGGGGCATCACAAGCGCGGGCGGGGGCGGGGCCGGGGGTGCTCCGGGCCCGGAAAAGCCCGCCGGACAGGGGTCCGGGGGGAGAGAACAGGGAGGATATCTGATAAAGAGTCCCAATAACGGGACATATTTTCAGAAGGGGCGGTGGAAAATTCTTCCAATTATAGGCAAAGTGCGGTGGTGGAAAGCAGAACCGAAAGAAAAGAAATCCTCCTGTTACAGCCGTATGGATATGGATACAGGCTGAAATCCGGGAAAAACAAGAAGTGTTAAAAAGATGTGAAGAATATGAACATTGTGTAAAGTGCATAAAAAAACGCCCGGACTATCGTGATTATGGAGATAGACAAACTGATATATCAGTAGTAATATATCAGTGTAATATATTTTTCAAGGAGGTATCCCATGGTTAATCTCATTGCGGGCGTATTGCTGCTGATCACCTTTATCGGGCTGATCGCGTACTGCGCCAAAGGCGGCAACCTGCTGATCGGCTTTATCGTGACGGCACTGCTCTGGTGCATCATCGGTCGTGTGCCCATCACCACGGTGGTCAATGATGTCTTTGAAAAGTCGGTGGAAAGTTACGGCGCGACCATCGCCATCATCGTATTCGGTGCTTGGTTCGGCCGCGTTCTGGTGGACACCGGCATTGCGGGCTACATCATTAAAAAGACCGTGGAGCTGGCCGGCGACAAGCCCCTGCTCACCACCCTGCTGCTGAACTTCGTCTGTGCCCTGATCTTCTGCAGCGCCTTCGGCGTCGGCTCGGTCATGGCCATCGGCATGATCGTGCTGCCCATCATGTTCTCCCTGGGCATCGACAAGAAGACGGCCGTCGGCTCCTACATGCTGGCGGTGGCTGCCGGCATGTACCTGAACATCGCCTACGTCAGCCAGTTCTTCGCTGTCTTCCCCGACATCACCTATGATGCCAAGTACCGCACCTTCGCCATCATCGCCACCATCGTCAGCGTGCTGGTCATGGCCGTGTACATCGTCTTCAACTACACCAGACAGCGCAAGAACCGCGCTTTCGCCGCCGCTCCCAAAGTGGAGGCCAAGCCCCTGCCCTGGTACTGCGTCATCGTTCCCTTCGTTCCCATCGTGATGGTCTCCTTCTTCTCCTGGCAGCCCGTGCCCTCCTTCCTGCTGGGCATCTTCCTGGGCCTGCTGTTCACCCGCAACATGACCAGCTACTCCAAGGCTGTGGAAAAGGTCCAGAAGACCCTGTATGACGGCGTCGCGGACTCCGGCCTGCTGATCGGCATGCTGTACGGCGTCAACATCTTCCAGGCGGCCGCCAAGCAGGTGGCCCCCATCCTGCAGGACCTGCTGGGTGACATCATCCCCACCTCTCCCGTTGTGCTGCTCATCGCCTTCTGCGTGCTGGCTCCGCTGGCCCTGTTCCGCGGCCCCCTGATGATCTGGGGCTCCGGCATCGCGCTGGCTTCCATCCTGCAGGCCATGGGCGTGTTCACCGAACCTTATCTGTTCATGCTGTTCCTGGTGCCGCCGGTGGCCATCGTGGCTTCCGCCTGCCCGACCCAGTCCTGGACCATGTGGGCTCTGAGCTATGCCAAGCTGGAACCCAAGAACTACATCAAAGCGAACCTGCCCTGGGGCTGGATCGCCTGCATCATCATCCAGATCGTGGGTTATCTGACTTACAGCATCGTCTGATCTTCCCCCTTCCGTACGCACAACGGTGCCGGCCAACATTGCGCATGGCTGGCGCCGTTTGTGCTTGAAGGGCGGCACACCGTGACACAATGAGGGAAAATACTATGGCAAAAAGATCCATCCGCATCGGCATCGACGTGGGCGGCACCCACACCAAGGCTGTCGCCATCGACAACAATACCAACGAGATCGTGGGCAAGGGCTCGGTCATGACCACCCACTTCGCCAAGGAGGGCGTGGCCCGGGGCGTTGTGGAATCCTTCCAGAAATGCCTGGAGACCAGCAACATCAGCCCGGATGAAGTCATCTTCATCGCCCACAGCACCACCCAGGCCACCAACGCCCTGCTGGAAGGCGACGTGGCCAACGTGGGCGTCATCGGCATCGGCAAGGGCGGCCTGGAAGGCTTCCTGGCCAAGCGCCAGACCCGCATCCCGGACATCGACCTGGGCACCGGCAAGTTCATCCACATCGACTCCGAGTTCATGAAGGCCAAGGAGATGAACCACGACAGCGTCAAGGCCATGATCCAGAAGATGTACGACCAGGGCGACCGGGTCATCGTGGCCTCCAAGGCCTTCGGCGTGGATGATATGTCCGAGGAACGCCTGGTGGCCGAGACCGCCGAGGAGATGGGCATGCCCGCCTCCATGGCTTCGGACATCACCAAGCTGTACGGCCTGACCACCCGCACCCGCACCGCGGCCCTGAACGCCAGCATCCTGCCCAAGATGATGGAGACCGCCAACAGCACCGAGTCCTCGGTGCGCTCCACCGGCGTCAAGGTCCCCCTGATGATCATGCGCGGCGACGGCGGCGTTATGGAAGTCAACGAGATGAAGAAGCGCCCGGTGCTGACCATGCTCAGCGGCCCCGCGGCTTCGGTCATCGGCGCTCTGATGTACCTGCGTGCCTCCAACGGCATCTACTTTGAGGTGGGCGGCACCTCCACCAACATCGGCGTCATCAAGAACGGCCGTCCCGCCGTGGACTACGCCATCATCGGCGGTCACCGCACCTACGTCAACTCCCTGGACGTGCGCGTCCTGGGCGTGGCCGGCGGTTCCATGGTGCGTGCCGGCAAGGGCGGCATCGTGGACGTGGGTCCCCGTTCCGCCCACATCGCCAACATGGGCTATGCCTGCTTCACCGACACCGCCCTGTTTGAAGGCGCCACCCTGTACCACATGCAGCCCCGGGAGAACGACCCCGACGACTATGTGGCCATCCGCCTGAACAACGGCGAGAGCGTCACCATCACCAACACCTGCGCCGCCAACGTGCTGGGCATCCTGGCCGAGGGCGACTACGCCCGCGGCAACGTGGAATCCGCCCGCAAGGCCATCGGCCTGCTGGCCCAGGAGGTGGGCATGTCCATCGAGGACACCGCCCGGGCCATCCTGCAGAAATCCACCGACAAGATCAAGCCGGTCATCGAGGACCTGATCGCCAAGTACAAGATCGAGCGCGACCAGATCGTGCTGGTGGGCGCCGGCGGCGGCGCGGGCACCCTGCTGACCTTCACCGCCAACGACATGGGCTTCAAGTACCAGATCCCCGAAAACGCCGAGGTCATCTCTTCCATCGGCGTGGCCCTGGCCATGGTCCGTGAGATGGTGGAACGCACCATCCCCAACCCCACCGCCAAGGACATCGCCGAACTGAAGAAGGAAGCCAAGGAGATGGCCATGAACTCCGGCGCCGTGGAGGACAGCGTGGAAGTGTACGTGGAGATCGACGAGCAGGCCCAGAAGGTCACCGCCATCGCCATGGGCTCCACCGAGGTCAAGACCACCGACCTGATGAAGAACTGCGACGAGACGGAAGCCGTGCAGATCGCGGCGGAATCCGTGGGCGTGGACCCCAAGGACGTGGAGCTGGAAGCTTCCAACGGCCAGGTCTTTGTGGTCACCTGCCAGCAGGGCAGCCGCAAACAGCTGCGGGTCATCGACAAGAAGGGCTTCATCAAGATCCAGCGCTCGGACGGCGGCTGCCTGCGCACCACCATGGCCAACGTGGCCGATGACCTGAAGAAGATCTGGGATGCTTCCTCCAACTTCTCTTCCGAAGTGCGCATCAACCCCGACGTGTATGTCATCGCCGGGTCCCGGGTCATTGACTATTCCGGCATTCCGGAGTACGCTCAGGTGGAAGGCCTGATCGAGGCCGAACTGGCGGACAAGGAACCGGATGACGAGATCATTCTGGTGCTGGCCAAGAACGCATTGCGCTGACCGGCTTCCAGGCAAGGGCCGGCCCCGTGGGGGACCGGCCCTTGTGCGTGCGGACCCGGGCAAAGGAGAGGGATATGTGCACCCAATGGAGCGATGAAAACTGGTACGCCCTGTTCCTGCAGGGGGATCCTGTTGCCAGACCGTTGAATTCTTCGCAGAAATCTTCTATAATAAGGCTGTCAATGCAGGAAGCAAAGAGACAAATGCAGACGCTGCGGCAGCGGTTCGGCACCGAAGAACCCGAACCCTGTCTGCGGCAGCTTGGCTACCGGATCGAAGAAGAAAACCCGGAACTGATGCTCCATTTCCTTTATATGGGACTGACGGTGCCGGACGAACACAAGGTCTGTCTGAACAGGACCGTCCTGGGCGTATTGGAACAATACATGCACACCCATCTCCCCGCCGGGGACCCGCAGCGGGAAAAACTGCGTGATATCGTCTTGTATCACGAGCTTTTCCACGTGCTGGAAGAAACGTCCGAAGGCATTTACACCCGCCGCGTCTACGCCACGCGCAAGCTGCTGGGCTGCATCCCCTGGAAAAGCAAGGTGGAGGCGGCCAGCGAGATCGGAGCGGTCCACTTTTCCAAGCTGATGGCAAGGGCGGAATTCTCCCCCTGTCTCTACACCAGGTATCTTCTTGCGGCAACGAACCAAAAGACAGATATGGATGGTGCGTACGGTGATGGAAAAGAAAGTGGATGGCGGTGACGTTTACTCCGTCCTGCGGGACGACATTATCAATCTGCGGCTGCGCCCCGGTGCGTTTTTCAGCATCCGGGACCTGTGCGCCTTCTATAATGTCGGGCGTTCGCCCGGGCGGGAAGCCCTGATCCGGCTGGAACAGGAAGGCCTTGTGACCTTTCTGCCCCAGCGCGGGACCATGATCTCCAAACTGGACCTGGAACGGATCGACAACGAACGCTATATCCGCCGCTCCATCGAAGAAAATGTAATGAGGGACTTCGTCGGTATGTTCTCCAACTCGGTGATCCTGCACCTGGAAGAGATGATCCGGGAGCAGCGCGTGCTGCACAAAGGCGGGGATCATCGGGGATTTCTGGACGCCGACGACCGGTTCCATCGGGTTTTTTATCAGGGGGCAGAGCGCGAATACTGCTGCGATGTCATCGACAAGGAATGCAGCAACTATCGACGGATGCGCCTGCTGGCCCAGATGACCGACAACGACGCCATGGAAAAAACCATCGAAGAACACGTCCAACTGGTCAATGCCGTGGCCCTGCGTGACATGGAAAGGGTCATGTCCTGCTTTTCTCTCCACCTGGACCAGATCAAGAGCCAGGAACGCAAGATCCTGCGCCGCTTCGGCGATCTGTTCCAGAACGTCTCCGGCCAGGAACGGCGGGAAAACCCCGACCTGGACACGGATTTTCTCCTTTCCATCCGCGGCCACGGGCTCTGAGCCCGCCCACCCGCCGCGCCCTGCCTGCCGCAAACAGGCAGGTGAACAGGTTTGAACGATATGACAATGCCCGTCCGGCTGGACCATGCCCGCGCATGGCGTACCTATCTGGGCGGAAAACTGCTGGATACATGGAACGGCATCCCCGATGCCAGGGACACCAACTTCCCCGAAGAGTGGATCGCCTCGCTGGTGACCGCCCGCAACCCCGGCCGGGAACAGTTCCCGGACGAAGGTCTCAGCCGTCTGGCGGACCTTCCCGGGACCCCCTTCCTGCGCGACTGGATCGAACAGCAGGGCTCCCGGGCGGTGGGCGCGGACCACTGGGCCCGGTACGGGGCCTCCCTGGGGGTGCTGGTCAAGCTCATTGATGCCGGCGAACGGCTGACGGTGCAGGTCCACCCCGACCGGGACACCGCCGAAAAGCTCTTCCATTCCCGGTACGGCAAGACCGAGTGCTGGTATGTGCTGGGCGGCCGCACCATCAACGGGGAGGAACCCTGCATCTATCTGGGGTTCCGGCCCGGGGTGACCCGGAGCCAGTGGAAGGAGCTGTTCCAGGAACAGAACTGCGCCGGCATGCTGGCATGCCTGCACAAGATCCCCGTCCACAGGGGAGATGTGATCCTGATCCGGGGCGGGGTGCCCCACGCCATCGGCGCGGGCTGCTTCCTGACTGAGATCCAGGAACCCACCGACTACACCATCCGGGTGGAGCGCACCACCCCTTCGGGGCTGCGCATCGCCGACAGCGCCTGCCACCAGGGACTGGGCTTCGAGCGGATGTTCGACTGCTTCCACTTTGAGCCCGTCACCGAGGCGGAGGCCCGCCGCCGGTGGTTCCTGCACCACGACCCGACCCCGCTGCCCGACGGCGGGACCCGCCGGGTGCTGGTGGACCAGGGGGATACCCCCTACTTCGCCATGGAGGAACTGACCGTGACCGGCACCGCCCAGCTGCCGCCGGACGGCCGGTTCGGCATTCTGGTGGCGGTGGAAGGGGAGGGCTGTTTCCTGGGCCCCCAGGGCCAGACCATGCCGGTACGGCGCGGGGAACAGTTCTTTGTGCCCGCCTCGGCCGGGACGCTGGGCGTCCGGGCTTCGGGCACGCTGCGCCTGCTGCACTGCGGCGGGCCGCGCTGAATATCTGTACAGCCAACGGGCAGGGACCGCGGATGCGGCCCCTGCCTTTTTGCACGCCGCCGCGCTTGACAACCTCCGGGCGCCGCGTTAGGATTAAATGCGTGTTTTGTATATTTATAAAGGTGTGTGGTACAAAGGTGTATGAAAAATCTGTTTCCCTGACCGAGGGCAGTGTGGCCCGGGGGATGCTGGTGTTTGCGGTGCCGATCTTTTTCAGCAACCTGTTCCAGCAGCTGTACAACGCGGTGGACTCGCTCATCGTGGGCAACTTCCTGGGCGGGGACGCCCTGGCCGCGGTGGGCTCTTCCGGCAGCCTGATCTTCCTGCTCACCGGCTTTGTGAACGGGGTCAGCCTGGGCGCCGGGGTGCTGGTGGCCCGGTACTACGGCGCAAAGGACGAGGAGGCCCTGCGTCGGGCGGTGCATACCACCGTGGCCCTGGGCCTGGCCGCCGGGGCGGTGCTCACGGTGGTGGGCATGGCCCTCACTCCCCAGATCCTGCGCTGGATGGGCACCCCCGCTGAGGTCATGCCCAACTCGGTGGCCTATTTCCGGATGTACTTCCTGGGCTCCCTGGCCGTGGTCATGTACAACGTGGGGGCCAGCATCCTGCAGTCGGTGGGGGACAGCCGCAGCCCCATGTATTACCTCATCACCGCCTCGGCGCTCAATGTGATCCTGGACCTCTTCTTCGTCGCCGTGCTGGGCATGGGGGTGGGCTCCGCCGCCCTGGCCACCATCCTCTCCCAGACGGTGAGCGCGGTGCTGGCCTTCCGCAAGCTGAGCATGACCAAAGCCCCCTACGGGGTGCGCTGGCGCCAGGTGCGGTTCCACGGCCCCACCCTGCGGGCGGTGGTCATCCAGGGGGTGCCTTCCGGGGTGCAGAACTCGGTCATCTCCCTGGCCAACGTCATCGTGCAGGCCAACATCAACGCCTTCGGTGCCCAGGCCATGGCCGGGTGCGGCGCCTACAGCAAGGTGGAAGGCTTCGCCTTCCTGCCCGTGACCTGCTTTGCCATGGCCCTGGCCACCTTCATCAGCCAGAACATCGGCGCCGGCAGGCTGGACCGGGTGCGCCGGGGCATGCGCTTCGGCATGCTGACCTCCGCGCTGCTGGCCGAAGGGGTGGGCGTGGCCATGTTCCTGCTGGCCCCCTGGCTCATCGGGGCCTTCAACCCCGAACCGGAGGTCATCGCCTTCGGGGTGCGGCAGGCCCGCACGGTGGCGCTGTTCTACTGCCTGCTGGCCTTCAGCCACTGTTCCGCCGGCATCCTGCGCGGCCTGGGCCGGCCCATGGTGCCCATGGCCGTCATGCTGGCGGTGTGGTGTGCGCTGCGCATCACCTACATCACCGTCACCCTGCGGTTCATTCCCCAGATCGGGGTCATCTTCTGGGCCTATCCCATCACCTGGACCATCAGTTCGGTGCTCTTTGCCTGGTACCTGACCCACTGCCCCCTGCCCAGCCCCGGGGGCGGCGCCCCCGGCCACGGGGAACACGCCCGGGCCTGACCTGGTTTTGCCTTTCTGCGCCCTGCTCCGGCAGGGCGCTTTCTGTTTGTGAAAAAAACAGGAATGCTGATTGTAAAGAAATGGAAAAAGTGCTATAATACGACAGACTATCACATCCCCGGAGGCTGTGCCCCGGAAAAGGAGTTTGGGCAAAGATGAGCAAACGTCAGATCCTGGAATACCTGCTGGAAACCAACACCAGCGTTTCGGTGACGCAGATGTGCGTCTCCCTGCTGGTGGCCCTGGTCATGGGCCTGTTTATCTACTTCGTCTACCGGGCCACCTACCGGGGCACCCTGTATTCCAAAAATTTCAACCTCACCCTGATCCTCATTGTGCTGATCACCACCGTGGTCATGATGATCATCGGCACCAACCTGGCGCTGAGCCTGGGCATGGTGGGCAGCTTGTCCATCATCCGTTTCCGTACCGCCATCAAGGAACCCCGGGATATCGCCTTCCTCTTCTGGGCGGTGAGCATCGGTCTGGCCTGCGGCAGCGAATTCTATGTGGCCGGGGTGCTGGGCAGTGTGCTCATTGCGGTGGTGCTGGCCCTGGCCAACCTGGACCTGTACGATTCGGTGAGCTTTCTTCTGGTGGTCCGGGGACAGGAAGGTGCCCTGGACCTGGACGGGGTGCAGAAGGCCATCCGGGAAAAGACCCGCACCGCCAGACTGCGCATGCGCAGCCGCAGCGCCGGCAGCGATGAGGTCACCTTTGAACTGCGGCTGAAAAGCAAGTACGAGCACGACCTGGTGGAGGCGGTGGGCGCCTGCGCCGGGGTACAGAGCGTGAACCTGGTGAGCTACAGCGGGGAAAGCATCGGATGACGCCCTCCGTATACAAGAGGATTCTGGCGGTGCTGCTGCCCCTGGCCCTGCTGGCGGCCCTGGGGGCGGCGGTGGCCCTGCATCTGGCCGAAGCCCCCGGTCCCGACAGCTACGCGGGGCACACCGTCCTCATCAATGAGGTCTGCCCCAAGAACCTGACCGGCATCGCCGACGCCGACGGCAATACCGGGGACTGGGTGGAGCTCATCAACGTGTCCGGGGAGGACCTGGTGCTGGATGGCTGGGGCCTCAGCGACGACCCCGACCGCCCCTTCCGCTGGACCTTCCCCGAAGGCAGCACCATCGGCGGCGGGGCCAACAACATTCTGGTGATCTTTGCGGACGGGCAGGACTATTTTGACGGCACCAACCTTCACGCCAAATTCTCTCTGGCCCGCACCGGGGAGACCCTGGTGCTCACCGCCCCCGACGGCACCACCGTGGACACCTTGGAATACCCGTCCATGGAATATGACCTGACCTACGGCCGTCTGGCCGGCAGTGCCGACCGGGTGGGGGTGCTCACCGGCCCCACCCCCGGGGCGGCCAACAGCCGGGATTTCCTGGAAGAGACCGTCCTGCCCGCCGACTGGGGCGCGGTGAACTTTTCCGTCCCCGCGGGCTTTTATGACGAGGACTTTCAGCTGACCCTGTCCAGCGACGACCCTGACGCGGTCATCCTGTACACCCTGGACGGCAGCGTGCCGGACACCGATTCCCCGGTGTACACCGGCCCCCTCTCCATCGAAAGTCGGGCGGGGGAGAAAAACCAGTACGTCAGCCTGCCCACCGTTTTGTATGACGGCTGGCTGCTGGGGTATGCCTTTGCGTATGCCCCCGACCCGGTGGACAAGGCCACCACCGTCACCGCCCGCCTGTGGAAGGATGGGGTGCTGGGGGAGGAGATCAGTGTGCAGACCTACTGGGTGGGGGTGGACGCCGGCAGCCTGCCGGTGGTCAGCCTGACCTGTGAGGCGGACGACCTCTTCGGCCCCGAGGGCATCTATGTGGCGGGGCAGACCTACTACACCATGCGCAAATACGGCTCCGAAAACCCCCAGGGCAACTTCAACGGCAATGAGAAGGTGGACGGCCGGCTGCAGATCCTTGCCCCCGACGGCAGCGAAGCCTGGCAGGCACAGACCACCGTGCGGGTCTCCGGCGGATGGAGCCGCCAGGGGGTCAAGCAGAAAAACCTGCACCTGAAACTGCAGGACGACGCCACCTCCGGCATTCTGGACGCGGCTCCCGGCGGCGACGCCCTGGACACCCTGGTTTTGCGGGGCATGGGCAACGGCACCGTCTACCCGGCCCTGCACCAGGACGCCTTTTTGTCCAACTACCTGTACGACCTGGACATCGGCTGCCAGTACAACGTCCCCGTGACCCTGTTCCTGCAGGACGAATACTGGGGCGTGTACACCATCCGGGAGAGCAAGAACACCGATTTCTATGAGCGGCATTACGGCATCCAGGAAAAGGACCTGATCTGCCCCGGCACCACCGACGACGAGACCGCCCAGCCGGAAAAAAGCGCCTTCGGCCTGGGGGTGGACGCCCTGGACGCCACCACCCCCGAAGGCGAAGCCTGGGTGGAGGCCAACGTGGACGTGGAGGAGTACATCCGGTACACCATCGCCCAGATGTACACCTACAACGCCGACGGCATGTACAACGGCGGCAACAACTCGGTGCTGTGGAAGAGCAGCACCATCGACGAGGACAACCCCTACGCCGACGGCCGGTGGCGGTTTTTGCTCAACGACCTGGACGCCACCATGATCGACTACCAGGTGGACCCCTTCGCCTACCTGCTGGAAAACGACTTCTCCTTTGCCAACTGCGAAAATTCCCCCTGGTACTCGGTCATCGACAACCTGTTCCAGAAACTGTGGCAGGACCCGGATTTCCGGCAGCGGTTCGCGGAGGAATTCCGGGCGGAGATGGCCACCACCTACGCCCCGGAAAACATCGGCCCCGCCTTCACGGCCTGGGCCGACCTGCTGCGCCCCGAGACCCAGCGGGATCTGGACCGGCTGAAGGTGGACACCACCCCTCTGGCCCCCCTGGTCAGGCTGTTTGACGGCAGCGGGGTCACCGGGTGGGAGATGTCCATGGAAGAATGGGAGGAACAGGTGGACACCATGAACGAATACCTGGCCAACCGGGCGGACGTGATGCTCCGCTACCTGGACCAGTACCTGCAGGAGGCGGAGGGAGCATGAAAAGCCTGACCAACGCCCCCGCCCTGGCCGTGGACCGGCACGAGGAAAAGTTTTTGCTCAACCCCGGGGAGGCCGCCCTGGTCCGGGGCCTGCTGGACGGGGTGCTGCACCGGGACCGGTATTCCGCCGCCGGGGCCTACTACATCCGCAGCCTGTACTTTGACACCCCCTTTGACAACGACTACGCCGACAAGGTGCTGGGGGTCAGCGACCGGCGCAAGGTCCGCCTGCGCATCTACAGTACCGACGCGGCCGCCGCCCGCCTGGAACTGAAGGAGAAGCAGGGGATCTACTCCCACAAGACCGGCGTCACCCTGACCCGGGCCCAGGCCCAGGCCCTGATCGCCGGGGAGCGGGACTTCCTGTGCCGGAGCGCCGACGCCGCCGCCCGACGGGCGGGGAACCTGCTGGTGCAGGAGGCGCGCCGCCCCGCCGCCCTCATCGACTATGAGCGCACCGCCTGGACCATGCCGGTGGAGCGGGTGCGCATCACCCTGGACGAGCATGTGCGCGCCGCCAAGAGCGCGGCCCTCTTTGATGCGGCCGTCCCCATGGTGGGGGTACATTCCGGGGGCGCGGTGATCCTGGAGGTCAAGTACGACCACTACCTGCCCGGGCACATCCGCCGGATGCTCTCCGCGGTGCAGGGCCAGGGCATGAGCATCAGCAAATACGCCGCCGCCCGGGAATTTTTGTACTGAACCCCGCAGACTTTTCAACAAAAACAAGCCGCCCCGTGGAAAACGCTGCAAGGCGTTCGCCGCGGGGCGGTGTTCTGTTGGTATGTCGGGGACTCAGCGGCCGATGGGAGCGCACTTGGCCTTCAGCCAGGCCTTTTCCTCCTCGTTCAGGCGGGGAGCCAGGGTCTCGTACACATGCTGGTGGTAGTTGTTCAGCCAGTCGATCTGGGGGCGGCTCAGCTCGTCCACCAGCACCGGCTCGGTGGAGATGGGCACCACGGTCAGAGGCTCAAAGGCCAGCCAGTTGCCGTACTGGTTGGTGCCGGCAGACACGCATTCCAGCTCGTTCTCAATGCGGATGCCCACCTCGTCGGTCTCGTACACGCCGGGTTCGTCGGTGATGGTCATGCCGGGTTTGAAGACCACCCCGTTCTGAGGACGCAGGCTCTGGGGGCCTTCATGCACGTTGGCAATGAAGCCCACCCCGTGGCCGGTGCCGCAGCGGTAGTTGATCTTGTGGGCCCAGAGCGGCGCACGGGCAAAGGTGTCCAGGGCAAAGCCGGTGCAGTAATCCAGGAAGACCGCCCGGGCCATGTCGATGTGGCTCTGCAGGGTCCAGGTGTAATACTTGCGCTCGTTTTCGGTCAGGGGGCCCATGGGATAGGTGCGGGTGATGTCGGTGGTGCCGCAGTCATACTGGCCGCCGTTGTCAATGAGCAAAAAGCCCTTGCGCTCAATGGGGCTGTTGACCTCCCCCTCGGCGTGATAGTGCATCATGGCGGCGTTGGGGCCGTAGGCGGCGATGGTGTTGAAGCTGTCCTCCATGTACCCGGGCTGTTCGCTGCGGCGGCGCTGGAGCATGACCTCGATGTCGGTCTCCATCAGCTGCTTGCCTTCTGCCAGGGCCTTTTCCAGGTCCATCTCAAACCGCACCAGGGCCACGCCGTCCCGGATGTGGCATTCCCGGCTGTTGGCCAGCTCCACCGGGTTCTTGACCCCCTTCAGGGCGATGATGGGGTCGGCGCCCTCCTTCACGGTTAGGTGGGGGTTGGCCTCAATGGCGCTGTACAGGTCGTAGTTGGTGGTGGCGGGGCTGACCAGGATGGTCTCCTCGTCGGTGCGGCTGCGCACAAAGTCCAGCAGCTCGGTGTAGTCCCGCAGGGCCACACCCTGGGCGGCCAGGGCGGCGGCGTCTTCCTCGCTCAGGCGGCCCGGAGCCAAAAAGAGGGTGCAGCTGTCGGCAGTGATGTAGGCGTAGGACACCGCCAGCGGGGTGCAGGGCAGGTCATGGGCCCGCATGTTCAAAAGCCATGCCACGCAGTCCAGCCCGGTGACAGCCAGGGCGTTGGCGCCCTCCTTGGCCAGTTCCGCCCGCACGGCGGCGATCTTCTCGGCGGCATCGGCGCCGGTGACCTCCTTCTTCAGAAGGAAGCAGGGGGTGTTGGGCAGGGCCGGACGCTCGCCGCCCCAGATGGAGCTGACCACGTCCAGGCTGCGCAGGCTGGCGCCCACCTTTTCCAGGGTCTTGGCGTAGTCCCGCACGGTGGCGGTGGGCACGCAGGAGCCGTCCAGCAGCAGGGTCTGACCGGCGCTGAACTTCTGGGTCAAAAACTCCGCCACGGTGGGCACCCCGGCGGCGCCGGCGTGCATGGACTGGATCTCGGTGCCGGCCAGCTGCTTGTCCGCCTGGACATAGAACCGGCCGTCCACCCACAGGGCGCTCTCACTGCCGGTGACCACCAGGGTGGCGTTCTCCCCGATAAAGCCGGTGAGCCAGGGCAGGGCGTTGTAATAGGCGGGAACATATTCGCTGCAATGAGGGTCGCTGGTCATGACCAGCACGCCGTCGGCACCGTTGGCCTGGGCGGCCGCCCGCAGGGCGGCGATTTTTTCGTTCACGGTCAAAGTTGAACACTCCTTTATCTATCCCACAGGGGAACCGGATTTGGATGATATCCTTTGTAATTGTAGCACGTTTTGCAAAATAGTAAAGGGGCGGGGTTAGCAACGGCAAACCCTGCCCCTTTCCCGATAGGATCCCGGTCCCCTCACATGCGCACGATGCGGTAATACTGCCGTGCGGTCAGGGCGTACATCCCCACATAGCACAGCCCGAACACCGCCAGGGTGCCCCCGGCGCACAGCCAGAAGAGCACCGGGTCGGACAGCCCGAACACCGCGATCATCCGCATGAGCATGGGCGAGGCGGCCCCCAGGTGCAGGGCGGCCCCCGCCAGGGGCAGGAAGAACACCCCCAGCACCTGGGTGCGGATGGCGCCCCGGACCTCCCCGGCGCTGAGTCCCACCTGCTGCAGGATAACGAACCGGCTGCGGTCCTCATACCCTTCGCTGAGCTGTTTGTAGTAGATCATCAGCACGGTGGCCAGACTGAACATCAGGGCCAGGAACACCCCCAGAAAGACAAAACTGCCGTTCATGGCGTAGTACTGCAGCCGGATGCCCGCCCGGTTGTACACATACAGTCCGGCGTCAAACCCGGGCTGGATGCCCTCCCGGGGCAGGGCTGCGTCGATGGCGGCGGCGCAGTCCAGCAGCTGGTCCTCACTCAGGCCGGTGGGGTCCAGCAGCACCGAGTACCGGGCCCCCGCCATGGCCCCCGAGGCTTCGGCGGCCCGCACCGCCCCGGCCAGGTCCGCCCGCCGGGGCAGCACCACCCAGACGGTGCCGTTGTCAAATCCGGCGTCAAAGATGTTGGGCAGGGGCCATTCCGTCGGCTGGCCGGCGTTTTTCCAGGTCTGGCCGTCCAGCACCAGGTCCCCGCTGCCGCCATCCGGCCAGAGGAGCAGGGCGGTGCCCGGGTCCAGGGTCAGGGCCTGCCCGGTGAGGGCGGTGTAATCTTCGGCGGCAATGAGGTAGAAGCCGGTCAGGCCGGTGGGGTCGTTGGAACTGCGGGTCACATACCCGGCCTGGGTGGCCTGCGCCCCCAGGGTGCAGTAGGCAAACCCCTGGGCGGGGGCGTCGGTCCAGGGGGCGGCGGCATGGGCGGTGAGGGTGTCCAGCCAGGTATAGTCGGTGTCGGCCAGGGCGTCGGTGTCACAGCTGCCGGAAACCATGATCTCGTGGGGATAGCTGCGGTCCAGGGTGACCTCGATGCCCGCGTACAGGCAGACGGTGGTGGCCACGCTGACCAGCACGGTGGTCACCAGGATGCAGATGTTGGCCAACCCCCTGGCGTTCTGGTTCATCCGGTAGAGCAGCCCCGACACCGCAATGAACCGACGGGGATGGTAGTAGAAGCGTTTGTTCCGGCGCAGGGCCTTGAGCAGCACCACGCTCCCCGCCCCGAAGAGGCAGTGGGTGCCGATGATGACCAGCCCCACCGCCGCGAAAAACAGCAAAAGGACAAAGAGCATGTCGGTGGTGAAGAAGGAGAGGGCGTACCCGCCGCCCAGGCAGAGGACCCCCAGCAGGGCCAGCAGCCTGCGGCTGCGGGGTTCCCGCTCGCCCATCTGTCCGGCGTGGAGCAGCTCGATGGGTCTGGCCCGGAAGATGCGGCGCAGGTCCCACAGGTACAGCCCTGCAAACAGAAGGGCGAAGGCGGCGGCGCTCTCGGCGGCGCCGGGAAGGCAGAAGGAAAATCCCATGGGCACGCTGAGCAGCATCAGCCGCAAAAGCAGCACCAGGGCCAGTTTGCTGAGCAAGGCCCCCGCCCCGATGCCCAGCACCGTGCCCGCCAGCCAGACCAGCACCGTCTCCACGGCGTGGATGGCCCCCACGTCCCGGCGGCGCAGGCCCAGCACGCTGTACAAAGCCAGCTCCCGGGCACGGCGGTGCATCACAAAGCCGTTGGCGTAGACCAGGATCCACACCACCAGGAACACCAGGATCCCGCTGCCCAGGTTGAGCATGAGGCCGGCATACACCCCGCCCCGCATGGTGGCCACCAGTTCGCTGTAGGCCAGGAACCGCAGGATGTAGCACATGGCCACACAGCCCGCGGCGGCCAGGGTGAAGGGCAGGTAGAGCTGCCGGTTGCGCAGCACCCCCCGGGCGCCCATGCGCAGATACAGCCGGAATTTAGACATGGTCCGCACCTCCCGCCAGAGCGGTGAGGGTGTCCGAAATGCGGGCGAACATCTCCTCCCGGCTCAGAGCCCCCCGGTACAGCTGGTGGTACACCTGGCCGTCCCGCAAAAACAGCACCCGCTGGGCGTGGCTGGCCGCCCGCACGCTGTGGGTGACCATGAGGATGGTCTGGCCCCCGGCGTTGATGGCCCCGAACAGCTCCAGCAAGGCGTCCGCCGACCGGGAATCCAGGGCGCCGGTGGGTTCGTCCGCCAGCACCAGGGCGGGCCGGGTGATGAGCGCCCGGGCCACCGCCACCCGCTGCTTCTGCCCGCCGGAGATCTCGTAGGGGAACTTGTCCAGCAGGGCCGCAATGCCCAGCTGCAGGGCCAGGGGCTCCAGCCGGGTACTCATCTCGGCGTAAGGGGTGTCTGCCAGCACCAGGGGCAGCAGGATGTTGTCCCGCACCGAGAGGGTGTCCAGCAGGTTGAAGTCCTGGAACACAAAGCCCAGGTGGTCCCGGCGGAACTCCGCCAGGTCCTTGTCCGGGATTTTGGTCAGGTCCCGGCCGTTCAGGCAGACACTGCCCCCGGTGGGCCGGTCCAGGGCGGCCAGAATGTTCAGAAGGGTGGTCTTGCCCGCCCCCGATTCCCCCATGATGGCCAGGTATTCCCCTTTGGGCACCGTGAAGCTGATGTCCGCCAGGGCCTGCACCCGCAGGGACCCGAACCGGGCGGTGTAGACCTTTTCCAGGTGGGTGATGGCCAACAGCGGCGTTTCCTTGTTTGGCATGGGTGTTGCTCTCCTTTGTTCAGACTGTCCGGCCGCCCGGAACCGGTCGGCTGGCTGTTTCCAGCATACCCCCGCCGCCCGGTCCCTGCCATGGCTTTGGCTTACAGTCCGGGGCCGCTGCCTTACGGTTTTGTCACATGCTCATTCATAGAAGGCGCCTGCGGGGGGAAAGGTGAGCACAAAAGTACAGCCCTGCCCCGGGGTGCTGCAGGCCTGCAGGGTACAGCCCATCCGCTCCGCCGCCCGGGCACACAGGTACAGCCCCAGCCCGCTGGACACCGCCCCCGCCGCCCTGCCGTTGGCCCCGGTGTAGCCTTTTTCAAACAGGCGGGGCAGGTCGGAGGGAGAAACACCCGGCCCGGTGTCGGAGACCCGCAGGGCCTGCCCGTCCGCCTGCACCGTCACGGTGCCCCCGGGCGGGGTGTACTTCACCGCGTTGGACAGGAGCTGTTCCAGAATGAACCCCACCCACTTGGGGTCGGTGACCGGGCGGGCCTTTTCCGGGGCGCCCGCATAGACCAGCCGCAGCCGCCGCAGAATAAACATCCGGGCATACCGGCGCAGGCTGCGCCGCACCACCGGGTCCAGGGCGGTGGGGGCCAGGGCCAGGTCCCGGCTGTCCGCCCCCAGGCGCAGATACCCCATGGCCGCGTCCACGTATTCCTCGGTGCGGAAAAGCTCCGGTTCCAGCGCGGCGGGGTCCGCCCGGTTCTGCACCAGCAGCCGCATGGCCGCCAGAGGCGTCTTGACCTGGTGGGCCCAGACGGCAAAATAGTCCAGCAGGTCGTCCCGCAGCGCCCGCCGGTCCCGGCCCAGGGCGGCGGCCCGGGCCACCTGGGCGTCCAGGGCCTGTTGGTAGGCGGCCTCCAGCCCGCCGGCGGGGGACCCGGGCAGGGGGATGTGGTCCCGGTCCGGGTCAGCGGCGGCCTGACGGGCGGCCTGCACCCGGCGGTGCCACCCCGGCCACCCGGCCCCCAGCAGCAGGCAGCACCCGGCCAGGGCCAGCGCCGCCCCGTAGGCGGCGCCCTCGGCGGGCAGGCCGTACAGCAGGGTCACCAGGGCAAAGACGGCGGTGCACAGCCCCCAGGTCAGGGGCACCTGCCGCCGCTCATACAGATAGGCCAGCACCGTTTTCATGGAATGCAGTATCCCTCCCCCTTCACCGTCCGGATGAGCCCCGGCACCCCGGCGGCTTCCAGGCGCTTGCGCAGGCGGGCCACATTCACCGTCAGGGTGTTTTCGTCGATGTAGCAGTCGGTGGCCCACAGGGCGGTCATCAGGTCCTCCCGGCGCACCACCTTGCCCCGCCGCTCCAGCAGTGCCTGCAGGATCCGCAGCTCGTTGCGGGTCAGGGTCACCGGGCCGGTGTCCGCCCGCAGCACTCCGGCCCCCAGGTCCAGGGGCATCCCGCCGCAGTCCGCCAGCTCGGGGGCACGGCGGTAGGCATAGGCGCGGCGGAGCAGGGCCTGCACCCGGGCCCCCAGCAGCTCGGCGTCAAAGGGCTTGGCGATGTAATCGTCCGCCCCCAGGTCCATGGCGGTGACCTGGTTCAGACTGTCCGCCGCCGAGGACAGAAACAGAATGGGCAGGTCGGACACCTCCCGCAGCCGCCGGCACCAGTGGTAGCCGTTGTGGTAGGGCAGGGAAAGGTCCAGGATCACCAGCTGGGGGTCAAAGGCCCGGAACCGGGGCAGAATGTCGGTGAGGTCTTCGGCCACAGCCGGGTCGAAGCCCCGGTCGGCCAGCACCCGGGCGATGGACCGGGCCAGGGACTGGTCGTCCTCCACGATCAGAATACGGTACAAGAAAGGTCCCTCCCATCGGATGGTGTTTGCCTGCGGCACGGCAGGAAAAGGGCACGACGGCCCCTTTGTCTGATTCTACGAATCAGCTCCGGGCATTTTGGCACGGGAACGTGCAAAAAACGATGGTTTTCCCATGGAAAATTGTGCCCTTTGCCCCTTGACGGCTTTGTTATAATAGTATTAGCAGACGGCGGCCCGGAGTGCCGGGTCAGCCGCCCTTTCACTGTAACAGAAAACAGAGGTTGATTGAATATGAACAAGACCAAGATCGATATTTTCTCCGGCTTTCTGGGCGCCGGCAAGACCACACTCATCAAGAAGCTGATCCAGGAAGCCTTCGGTGGCGAAAAGCTGGTGCTCATCGAGAACGAATTCGGTGAGATCGGCATCGACGGCGGCTTCATGCGGGAGGCGGGCATCCAGGTCAACGAGCTGAACTCCGGCTGCATCTGCTGCTCCCTGGTGGGCGACTTCCGGGAAGCCCTGAAAAAGGTGGTGGAGACCTACCATCCCGACCGCATCCTCATCGAGCCTTCCGGCGTGGGCAAGCTGTCCGACGTGACCCGGGCCGTGGAGGGCGTGGCCGAGACCCTGCCCGTCACCCTGAACAGCTTTGTCACCGTGGCCGACGTGAACAAGGTCAAGATGTATATGAAGAACTTCGGCGAGTTC
>ERZ1090860.328-NODE-329-length-28822-cov-12.553899_pt1 | contig 28822 bp, 42 predicted proteins | sample MGYA00478483_ERZ1090860 | MGnify/ENA primary metagenome ERZ1090860 (study PRJEB33644, sample SAMEA5815741) | chicken gut metagenome | biome: Chicken; feature: Gastrointestinal Tract; material: Caecum | place: Ireland | collected 2019-01-01 | study: A study of the...
TTTTAAAATTTTCGTGTTTATATTTTTAATTTTTTACACATATTTTTTTAAACCCGTTAAATTTTTTTTTAGGCGCGGGGGGGGGGGGGGCAACGCCCGCGCCCCCGGCCTTACTTTAACCCCTTCAAAGAGCCGTTGGTTGCGGCATATGTGCGGGGCAACGGGGCGTTTCGGCAGCCTCTGCGCGTGCGCCTTCAAAAATTGGGTCTTGATTTTTGAAAATTTATACTGTATAATGAATTTACGCGGGCGTCCGCGCATAAAGCTTAAGGCTGACTGGCGCAAAACCCGGCCGAATTTATGATAAGGGACTAAAAATTATGAGCATCAAGGTTAAAAACATTCACAACGTCGCAATAATCGGCCACAGCGGAGAGGGCAAGACCACTCTGTGCGAAGCCATACTCTTCAACGGCCGCTCGATAGACAGAATGGGAAAGGTGGATAACGGCACCACCGTGTCCGACTTCGACGAGCAGGAAATTGCCCGCAAAATGTCGATATCTCTCTCCGTCAGCTATACAATCTGGCGCGAAACCAAGATAAATCTTATAGACGTGCCGGGCTTTTACGACTTCGAGGGTGAATTCAACGAGGCTATGCGTGCCTGCGGCGGCGCGCTTGTGGTAATGGGCGCAACGGGCAACGTGTCCGTAGGCGCGGAAAAGGCCATAAACGCCTGCCTCAAGGCCAAAAAGCCGATGGTCATTTTCATCAACGGAATGGATAAGGAAAACGCCGACTACAACGGTACCGTCGCCGCGCTGGAAGAAAAGTATCACGGCAAAATTGCACCCATACAGATACCCATAATGGAGGGCAACAAGATGGCGGGCTTTGTCAACGCCCTCACCGAACGCGCCTTCCATTTCACGGGAACGGGTCCCGAAGAGATGCCAGTGCCCGACGACAAGCGCGAAGAGCTTGCCGCAATGCAGCTTTCGCTCATGGAAACGGCCGCCGAAAACGACGACGTGCTGCTTGAAAAGTACTTCGAAACGGGCACGCTCGAGCGCGACGAGATAATTCACGGCATACGCAAGGGCATACAGAGCATAAATACCGTACCCGTAATGGCGGGCAGCGCGCTGTACAACCGCGGCGTAATCAACCTTATGAACGAAATAGTCAAGTATATGCCCGATGCCTCCGAGCGCGGCGATATGCTTGCCACCGATATGAAGAAGGACGAAATCGTGCAGATAGAGTGCGACGACGACCAGCCCTTCGCCGCCCAGATTTTCAAGACGGCCGTTGACTCCTTTGTGGGCAAAATGAACTACTTAAGGGTATGCCGCGGCGTTCTTAAGACGGGCATGACCGTTCTCAACAGCACCACGGGTCAGACGGAGCGCATAAACGCGCTGTACCTTGTAAAGGGCAAAAAGCAGGAACCCGTTTCAGAGCTTGCCGCGGGCGACATAGGCGCGGTATCCAAGCTTTCCAACACCAACACGGGCGATACGCTGTGCGACGAGTCCGCACCCGTAAAGTTCGACCCCATACTTTTCCCCCGTCCCGTACTGTTCATGGCGGTATATGCCAAGGTCAAGGGCACGGAAGACAAGGTATTTTCCGGTCTTGCGCGCCTTGAAGAGGAGGATAAGTCCTTCGGCGTGCGCAAAATTCCCGATACGGGCGAAACGCTCATCGGCGGTCAGGGCGAAGTTCACCTCGACATAATAAATAAAAAACTCAAGGCAAAGTTCGGCGCGGATGCCGACCTTCGCACCCCTCAGATAAACTATAAAGAGACCATTTTAGGCACGGCCGTTGCAGAGGGCAAGTATAAAAAACAGTCTGGCGGACACGGTCAGTACGGCCACTGCAAGGTGCGCTTTGAGCCCGGTGAACAGAATTTTGAATTTGCCGAAGAGGTTGTCGGCGGCTCCGTACCCAAGCAGTACATTCCCGCCGTCGAAAAGGGACTTTTGGAGTGTCTGCCCCACGGCGTGCTTGCGGGCTATCCCGTAATCAGAATGAAGGCCGTGCTTGTGGACGGCAGCTATCACGAGGTGGACAGCTCCGAGGCGGCGTTCAAGGCGGCGGCGGAAATTGCCTTCAAGGAGGGCATGAAGGCCGCAAAACCCGCCATACTCGAACCCTATTCCAAGCTCAGAATAGGCGTGCCCGAACAGTACCTCGGCGACGTGCTCGGCGACCTCAACAAGCGCCGCGGCAGAATAATCGGAATGGATACGCAGGAAGATTTGCAGGTAATCACGGCGGAAGCGCCCAAGGCCGAACTGCTCACTTATGCTACGGCGCTGCGCTCGCTTACGCAGGGCAGAGGCAAGTTCATAGAGACGTTCGAGCGGTTCGAGCTCGCTCCCGAAAACGTGGTGCAGTCGCTCGTAAAGCAGTAAAATGCGTCCTCTTATGTAAATTGAGAGGCACATATGCCTTAACTATGCGTTTATGCGCATAAATCAGGCCGCAAAATTCGGTTCAGACGGCAAAGAATAATTGTCCCGAAAGGGCGTGTTTTGTCGATTGTGCGTTAAATTTTTTGCGTATGCTTGACATTGTGCGGCTTTCTGGTATAATTTTTTATAGAAGGGTACGGTATATTGTGCCCGCAGAGGAGGATTTAACGTGAATTTTTTATTGGCGATAACTGACAAGGCCGCCGGCCTGCCCATCTGGGCGTGGATAGTAATCGGCGTTGTTGTGCTTGCAGCTATAATAATAATTGCGTTGGTGGCGGTAAAGATAGCCCGCGCCCGCAAGGATGACGGCTTTGTGGAAGAGGACGGCATAGACGAGGACTTCTCCGACGACGCCACCGACGACGAGGACGAGGAAGAGGAGGAAGAGGAGAAAGCTCCCGCGGCGCAGACTGCCATTAAGACAGAGCCTGCGGCAAAGCCTGCTCAGCCCGCGGCAAAACCCGTTGCACAGACCCAGAAACCCGTTGCACAGCCTGCACAGAAGCCTGCTCAGCCAGCAGCCAGAACCGCGATGCAGCCCGCCACAACTTCAGCAGAGGCGGCGCAGATAGCAGAGGCGGCAAAGTACAACGGGCTCAAGGTGTACCACATAACCAAGCGCAAGGCGGACGGCAAGTGGCAGATAAAGTTCAACAACGGCAAAAAGGCCATAAAGCTGTTCGATACCCAGGTTCAGGCAATAGATTATGCCAAGGCGCTCGCTCAGAACCAGGAAGCCAGCATTATGATACATAAAGAGGACGGCACTTTCAGAAAGCTCCGTTACGATAAACCCAACAAATAATCTTAAAATTCCGCACGTGTCCCGTGCGGAATTTTTTGTATGCGCGCGGTTTGAATTGCGGCGCAATAACTTGTCTGTCCGCCGTATACATGCGGGCGTATGTCGGCAATAATGCACTTGCAGGGTGCGTAGAAAAACGCTGTATCTGCCTTTTATTATAATGCTATAAATGCCGTTGGTTGCGGCATATGTGCGGGTTAATTGTCATTTTGCGGCTGAATAGTCACCCCGTACATTGTTCTCCGCTTGTTTTTAAGGCGGCAAAATACGGCGTACTCTCGCGCAGTTGTTTCTGCCAAAAAATTCACAAAATTTTTTTGCAGAGTTTGCGCGGCGGCAAAACAGGTTATATAATATTGAAGAGAAAATTTTAAGGAAGTTTTTACCATGACTAAAATCGATATTTTTTCGGGTTTCCTCGGCGCAGGCAAAACTACGCTCATAAAAAAACTCATCAAGGAAGCGTACAAGGGCGAAAAACTTGTACTCATAGAAAATGAATTCGGCGATATCGGCATAGACGGCGGTTTCCTTGCCGAAGCGGGCATAAAGATTAACGAACTCAATTCGGGCTGCATATGCTGCTCGCTTGTGGGCGACTTTGCCAAGGCGCTCAAAAAGGTATGCGAGGAGTACAACCCCGACAGAATTCTCATCGAGCCTTCGGGCGTGGGCAAGCTGTCTGATGTAATCCGTGCCGTGTACAGCGCGGAGCTCAGGGACTGCACAATAAACACCTATACGGCCATAGTGGACGCCGCAAAGTGCAAGATGTATATGAAGAACTTCGGCGAGTTCTTCAACGACCAGATTGAAACTGCCAACTGCATAATCTTCACCCACGCAGACGTGGCGGGCGAAGAAAAGCTCAAAAAGGCGGTGGAGCTCGTCCGCGAACACAACGCAAAGGCAACGCTTGTAACCACCCCCTGGCAGCAGCTCTCGGGCGAGGAAATTCTTGCCGCAATGGAGCACAGCGACACGCTCGCCGCGCAGATGGACCAGCTGAAAAAGGAGGCTCTCGAGCGCAATCACGACGACGATGATGATGATGAGGACGAGCACGACGAACACGGCCATTGCTGCCATCACCACCACGACGACGATGAGGACGAGCACGACGAACACGGCCATTGCTGCCACCATCACCACGACGATGATGACGACGAGGATGAGCACGACCATTGCCACCACGACCACGAGCACGAACACGACGAGCACGGCCATTGCTGCCATCATCACCACCACGCCGACGAAGTGTTTGAAAGCTGGGGCGTTGAAACTCCCAAGACGTATTCAAAAGAGGAGCTCACGGCAATACTTTCACAGCTCACCAACGCGGTGGAATACGGCACCGTACTCCGCGCAAAGGGCATTGTTCCCTCCAAGGACGGCAAGTGGCTGCACTTCGATTATAACCCCGGCGAACCCGACGTGCACGAAGGCTGCGCGGCTTACACGGGCCGTCTGTGCGTAATAGGCAGCAAGCTGGACAAGGAGGAGCTGGCACAGCTCTTCGGCGTCAGCGAAGACGACTGATTTAATTCTTTGAAAAGGCTTGCGCGGCTGTGCCGCGCGGCATAAAACAGCAGTAAAACGGCTGTACCCGCAAGCGGCTTTCCGCCCCTTGCGGGTACTTAAAATAATGCAATAGTTGCGGCATAGTGCCGCACTAATTTACTTTCGGGAGCTGTATCGTGGCAGAAGAAATTTCCGTTTATATGTTCCTCGGCTTTCTGGAGTCGGGCAAGACAAAATTCATTCAGGAGACGCTTGAAGACGCGCGCATGGAGAGCGGCGAAAAGACTATGGTGCTCGTCTGCGAGGAGGGCGAGGAGGAGTATGACCCCCACCTCTTCAAGGTGAAGAACGTTGCCATAGAGTACCTTGAAAGCGAGGCTGACCTCACGCAGGAAAACCTCACCGCGCTCGCGCAGAAACATCAGTGCGACCGCGTGCTGGTGGAGTACAACGGCACGTGGCTGTTGCAGGCCTTCTTCGACGCCATGCCCGAAGACTGGGTCATAAACCAGATGATGACCTTCTTCGATTCTGCCACGTTCTTGAATTACAACCGCAATATGCGTCAGCTCGTGTACGATAAAATTCAGCTCACGCAGATGGTGGTATTCAACCGTTTCAAGGGCGAGTACGAAAAGAACGAATTTCACAAGGTGGTGCGCGCAATTTCCCGCCGTCCCGACATTGTATACGAATACATCGGCGGCAAGGCCGAGTTCGACGACATAGAGGACCCGCTCCCCTTCGACGTCAATGCGCCCGTTATCGAGATAGAGGACAAGGACTACGCTCTTTTCTACCGCGACATATCGGAGAAGATGCAGGAGTACATCGGCAAGACGGTGCGCTTCAAGGGACTTGCGGCGGTCAACAAAAAGGTGCCCGCGGGCTATATAGTGCTCGGCAGGTACATAATGACCTGCTGCGAGGCGGATATCGCCTACGACGGATTTGCCGTGCGTTGCGGAAAGCTGGCCGAGGGCGTAAAGACGCGCGACTGGCTGTACGTGACGGGCAAAATTATGTATGAATACAACTCCGTATACCGCTCCAAGGGCCCCGTCATTCTGGCGGAAAAGCTGGAGCCCGCAGAAAAGCCTGAGCAGGAAGTGGCGACGTTCTACTAATAACAGATTCACGCAAAATGTCTGCAGGTGAAGCAGACATTTCGCCGTGAGTATGAGAAACCAGTTTCTCTGCCGCCGATATTAAGGGCTCTCATAATGTATAATCGGCGGCATTCACTTCCGGTGAGCCGCAGGTATGCGCAAATGCGGTCTTGCGGCGCAAGGAAACCTTGCTTGCAACGGGAATTCTATTAAACTGCGAAATGTCTTCAGGTGAAGCAGATATTTTGCCGTGAGTATGAGAAACCAGTTTCTCTGCCGCCGATTTCAAGGTGTATTACGGAAATAGGCGCTTTCTGGTATTTTAATAACCGATTTACGGTAAGCGATAAACTACGATTTACGGTAACAGATAATCTGAAAACAGAGAAATTTGCCCGCAGAACCTATGTCTGCGGGCTTTTTAATAGGACGGCATTTTCTGCGCCGCGGCAAATGATTTCCGCGGCGCATTTTTTCTTTTTTGCGCATTTCCATATAAAAATTTTATGCCTTTGCGGGCCGCTCGACGTGCGATAAAATGAAAGAAATTAACAAAAAATTGGTAAAAGTCGTTCAAACAGCAGGTATAAGAAAATATAATACCAAATTGCAAAAATATTTGTACTGAACCTTTCCGCCGCGCAATTTGCAAAAATCGGGCGGAAATCGGCCTAAATATTGAATATTTTCAGGCAAAAAGGTCAATATATTGTGTCTGAAAAGGCGGGGAGGAGAGCGGGGGAGCAAATCGCGAAAAAAATACTCAAAATGACGGCAATTCAGGCCGAAAAAGCAGCAAAACCCCGCAAAAAAAGTATTTTCAAACGCTTGACAAAACACCCCGCGTCTAATATAATAGTCGAGCGTATTCAAGAAGTGCGTATGGGTTGAGGCGTAAAGTTACTGCAAAACCTGCCACGAAGCCGGCGGGACAGATAATTTATGCTGACAAATGTCGGAGCGTGACTCCGGCGACTAACCGTGGCTTTTTTCTTTTTGCGCCGAGTTTTCGGCTTTTTTTATGTTAAAGCCGCGATACGCACGGCTAAGTTGAAGCGACTTTAAACTTTCGATTGTTAGTATAAAAAGGAGAACAAAATGGCAGGACAGAAGATCAGAATCAAACTTGCGGCATACGATCACGAACTCGTAGACCTTGCGGCATCCAGAATCGTAGACACTATGAAGAAGAGCGGCGCCAAGATATCCGGCCCCATCCCCCTTCCCACCGAAAGGGAAATCGTAACCATACTTCGTTGCCCTCACAAGTACAAGGACAGCCGCGAGCAGTTCGAGCAGCGCACCTACAAGAGAATAATCGACATCTACACCCCCAACGCGAAGCTTTTGGACACCGTTCATCTTCCCGCAGGCGTAGACATCAAGATCAAGCTCTGATGGGCGCGGCGCTATACCATATATATAATAAATAAGACAGTCAACAATACTCTACGTCCCCGCGACGACACGGATAAAGTGGCGCGACGCGCGGATGCGGTATTATCCATAAAATAAATCGGAGGAACTTTATCAATGAATAAAGCAATCATCGGCCGCAAGGCAGGCATGACGCAGGTCTTTACGGCGGAGGGCAAGGTAATACCCGTAACGGTAATTGAAGCGGGTCCCTGCCCCGTAGTCCAGATCAAAACTGTTGAAAAAGACGGCTACGCCGCCATGAAACTCGGTTTTGACGAGACGAGCGAAAAGAACCTCAACAAGCCCGAACTCGGCCAGTTCAAGAAGGCCGGCGTAAAGCCCTGCAAGGTATTGAAGGAATTCAGGCTTGACGACCTTTCTTCCTACACGGTAGGCAGCTCGGTTACGGCAGACGTGTTCGCCGAAGGCGACAGGGTTGACGTTCACGGCGTAACAAAAGGTCACGGCTTTTCGGGCGTAATCAAGAGATGGAATCAGCACAGACTGAAGGAAACGCACGGCGTTGGTCCCGTACACAGGGAGCCGGGTTCCATGGGCGCGAACAGCACCCCTTCCAGGGTATTCAAGAACAAGAACCTTCCCGGTCATTACGGCGTTGAAAACGTTACCGTACAGAACCTCGAAGTAGTGAGAGTAGACGTTGCAAGAAATTGCATTCTTATTAAGGGCTCCGTTCCCGGACCCGAGGGCAGCGTCGTAACCATTAACGATACCGTTAAATAAGGAGAAAGAAGATGCCCAGCGTAAAAGTATTTAAGATGGACGGCACCGAAGCCGGAACCATGGAATTAAGCGAAAAGGTATTCGGGGCAGAGTACAACGAGCCCCTCATTCACCAGGCGGTAGTAACGCGTCTGGCCAATGACAGACAGGGAACGAAGTCAACGCTCACCCGCACGGAAGTAAGGGGCGGCGGTCGCAAGCCCTGGAGGCAGAAGGGCACAGGCAATGCCCGTCAGGGTTCCATAAGGGCACCCCAGTGGATAAAGGGCGGCGTCGTATTCGCACCCAAGAGCCGCGATTTCTCCAAGGACATGAACAGGAGAGCCAAGGCTGCAGCGCTTGTATCGGCTCTTTCCAAGAAAGTGGCAGACGGCGAACTCATCGTGGTTGACGCGCTTACCGTAAAGGAAGGCAAGACCAAGGAAATGGTAGCGTTCAAGAATGCGCTTCACATTGAAAAGACCGCGCTCGTGGTAATGGACAACAATGACGAGCTTGTAATCCGCGCGGCAAGAAACATTGAAAAATTCAACACCCTTCCCGTGGCACAGATATCCACATACGAGGTTGTTGCAAACGGCAAAGTGATACTCACCAAGGAAGCCGTTAAGAAGATAGAGGAGGTTTACGGAGAATAATGTTGGCTGAAGACATCATCATAAAGCCCCTCTTGACAGAAAAGGGCTACGACGGACTGAGCGCCGCCGATTCGAAGAAGACCGACAGGAAAACCTGCGGCAAGAAGTACACCTTCGTTGTTGCCAAAGCGGCAAGCAAGACCGAGATAAAGATAGCGGTTGAAAAGCTGTTCGGCGTAGACGTTGACTACGTGAACATCGTAAACTGCAAAGGCAAGCTCAAAAGAATGGGCAGGAACGCGGGCTATACCCCCGACTACAAGAAAGCTATCGTGCAGCTCAAGGCTGATTCCAAGGCGATAGAGTTCTTCGCCTCATTGTCGTAAAGGAGGACAGGAAAAATGGCAGTAAAAAGATATAAGCCTACATCGCCCGCCCGCCGTTTCATGACCGTAAGCGCTTATAACGAGCTCAGCGGCGACAAGCCCGAAAAGAGCCTTCTGCACGACAAGCGCAAGACCGGCGGCAGGAACAACATGGGCAGAATTACCGTTCGTCACATCGGCGGCGGCAACAGAATAAAGTACAGAATAATAGATTTCAAGCGCAATAAAGACGGCGTGCCCGCAACGGTAAAGTCCATACAGTACGACCCCAACCGTTCGGCAAACATCGCGCTGCTTGCATACGCTGACGGCGAAAAGAGATACATCCTCGCGCCCGTAGGCCTTCAGGTAGGCGACAAGGTGCTCTCCGGCGTAGGCGCGGACATAAAGGCAGGCAATGCGCTTCCCCTCTCCGAAATCCCCGTAGGTACCATCGTGCACGCGATAGAGATGCAGCCGGGCAGGGGCGCACAGGTAGCGCGCGCCGCAGGCATCTGCGCACAGATAATGGCAAAGGAAGGCGCGTTCGCAACGCTGAAGATGCCTTCCGGCGAAATGAGGCTCATCCCCGTAAAGTGCAAGGCGACCGTAGGTCAGGTAGGCAACCTCGAGCATGAAATCGTTCATCTCGGCAAGGCCGGCAAGACCAGATACCTCGGCATCAGACCCACCGTGCGCGGTTCCGTCATGAACCCCAACGACCATCCTCACGGCGGCGGCGAAGGCAAGAGCCCTGTAGGCCATGCAGGTCCTATGACCCCTTGGGGCAAGCCTGCACTTGGTTATAAGACGAGAAAGAAGAAGAACACCTCTTCCAAGTTCATATTAAAGAGGATAAATTAAGGAGGATATAGGAAATGTCAAGAAGCGTTAAAAAGGGACCTTACGCAGAAGCGCGCCTCATGTCCAGAATAGAGGCAATGAACGCCGCAGGCGAAAAGAAGGTCGTTAAAACGTGGTCCAGGGCTACCACTATATTCCCCCAGATGGTAGGTCACACCATCGCCGTATACGACGGCCGTAAGCACGTTCCCGTGTACGTAACCGAGGACATGGTAGGATGCAAGCTCGGTGAATTCGCGCCCACCCGTACATTCAAGGGCCATGCGGCAAAGACGACCGCTGTCAAGAAGTAAGGAGAGAAATTATGGCAAGCAACATGAACAAAAAGGTTGAAAAGATTGCCGCAAGCAAGGATAAGCGTCCCTATGCAACGGCAAAGTATATAAGAATTTCCCCCTACAAGGTGAGAACGGTGCTCGCCCTCATCAGAGGCAAGAGCGTGGAAGAAGCTGAAGCCATACTTACCTACTGCAACAAAGGCGGCAGCGACGAAGTCAAGAAGGTACTCCTTTCCGCAGCGGCAAACGCCGAGCACAACAACGGAATGGACAGAGGCGACCTTATCGTAGCCGAAGCATTTGCAAACGGCGGTCCTCATCTCAAGAGAATGCAGCCCGTATCCAAGGGCCGCGGCAGAGCGATACTCAAGAGAACCAGCCACATCACGGTCATTCTTGACGCGAAGAACATTTAAGGAGAGTATGTATGGGACAGAAAGTTAATCCTCACGGTTTAAGGGTAGGCGTTATATCCGCATGGGATACCCAGTGGTATGCCGACAAGAAGGATTTCGCCAAACACCTCAAGGAAGACAACGTAATCCGTACCTTCCTTAAAAAGAAGTATTACGATGCAGCCATCAGCAAGATAACGCTCGTGCGTGCGGCCAACAAGGTGGAAGTAACCATCTGCACCGGTCGTCCCGGCGTGCTCATCGGCAAGGGCGGCAGCGAGATAGAAGTAATCAAAAAGGCTCTTGCCAAGCTCACCAAGGGCAAGGTAATAATCATCAACGTCAAGAAGGTTGAAAAGGTTGACCAGGACGCGCAGCTCGTTGCAGAAGCAGTTGCTTCCCAGCTTGAAAAGCGCGTATCCTACAGAAGAGCCATCAAACAGCAGATATCCAAGGTGTCCAAGGCGGGCGTCAAGGGCGTCAAGATTGCCGTATCCGGCAGACTCGACGGCAGGGAAATCGCAGGCAGCGAGAGCTACCACGAAGGTTCCATTCCCCTTCAGACCATCCGCGCAGACATCGATTACGGCTTTGCGGAAGCTCACACAACGTTCGGCGTACTCGGCGTAAAGTGCTGGATATACAAGGGCGAAGTGCTTTCGGGCAGCAAGAGGCTGATAATCTCAGACGGAGGCGAAGAGTAAAATGTTAATTCCCAAGAGAGTTAAAAGAAGAAAGCAGCATCGCGGCAAGATTCAGGGCCGTGCCCACAAGGGCAACATCATCGCATACGGCGAGTACGGTCTTGTAGCCGAAGAGGGCGGCAGGATCACTTCCAACCAGATAGAGGCAGCGCGTATCGCTATGACCAGATTCATCAAGCGCGGCGGCCAGGTATGGATAGACATCTTCCCCCACAAGCCCATAACCAAGCACCCCGCTGAATCCCGTATGGGTTCCGGCAAGGGCGCCGTAGAATACTGGGTAGCCATCGTCAAGCCCGACAGAGTAATGTTCGAGATGGCAGGCGTTACCGAAGACGTTGCAAGGGAAGCAATGCGCCTTGCAAGCCACAAACTGCCCGTTAAATGCAGATTTGTAAAGAAAGAAGCTGCTGCACCCGCAGCGGAAGGCGGTGAAGCTAATGAAAGCTAAGGAAATCGTTAATCTGAGCGACGCGGAACTTACCGCAAAGTTGCAGGAACTCAAGACCGAGCTCTTCAACCTGCGTTTCCGTCACGCGAGCGGTCAGCTCGACAATCCCCTTCAGATAAACCTCGTAAAGAAGGATATCGCAAGGGTAAACACGGTTATCCGTGCAAGACAATTAAAGGCGTAAGGAGTAGAACATGGAAAGGACTACGCTCAGAAAGGAAAGAACGGGCATTGTAGTTTCCGATAAGATGGATAAGACGGTAGTCGTAGCCGTATCGGAAAAGAGCAAGCATCCCCTCTACAAAAAGACCATAACCAGGACCACCAAGTTCAAGGCACACGACGAGAACAACGAGTGCGGCATCGGCGACACGGTCAGAATAGTTGAAACGAGAAAGCTCTCCAAGGACAAGAACTGGAGGGTGGCCGAAATCGTAGAAAAGGCCAAGTAATAAAGCCGCGGCTTTGTCCGCGGACCGCACCCCGCTTTTTCGCGGGGCGGCGGCATGAGCCGCAAGGCGCATGCCAAAAAGATAAATGCAGACAGATTCAAGATTGCGGCTCGTCCGGCATAATGCGCCACGCGGGCTTCGCACTCCGCGGTAAAAGTACGCGAACGCGCACGGCAACGCAATCCTCTGAACAGTTTCCGCGAAAGAGACGCGGACTCTGATTTTGTTGTAAGTTTCATAAATCAAGGAGAATTTATATGATACAACCCCAGACCAGGCTCAAGGCCGCAGACAACAGCGGCGCTAAAGAGCTCATGTGCATAAAGGTGTTGGGCGGCAGCTTCCGCAAGACGGGCAACATAGGCGACGTAATCGTCTGCTCGGTAAAGACGGCTACTCCCGGCGGCGCAGTTAAAAAGGGCGACGTCGTAAAGGCGGTAATCGTACGCAGCACCAAGGGAATAAGGCGCAACGACGGCACGTACATCAGATTCGATGACAACGCCGCAGTAATAATAAATCAGAACAAAGAGCCGAGAGGCACCCGTATCTTTGGACCGATTGCAAGGGAACTGAGAGAAAAGAACTACATGAAGATAATCTCTCTCGCACCCGAAGTTCTTTAAGGAGAAGGTAAAGCTATGAACGTAAAATTGAATGATAATGTTCTGGTTATCACCGGTAAGTATGCGGGCAAGCAGGGCAAAGTAATCGCCACTTCTCCCAAGAGCGGAAAGGTAACCGTAGAAGGAATAAACATACAGCACAAGGCCAAGAAGGCCCGCCGCGGCAACGAAGTATCCAAAATCGTTGAAAAAGAGGGTGCAATCGACGCCTCCAACGTAATGGTAATCTGCCCCGCATGCAACAAGGCGGTAAGGGTAAAGAGCGGTGAAGAGGGCGGCAAGCGCGTACGCGTATGCCCCAAGTGCGGCGCCGTGCTCGACAAGGCCTATGCAGGCAAGAAGGGCAAGGAAGTCAAGAAGGAAGAGCCCAAAAAGCGTACCAGAAAGCGCGCGGCAAAGACCGAAGCAGCTGAAAAGACGCAGGAAGACAAGGCTGAATGAGAAGGTGAACGATTATGGCAACAGAAGCAACTACGAAAAAAGTTTATAACAGCAGAGTAGCTGAGCAGTATGCGGAAGAGGTCGTTCCCTACCTTACCAAAAAGTTCGGCTATACCAATGTAATGCAGGTACCCAAGCTGGTCAAGATAGTAATCAACACCGGCCTCGGCGACATAAAGGACAACGCAAAGTCCATCCAGACCACTGAAAACGAAATCAAGCAGATAACCGGCCAGCAGCCCATACTCACCAAGGCGAAGAAGTCCGTCGCAAACTTCAAAGTGCGCGAGGGCATGACCGTCGGCATAAAGGTGACGCTGCGCGGCAAGATGATGTACGATTTCTATGATAAGCTCGTATCCATCGCGCTTCCCCGCGTGCGCGACTTCCGCGGCGTTCCCACGGACAGCTTCGACGGCAGGGGCAACTACTGCATGGGCGTAAAGGAACAGCTCATCTTCCCCGAGATCCAGTACGACCAGGTTGAAAAGATACGCGGCATGGACATATGCTTCGTAACTACCGCAAAGACCGATGAAGAAGCAAGAGAGCTTTTAAGGGCACTGGGTATGCCCTTCAAGAGGTAAGGAGATAAAAGTATGGCAAAGAAGTCAATGATAAACAAGCAGCAGAGGCCTGCAAAATTTTCTACCAGAGCATATACAAGATGCTCCATCTGCGGCAGGCCGCACGCCGTGCTCCGCAAATACGGTATCTGCCGTATCTGCTTCCGCAACCTTGCATACAAGGGTGAAATCCCCGGCGTTAAAAAGTCCAGCTGGTAAGGAGGTGCTGAAATGACCGATCCCATAGCAGATATGCTCACGCGCATAAGGAATGCGCTCATGGTAAACAAAGAGACGGTGGAAATCCCTTCTTCCAACATGAAGAAAGCCATCGCAGACATAATGCTTGCAGAGGGCTTTGTTTCCGACGTTAAACTCGTCGAAGACGGCTACAACGGCAAGCTTGTAATAACGCTCAAGTACGCAGGCAGAAAGCAGTCCGTAATCAACGGTCTGCAGAGGGTATCCAAGCCCGGCCTCCGCACCTATGCGGGCGTTGAAAACATGCCCAAGGTTATGAACGGCATGGGTATCGCCGTAATATCCACCAACAAGGGCATCATGACCGATAAGCAGGCAAAGGCCGCAAACGTAGGCGGCGAAGTGCTCTGCTACATCTGGTAAGGAGGTATAAGGTAATATGTCAAGAATAGGTAAATTACCCGTACACCTTCCCGCAGGCGTAACCGTAACGTTCGAAGGCGACACTCTCACCGTAAAGGGCGCAAAGGGCACGCTCACCCAGAAGATAGTCGGCGACATCGATATCAAAGTAGAGGGTAACGTAGCGCACGTGCTCAAGAAGCACGAGGCTGAAGAGCTCGACCCCAAACACGGCCTTTACAGGGCGCTTCTCCACAACATGGTTGTGGGCGTAACCGAAGGATACAAGAAGACGCTCAAAGTAAACGGCGTCGGCTGGAAGGTTGCAAAGCAGGGCAGCAAGGTAGTTCTCAACGTAGGTTATTCCCATCCCGTTGAAGTTGCCGAAGTTGCAGGCGTAAAGCTTGAGTGCCCCAGCGCAAACGAAATAGTTGTAAGCGGCATCGACAAGACCCTCGTAGGCCAGGTAGCCGCAAACATCCGCAGCATAAGAGTTCCCGAACCCTACCACGGTTACGGCATCGCTTACAGCGACGAAGTAATCGAGCGCAAGGAAGGCAAGACGGGAGGCAAGGGCAAGAAGTAATTTCGGGTAACGTCTCCCCGAAAGGGGATATCCGAAGGATAAACCGCAAGCGCGGTTGATTGCTCAAAGGAGAATATCATGATAAATATTATAGATAAGAACACCGAACGCAAGCGCCGTCATGCGCGCGTAAGGAAGAAGATATCGGGCAGCGCCGAAACTCCCCGTTTCTGCGTATACCGCAGCCTCAACCACATCTACGTTCAGGTGATTGACGACGTGAAGGGCGTAACGCTCGCATCCGCTTCCACTATGGAGAAGGAAATCAAGGCGCAGGTCGCCGAGCTCACAAAGACGGAAGCTGCTAAACTTGTAGGCAAGACTGCGGCCGAAAGAGCGCTCGAAAAGGGCATCAAAGAGGTCGTATTCGACAGGGGCGGCTACCTGTACACCGGCAGGGTGCAGGCTGTTGCCGAAGGCGCAAGGGAAGCCGGACTTAATTTCTAAGGAGCGAAGAAAATGGAAGAAAAGAAAGAGAGACCTGCAAGAAGGGAATCAAGGTTCAAGAGGGCCGAAGACGACGGCACCATAAAGAAGCTTATACAGGTGAACAGGGTATCCAAGACCGTTAAAGGCGGCCGCAACATGCGTTTTGCAGCGCTGGTTGTAGTCGGCGACGGCAAGGGTTCCATCGGCTGCGGCGTAGGCAAGGCCAAGGAAGTTCCCGAAGCAATAGAAAAAGCTACCACCCAGGCCAAGAAGAATATGTTCAAGGTAAACGTAAAGGAAACTTCCATTCCCCACACCGTAACCGGCATATTCGGCAGAGGCAAGGTACTCATGATGCCCGCGGCACAAGGTACCGGCGTTATAGCCGGCGGTCCCGTGCGTGCCGTAATGGAAGCGGCAGGCATCAAGGATATCCGTACCAAGTCGCACGGCACCAACAACCCCATCAACTGCGTAAAGGCAGCGATAGAGGGCCTCAGGGAGCTCAAGACTGCAGAGCAGATTGCTGCAGCCCGCGGCAAGACGTCGGAAGAGATCTTAGGTTAATCGGAGGAACGAAATGATAAAAGTAACTCTTATAAAAAGCGTATGCAACGAAGTTGATACCGTAAAGGCAACGGTTGCGGCGCTCGGACTCAGAAAGATCCGTTCCGAAAAGACGTTCGAAGAGAACCCTGCCATCATGGGTCAGATAAAGAAAGTAGCACACCTTCTCAAGGTTGAAAAAGTATAAGGAGGCCATAAAAGGTTATGAGAATTGATACTTTATCCCCTGCAGAGGGTTCGACAAAATCGGTTAAAAGGCTTGGCCGCGGCATAGGCAGCGGCACGGGCAAGACGAGCGGCAAGGGCCACAAGGGCCAGTGGGCGCGTTCGGGCGGCGGCGTACGTCCCGGATTCGAAGGCGGCCAGATGCCTCTTGCAAGGCGCATCCCCAAGAGAGGTTTCCACAACAAGTGGGCAACCTGCTACCTCATCGTAAACCTTTCCCAGCTTGAAGACGTACCCGCAGGCACGGTGGTTGACTACGACTACGTTGTAGAAAACAACCTTGCAAAGTACGTAAAGGGCAATTCCGGCCTGAAAGTTCTGGGCAACGGCGAACTTAAGAACGCTTTGACGGTAAAAGCGGCAAAATTTTCTGAAAGTGCAAAAGCGGCAATAGAAAAGGCAGGCGGCACGGCGGAAATCCTTTAATAAAGCAGTCGGCGGCGACGCCGCCGCAAAGGGGTAAAAATGTTTGAAACAATAAAGAATTGTTTTAAAGTGAAGGAAATCCGCAAGAAGATATTCATAACTCTTCTTCTCCTGCTGGTTTTCCGAATCGGGTGCTATATCCCCGTGCCCGGCATCGATTCCGATACGTTTTCAGAGGCTATCAGCAACTATTCGTTTCTCGAACTGATGTCGTCGATAACGGGTTCGTCGCTCGCAAACGCAACGCTGTTCGCGCTCGGCATAAGCCCGTATATCAACGCATCTATTATAATTCAGCTCTTGACAGTCGGCATTCCCGCCCTCGAGCGTCTTTCTCGCCAGGGTGAAGAGGGCCGCAAAAAGATAGCACAGATAACCCGTTACGTAACGATAGTGCTTGCAATAGCTCAGGCGATAGGCATCATAGTCAACATCGCCATCAACAGCGAAGAGAGCGCGCTCAACCTCGTAATGTTCGGCGGCGGCGAAAGCGGACTCATGTCCGAAACGGCCGCAACCTGGCTCGCAGGCATCTTCCTCGTGGTTGTATATACCGCGGGCGCGATGCTCGTTATGTTCATCGGCGAAAGGATAACCGAATACGGCGTAGGCAACGGCATATCGCTTGTCATCTTCGTCGGCATCATATCCACCGCGGGCATAACCATCGTGGGCAAGTTCGAGGAACTTTTCAACGGCGACCTCAACGCACTGTGGATACTCATAGGATTCTTCATCCTCACCATTCTGGAATTCACCGCGATAGTGGCGGTAGACCTCTCGGAAAGGCGCATCCCCGTGCAGTATGCAAAGCAGGTAAAGGGCCGCAAGATGTATGGCGGCCAGTCCACCGTGATTCCCATAAGGATAGCGGGCGGCGGCGTTATGCCCCTCATCTTCGCGTTCGCGCTCATCAGCTTCCCTGCAATGCTTGCCAGCCTCTTCTGGCCGGGCAGCGGCTTTGAACAGGGTGTAACCCAGTGGTTCTCCGGTTCTTCGCCCTACTGGTATGGTCAGCTCATCTACATGGTAGTTCTCTGCCTGCTCATCTTTGCGTTTGCGTTCTTCTATTCGTCGATGCAGTTCAATCCCGAAGACGTATCCAAGACCATACAGCAGAACGGCGGCTTCATACAGGGCATCCGCCCCGGCAAGCCCACGGCAGACTATCTGAAAAAGATATCAAACAGAATTACGCTGTTCGGCGCGATTTACCTCTCGCTGGTAGCGTTCATACCTTCCATCATAAGCATGATTGTCGTATCCCTGAACATCTCGGATACCAGCCTGCTCAGCGTGTTCTCCACAACCGGTATCCTCATCGTTGTATCCGTTGCGCTCGAACTCGACAAGCAGCTCCAGTCCCAGCTGATGATGAAAAATTACAAAGGTTTCCTCAAATAATAAGGTCTTCAAAGCCTTGTCTGCAGGCGCCTGAAAGGGTGTCTGCAGACGGGAAAATCCTTTGACTGCCGCGGCAAGCGGCCGTATGCAGAGCGTGCCGGAAAGGCAATTGCCCCGCATATATGCCCCGAATAACTTAATAATCTGAGAGGTGATATATAATGAATATCGTGCTGTTAGGCGCTCCCGGCGCAGGCAAGGGTACGCAGGCTGCCTTTCTTGAAAAGAAGTACGGCCTCGTGCATATTTCCACTGGCGACATTTTCAGAGCAAACATCAAGGGCGGCACGCCCATTGGCAAGGTAGCAAAGAGTTATATAGACGCGGGCAAACTCGTTCCCGACGAAGTCACCTGCGAGATTGTGAAAAACAGACTTGCCGAGGATGACGTAAAAGCGGGCTTCATGCTCGACGGATTCCCCCGCAACCTCTTCCAGGCGGGCGAACTGGATAAGTTCGCAAAGGTAGACGCGTGCGTCAACATCTCGGTTGATACGGCGCTGCTCATGGACAGAATATGCGGCAGACGCGTATGCAGCTGCGGCGCAAGCTATCACGTCTCCACGCTGGGCGGCAAGACCACCTGCGACAAGTGCGGTCAGCCCCTCTACCAGAGGGCGGACGACAATCCCGAAACGGTTGGCGCAAGGCTGGAAACTTACAACACCCAGACGGCACCGCTCATAGATTATTATGCGGCACAGGGCAAACTTTTGACGGTGGAGTGCGGAACGGCCTCCCCCGAAGAGGTTTTCGCAATGATATGCGAAAAGCTCGATAATTTCAAAAAGTAATATGATACACATAAAATCCCCGCAGGAAATAGAGCTTATGCGCGAACCCTGCAGGATAGTCAGGGAAACGCTTGAATTCGTAGGCAAGAACATCAAGGCAGGCATGACCACCAAGGAGGTGGACGACCTGGTTTACAGGTACATAACCTCCTGCGGCGCGACGCCCTCCAGCCTCGGCTATGAAGGATTCCCCGCCAGCGCGTGCGTTTCGGTAAACGACGTGGTTGTGCACGGCATTCCTTCTGACGATAAGGTGATAGTCGACGGCGACATAGTCAGCGTGGACATCACGGCGGAAAAGAACGGCTATAACGGCGACGCGGCGCGCACCTTCCTCATCGGCAATGTGTCCGAGGAGAAGAGGCAGCTGGTGAAGGTAACCGAAGAGTGCTTTTTCAAGGCGCTTGAAGGCCTTCGGGCGGGTTCTCCGCTGTTCGACATCGGCTACGCCGTTCAGACATATGCAGAGTCGCACGGCTACGGCGTCGTACGTTCGCTCACGGGGCACGGAATCGGCAGGGACATGCACGAGGACCCCGGCGTACCCAACTACGGCAGAAAGGGCACGGGCCTTCGCCTCAGGGCGGGCATGACCATCTGCATAGAACCCATGATAAACATGGGCACGTGGAAGGTATGGCAGGACGAGAGGGACGGCTGGACCATCCGCACGATGGACGGCAAGCCTTCTGCCCACTACGAAAACACCGTACTCATTACGGAAGACGGCGTGGAAATTCTGACGCTGTAATTTAAGATAATATGAAAAAGACTGAAGCTGTGCCCGGCGGGATAGCGATAAGCACGCAGGGCAGGGACGAGGGCAGGTATTACCTGATAAAGGAGGTATTGCCGGGCGGATACATACTTGTCTGCGACGGCAACTACAAAAAGCTGGCCTCGCCCAAAAAAAAGAGCTTGAAGCATGTCAGGCTGTTGCCCGAAAAGGTTGAAACCATCGCCGAAAAGTTTTCCTGCGGCGGAAAGGTGTTCGACAGCGAGGTTTACTCGGCGCTCAAGGCATTCAACGCGCAGGGCAGTCCCGAGGGCGAATCGGCCGACATAAAATAAAAGCGGAGGATACGGTTTGTGTCAAAAAACGACGTAATTGAAGCAGAGGGCAAGGTAATAGAGTGCCTTCCCAACGCCAATTTCAAAGTTCAGCTTGCAAACGGCTACGTTATCACGGCTTACATTTCAGGCAAACTTCGCATGAACTATATAAGAATTATAGAAGGCGACATGGTAAAACTTGAAATGAGCCCCTACGACCTCACTAAGGGTCGCATAACGTGGCGCAGTAAGTCGTAAGCCAAGCACAGCGCGGAAACAAGCTCCGCAAATCTCCGCAAAGCGCGGGGAAAGATAAAAAGCGCACGCCGACGGGCGGCGCGGAAAAAACTTATTTCCTAAACCTCACGGCCGCCCCCGGAAGGGGAACGGCGTGTGAAAACAAATTCAAAAGGAGAAAGAGCAATGAAAGTTAGACCTTCTGTAAAGCCTATGTGCGATAAGTGCAAGATAATCAAAAGAAACGGCAAAGTTATGGTAATCTGCTCCAAGAACAAGAGCCATAAACAGCGCCAGGGCTGAGCGGGCGGCTTTTACGCCCCTTAAAAGCGCCGCTTTTTGCGGCGGAAGAAAAGCAAGTACGGCGCAGGGGCGCGTCTTTCGCCCTTAAAAGTGCCCGCGGCGTGAATCGCGTATTCCGCGGCGAACCAAGCGGGTATAAATACAAAAATAATTTCGCGGCGTGTGCGCGTGCAACACATTCCATCATTTTTTTGCGCGCGCGGCTCTGCGGTTGACATACAGCAAAATAACCATTATTATATTTATCGAAGAAAAGTCTAACGGAGGAATTTAAATCTATGGCACGTATTGCCGGTGTGGATTTACCCAGAGAGAAGAGAATTGAAATCGGTCTCACCTATATTTACGGTATAGGTCTCAAAACTTCCCAGAAAATTCTTGCCGCAACGGGCGTTGACCCCGATACAAGAGTTAAAGACCTTGACGAAACCACCGTTTCCAAGCTCAGGGAATATATAGACCACAACGTGAGGGTGGAAGGCGAACTGCGTTCCGAAGTATCCCTCAACATAAAGCGCCTCATGGAAATAGGCTGCTATCGCGGCATCAGACACAGAAAGGGACTTCCCGTACGCGGACAGTCCACCAAGAGAAATGCGAGGACGAGAAAGGGTCCCCGTCGCACGGTCGCCAAGAAGAAGGGCGCAAAGTAATAGGAGGACGTAAATAAATGGCAGCAGTAGTTAAAAAGGCCGCTACAACCGTAAGAAAGCGCAAAGAGCTCAAAAAGGTTGACAAGGGCCAGGTTCATATTCAGTCGTCTTTCAACAACACCTTAGTAACGGTAACGGACGCGCAGGGCAACGCAATAGCATGGTCCAGCGCAGGCAGCCTGGGCTATAAGGGCAGCCGTAAGGGCACTCCCTTCGCCGCTCAGATGGCTACCGAAACGGCCGTAAAAGCCGCAAAGGAACACGGTCTCCGTTCGGTTGAAGTATACGTAAAAGGCCCCGGTGCGGGCAGAGAATCGGCTATAAGGGCTATCGCCGCTTGCGACGTAGAAATCACGCTCATTTCCGATGTATCCCCCATCCCTCACAATGGTTGCAGGCCCCCCAAGCGTCGCAGAGTATAAAGGAGAATTGAAAGAATATGGCAACTTACAGAGAAGCAAAGTGCCGCCTTTGCAGAAGGGAAGGCGGAAAGCTCTTTTTAAAGGGCGATAAATGTTATACAGGCAAGTGCCCGTTCGAAAAGAGGCCCATGGCTCCCGGCCAGCACGGCACCGGCAGAAAGAAGGTCTCCGAATACGGCCAGCAGCTTCGCGAAAAGCAGAAGGTCAAGAGGATTTACGGCGTTCAGGAAGGCCAGTTCAGGGAATGCTATGAAACGGCAGACCGCATGAAGGGCATCACCGGTGAAAACATGCTCTCCCTGCTCGAAAGAAGACTGGACAACGTTGTATTCCGTCTGGGCATCGGCGCGTCCCGCGCACAGGCAAGACAGCTTGTAAACCACGGTCATTTCACCGTAAACGGCAAAAAGGTAAACATACCTTCTTATATAGTTAAAAAGGGCGACGTAATCGCAGTTAAGGAAAGCAAGGCGGGCAACAAGTTCTTCACCGAATTAAAGGGCGTAAAACCCGCGGCTAACATGCCCAAGTGGCTTGAATTCGACAGCGAAAAGCTTGTAGGCAAGGTTATAGAGCTGCCCGTAAGATCGGATATCGACAGCCAGATTTCCGAACACATGATAGTCGAGCTGTACTCCAAGTAATAAAACCCTATAAGGAGGTAGTATAATGATCGAAATGGATATGCCCAAAATCGAAGTGGAAGAAAGCGAGGACCAGTCGTACGCAAAGGTCGTAGTTGAACCGCTTGAAAAGGGTTTCGGTCTTACAATAGGCAACTGCCTTAGAAGAATACTCCTGTCCGCGCTCCCCGGTGCGGCGGCTCAGGGAATAAGATTTTTGGATGGCAGCGTAAAGCACGAGTTTTCCGCCGTGCCCGGCGTCAAAGAGGACGTAACTGAGATCATACTCAACCTCAAAACGCTGGCTATCAAAACCAAGGTCACCGATAAAGATTACGTAAAAGTAGTTCACCTCTACAAGGAAGGTCCCGCCGATGTCAAAGCTTCCGACATCGAGCAGGACGCCGAAATAGAGATAATAAACGGCGATCAGCACATCTGCACGGTAGACGCGGGCTCTAAGATAGATATGGAAATAACCATAGGCAGGGGCAGAGGCTACAAGGGCGCCGATCACACTCGCAGCGACCTTATCGACTACATCCCCATCGATTCTATCTACACCCCCGTAAAGAAAGTAAATTACAATGTGGAAAGCACCCGCGTAGGTCAGAACACCGACTATGACAAGCTCGTACTTGAAGTATGGACCAACGGCGCTTTCAGCGCAAAGGAAATCGTTTCCCTTGCGGCAAAGATAATGCAGGATCACATCAGCCTTTTCGTAAACCTCTCGGATACGATAAAGGGCATGGACATACTCGTCAAGAACGAGGACGACAAGCAGCAGCAGGTTCTTGCCATGGCCATAGAAGATATGGACCTCTCGGTACGTTCCTACAACTGCCTCAAACGCGCAAATATACACACTGTTGAAGATTTAACGAGAAAGACGGAAGACGAAATGCTGAAAGTAAGAAATCTCGGCAGAAAGTCGCTGGATGAAGTAATCTTAAAGCTCCAGTCTTACGGACTTTCGCTCGCTAACAAGGAGGACTAAAACAATGCCCGGTAAATTAGGAAGAACTACCAAGCAGAGAATGGCGATACTCAGGAACCAGGCTTCAGAGCTCCTGTGGTACGGCAAAATAAAGACGACTGCGGCAAGAGCTAAACAGCTCCAGTCTTATGTCGAAAAAATAATAACAAAGGCAGTTAACGCATACGACCTCAACGAGGAAATCGACGTTAAAACTACCGATAAAAAGGGTAAGGAAGTTACCGTAAAATCTGTAAAGGATACGCCTAAAAAGCTTGCAGCACGCCGCGATATAATGGCAAAGCTCCGCGACCTGCAGGAAGTAAAGGCCTTCAACGAAAAGAAGGCTGAATTCAAGGCACGCACTCAGGACGTGCAGCATCCTCTTATGGAAAAGCTGTTCAACGAGATTGCTCCCAAGTACGCACAGCGCAAGGAAGAGCTTGGACAGGGCGGCGGCTATACCCGCATCTATCTGCTCGGCGAGCGTCGCGGCGACGCATCCGAAGAAGCAATCATAGAGCTTGTTTAATTAAAAAAAATACCCGCGCTTCGCGCGGGATTTTTTTTATATAATCATAACTGAGCAAGCGGTATACAAAGCCGGTATGTTATGCCGTCATTACAAATAATGCAGATCGGAATATAAAATTATGATAAAGGAGGGGGCATGAAACGGGAAGTTCAGATTATAATCGATTATGTCGAAGGAAAAATTGATATCATAGAATTCAGGCAACTGTTCCGGATAAATGACAGATTGCAAAAGTTGCTTAAGAAAAAAATCAAACCGCGTTATGAGGCTTACAGAAGGTATGATTATAATATGTATAACTATCTTATGCAAAGCTATGAATTCAAAAAATTTAATTGGGACACTGTGGAAACCAGGTACACACTGCATTTTGTACTGAAAATGTGGTTAGATTGCTTTCATATTCCGTATGATAACAGCTACACCAGATATTCCGATGATTATAATTACATATTAAGAATTCAGCCTTTGTGGCTGGATATATCAAACGACCAGGGGCTGTTTGATAAGATACTGGCAGAAAGGCCGAAGGAATTATCCAGGACTAAGCAAACAGAGTGGGGAAAAGCGGTATTAAGGAAAATGTTCAGATACGATAAGACCTATCCCCGCTGGGTACAAGACCCCGAATGGCCGATAGTAAACGGCAAGCCGCTTGTTTTCAGCCATCAGAGCAAAGAAAAGAATGGCGATGAAAGGGTTTACTATTATTTTTATGACCCCGAAACCGGGAAGGAAACAGTAATTACACAGATTTATTGATAATTAACAGACCCCGTTGCTGTAAAAGTATTATATCCGTAAGCGGCAGATTTTAATGGTCATAGTCCTTCAGCTGACAGACAGTACAGACGATATGACTGCGTATATGGCAAAAATTAGTTGTAAATGGTGGAAAATGTAAACGGCTGTTGCATTTTTGAAATAAATTTTCAAATCAGGTGTTGACAGCGTGCCATAATGTGATATAATAATAGTACAGATATTTTCAAAGGAGAATTTTATGACTTGGTTTAATAAACTTCCTCGTCTTGCGCAGATTATTCTTCTCCTTATCCCCGGTGTAAACTGGGTAGTTGAAATTGTGGTAAGGTGGAGTACTTGGCTTAAAAAGGGAGGCTTACTCAGACTGATTATATGTATAATCGTAACCATTCCTTCCGGTATCATTATCGGCTGGCTGGATATGATCTGGTGCCTTCTGTTCAAAAAACTTTGCTTCCAGTGAGAAACAACGGAGCGGCCGCGCAGTATTTGCGCGGCCGTCTTTGCTTATATGCGGCTTTCCGCAGCCTTTGCGTATCTCGGTTGTATATGCGGCCTTTTGCCACAGTCTTTGCATATCTGGGCTATAACTGCGGCCTTTCGCGGTATGGCATATGAATATAAAACTCAAAAAGCGGCCGCACAAAACTTGCGCGGCCGCCTCACTTTATGTTTCAACATTTACAATCGGCGCAATCAAATCTTCGTTAGTTGCGGCATATGTGGGGGTCAATTGCGTAAAATGCCCGCACACAGCGTTTTTGTGTCGCCGTATTTTAAGCTTTGAATGTAAACAGTTAAGCCTTGAATGTAACAGCAGAAGGGCGGATGTCTGACCCCTTAAAATACGCTGAAATCAGAAACCCGTGTGGAAAAATCCCATGACTTTGCGCATAGGTCTGCGCCAGCCCTTGTCCCAGGGGAAAAGGCTTTCGCCGCCGTCCAGCGCGGCAATCGCGCGCATATCCTCTTCGCCGAGCGATACGTCCATGAAGTTGAAATTTTCGGCTATGCGTTCGGGCCTTGCCGACTTGGGTATAACCGCAACTCCGCGTGCGTGCAGCCAGGCAAGTATTGCCTGCGCCACCGTGCAACCGTTGCGCTGCGCAATCTCTTTGAGCACTGGGTTTTCAAAAATTCCGCGCTTTCCCTCGGCAAACGGCGCCCACGCCTCGGGCACTATGCCGTTTTCGCGCAGAAAGCTGACCAGCTCTTCCCGCTGAAAGAAGGGGTGCAGTTCTATCTGGTCGACGGCGGGCTTGATTTTTGCCACGCTCATAAGTTTTTCCAGGTCGGCGCGTTCAAAGTTGGATACGCCTATCGCGCGCACCTTGCCCTCTTCAACGCACTCCTCCATGGCGCGCCACGCGTCCTTTATCCAGCCGTACGGCTCGTGTATGAGGTACAGGTCCACATAGTCCAGCCCCAGCTTTTTCAGCGAGCGTTCAAGCGCGCGCTTTGCAAGGCGGTAGCCGCAGTCGGCATACCACAGCTTGGTGGTTATGAACAACTGTTCCCTGGGCACGCCGCACGCCTTTACGGCGCGTCCCACGGCGTCCTCGTTGCCGTATACCGCGGCGGTATCAATCATTCGGTAGCCGCACTCTATTGCGGAAAGTATGCTCCTTTCGCAGACCTCGGGGTCCTTGTTCTGGAACACGCCCAATCCGCGGCAGGGCATTTCAACGCCGCCCTGCAGCGTAAAAAACTCATTCATTTTCCCGTATCCTTAAAGCGTTATCTGTTTGTACTCCCTGCCCTCGAGCGTCTTGAAGGTGAACGTGCGGTTCTCGTACACAATATAGCCGCGTTCGCTGCCCTCCTTGGGCAGACTGAGCGAGCCGGGATTGAGGTGCAGATATCCGCATTTTTCGATGAGCGGAACGTGCGTGTGCCCCGTTATATATACGTCGTTCTCGCCGAGAGGGGGCACTTCGCGGTGACCGTGCGAAAGGTATATGTTCAGTCCGTCCGTGCAGATAAGTCCGTAGTCGGAGGAGATGGGGAAGGGGAGTACCATCTGGTCTACTTCGGAGTCGCAGTTGCCGCGCACGCACACAATTTTTTGTTTGTAAGCGGAAAGCAGTTCGGCCACTTCGCGGGGGGCGTAGCCGTCGGGCAGGGGATTGCGGGGGCCGTGGTACAAAATGTCGCCCAGCAGCACAATTTTGCCTGCCTTTTCCCTTTCGAATGCCGCCAGCATATCTCTGCAGAATTTTGCCGAACCGTGCAGGTCGGACGCGATAAAAAGTTTCATAAAAGCTCCTTTATTTTTTGTATGACGCCCATTTCGGCGTTGGAAGGTATGATGTTGCCTATAATTTTTTTCAGTTCGGGGAAGCCGTTTGCCGTAACGTACGCCTGTCCGCTTACCTGAAGCATCTCCAGATCGTTCATATGGTCGCCGAAGGCAACGCACTGCGCGCGCGTGGCGCCCAGCTTGTCAAGGAGGGCCTTAAGCGCCTCGCCCTTGTTGGCGCTCTCGGTGCATACGTCTATCCAGTCGTAGCCCGAAACCTTTGTGCGCAGACCCTTTATTTTGGGTATAAGCACCCCTGCGGCGTGCTCTGCGGCGGGCAGTTTGTCCCATACGGAAATTTTCAGTATGGTATTGTTTTTTACCGCGGCGGCAAGGTCGTCCACCTTTTTTGCGCAGGTGTAGGAGCGCAGCAGCACGCTCTCGAACCGGGCGTCGTCGGAGTCGTAGAAGGCGCAGTCCACGCCGCTGCACAGAGGGAATAAATCTTTTTCGCGCTTGATTATGTCAAGGGCGTACAACACGTCCTCCGCGGGGGTGGGGTTGCAGTAAATAATTTCGCCGCCCATCCAGCACAGACCGCCGTTCTCCGCGATGATTGCAATCTTGCCCAGCGCGGGCTCAAACAGCTTTTTAAGGTTGGGCAGCTGCCTTCCGCTTGCGGGCGTAAAGGTTATGCCGCGGGCGTGCATTGTGTCTATCAGCGGAAATATCTCCGCGGGAGGGGGACTTTTGGGCGGCAGCAGAGTGCCGTCCAGGTCGGAAGCTATACAACGTAAATTTTTCATCTTATCTGTCGCTTAAAAATACCGTAAAAGCCCCGTGCGCCTTTCCCGCACCGCAGACCTTTACGGCTGTAAATTGTGTTAGTTGCGGCATATGTGCCGTCCGATTAAAGTTTTTGTCCGCTTTTGTCTGTCTGCGGCGGACTTTTTTTATGCTCTTGGCGCGCGCTTTCAGTCAACCGAAAGGGCGCGCTTTTGCGCGGCCTTATTTTAAAAAAAGTCGGCGCGTCAGATTATCATCTTGAATATGGTCATCTTGCCGCGGCGCACGGCGGTTACGTCTGCCATGCTCTTGTATACGGCGTTGGGGTCATACTCGGTGAGAATTTCCTTTTCGAATATCGAAAAGTTTACCGCCTTGTGCACGAGCAGATTGATTGCCGTGTCGGTGTAGCCGTACCCGTTCATGACGGAGAGCAGCGTAGCGTTCTTGTCGCACAGCTCGCGCGCGGGGATGTTGAAGTTTATGGGCGCAAAGCCCGCAAGCACGGCGCGTTTGCCGTCCGCAAGGGCGCGCATGGTGAGCGCGGGGTCCAGTCTGGAGCAGGTGGTGTACACCGCCGCGTCGCACAGCTGACCGCTCGTCGCCTCGTTCAGGTTCTCCATAAGCTCTTCGTCGGCGGCAAAGGAGTAGTATATTCCGCACGCGCGCGCCTTTTCAAGCGCCTGGGGAGTGTTGTCTATTATGATGGGGATAAGTTTGTGGTACTGCAGCACCTGCGCAAGTATGTTGCCCGCAAAGTTGCTGCCTATTACCGCCACTCTGCTGCCCGCGGAGAGCTCAAGCTTGTCGTATACGTGTTCGGCAAGCGCCACGGCCTCCGTGCACAGCGCCTCGGTATCGCTCACGGAATCGGGCAAGGGAGCCACGTCGGTGTACTTGCATACCACAAAGTCGCGCAAAAATCCGTCGAAATCTCTTCCCGCAATGGCGGGGGAGGCGCACTCGTCCTCCTTGCCGGTCTTGCAGGCAAGGCAGTTGCCGCACGCCCTGGCGGGCTGCAGCAGCACGCGCATATTCTTTTCCACGCCGTAGCACTTTTCGCCCGCCTCGGTAATTCTGCCCACGGCAAAGCGGCCTATGGTCTTGGGGTAGCTTGCGCGGGTTTCGCCCGAGTACAGCACGGCGTCAAAGTTGGAGGCAAGCACGTAGGCAACTTTAACCTTTACTTCGTCTTCCCCCACACTCTGTTCTCTGGCCGGTTCGTTTACAAGCAGACCGGCATTTTTTAAAATCCAGTTATCCATAATACTGATTTCATTATACTCACAATTTCCCGCGAAAGCAACTAAAATTTAAAAAAAGGCGCGCGCATAAAATATAACGGGCGCGGTTTTTGTAAAATTTTTGGGCGGCGCGGCGGCAGAAATTCCGCCGCGCCGCTCCGTATTTTGCCCTTTAAATGCCGTCAGACGTAAAAAATATGCG
>ERZ1090860.329-NODE-330-length-28811-cov-10.256781_pt1 | contig 28811 bp, 27 predicted proteins | sample MGYA00478483_ERZ1090860 | MGnify/ENA primary metagenome ERZ1090860 (study PRJEB33644, sample SAMEA5815741) | chicken gut metagenome | biome: Chicken; feature: Gastrointestinal Tract; material: Caecum | place: Ireland | collected 2019-01-01 | study: A study of the...
CATAAACGATATGATAAAGTATCATTCGGTTTATTTAGAAAGTTTATAGATTTAAAATTATAATTTACGGATTATAATTTCTATTTCTATTATTAACATCTATTGTAAGAAGATGTTCTTCTAATGCAAAGCTTCAATTCATATCTTCTTTCTCACCGCTTACGCTGCGGTATTCCGGAAATACCTTTCTGGTAGATCTTTCTGTTTTGTCAATCAATGACTTTTCAATTCTCAGATATGGATTTCAAAGTATTTTCTTTTTCCTCCCACTTCTCTGGAACTCTTCTTCCTGACGAAGCACCCGGTGAAAATACTTCTTCAATAAATGTTTCTTCACACATTTTTGAAGGTCTTTGTATCAGGTTCGTGATAGTTATTCAATATGAGAAATCGATTCTATATACCTATGATACGTTTTCTGAAATCGGCCATTTCTTTTTGAAGTCCTGTTCACCAGGTTGTATCTTCAAGCTCTTTTACCGAAACTTATATCTTTCAGCTCTTTCCTTTTGATGACGCTTTTCAGATTGACATCTGATAAATGTATCTCTTTTGAAATTCGCTTTCAGATTACGAAACGGATCAGGTTCTCTCAGATTTTCTTCTTTTCTAAATGACTGTTCAGTTATTCTTTACAGTTATCCATGTATCAGGTCTTTCTTGCAGGAAATCCGATTCCTATCACTGCCTCATATTGATGGATGTTATACTACTTTCCCAATGGACTCACCCTATCCTTTCGACTTATTTCATCCTTTTCATGTAGCATTTATATATACTATGAATTGAATGATTTTCTTTTGTATTTCTCTTGTTTTCTTTTGATGAGTATATAATAGCACCGGGCTTTTTATTTGTCAACACTTTTTTATTATTTTTTCAATATTTTTATTATACTATATTTATGTTTTCGTTTTAATCTGTTATTTATTTTATATTTCACATCATTTTTAGATAATTTGTTAAATTTCTAAAATAGGTTTATTTCCGGCCTTTTAAAACACGGCAGGCTCTCATAGAACCTGCCGCAATATCCTTTTACCGCCTGCTTCTGTTATAGTTGATCAGACATCCCTGTAAAATAATTTCCCGTTCGTCGTCTGTCAGCTCGCCCAGTGTAACCTGGAACTCCTTCAGTCCTTCCGGTTTTACCACATATCCGGTGATACTTGCGGCTTTTTCCGCAACAGCCTTCCTGATCTCCGGAAACAGCAGATAATCGCCGTTCTGGAACGGCAGTTCTCCCTCGGGAATCACAAAGGGAAGCATTCCCCAGTTGATCAGATTGGAGCGGTAACGCTTCGTCGCATACTCATTGGCGATATTAGCCCATCCGCCAAGCACTTTCTGGCAGGAAGCCGCCTGTTCACGGGCGGAACCGTCTCCGGGCTTCACCGCGAAAATCGTGCTTCCTACGCCGAGATTTCCCTTTCCGATTTCCGGGAAACGGCTGTTCACTGTCTCCATTACTTCCTTAAGCTCCGGAACGGCCTCTACAGGACAGGAACCCTCCTGAATAGCTTTCTGAGCCTTCTGGATCTCCTTTGCTCTTCCTACATAGGCAGGATCTTTTCTCGACAGAGTAAATTCCGCCAGTCCCAGAGGATTGGAACGATAGGAAGAAGTTTCTCCGGAAGGGATCAGCTCATCTGTAGTCGTTACCGGATCGTGGATCTCGGAAACCACCTTCAGGACCAGATTTTCAGCCAGTTCCGGCATTGCCGGCCAGTCCTTGATGTTCGGTCCGAAATGAATCTCCACCGAAGGATCGGCGACGCCTTTGCTGTCAAAAATACGGTTTTCATAAATTGTTTTGTCGAAGAAGTACTTCTGATTTGTATAGTCTCCCGTATATGTTTCCGCTGAAGTCAAAAATCCTTTATTCGCCGCTGTAGCCGCAATAGACCTCGCGTCCATCAGAGCAACGGAAGAAATCTGGCCGTTCTGGATCTTGGATCCCTCACGGTTCGGGAAGTTTCTCGTAGTATGGCGGATACTGAACGCATTGTTGGCCGGAGTATCGCCCGCTCCGAAGCATGGACCGCAGAAAGCTGTCTTAACAACAGCTCCTGTTTTCAGAAGATCCGCCAGGACGCCGTTCTTCGCCAGCTCCATGTAAATCGGCGTACTTGCCGGATAAACGCTTAATGTAAATGCATCGGAACCAATGCTTGAGCCGCGCAGAATATCGGCGGCAGCACAGATATTCTCAAATCCGCCGCCTGCACAGCCGGCAATGATCCCCTGCTCTACATAAAGTTTTCCATCAACAATCTTATCTCTCAAACTGAACTCAACTTTTCCATCCAGACTTACCAGCGCCTTTTTCTCAACATCTGCAAGGATATCCTCCAGATTCTCATTCAGCTCGTCAATGGTATATGTATTGCTGGGATGGAACGGCATCGCGATCATGGGCTTTATCTCGCTTAAGTCCACTTCCACACAGCCGTCGTAATAAGCGGTATCACCTGGCTGAAGCTTTCTGTACGCTTCTTTCCTTCCATGTATCTCATAGAATTCTTCAATTTTATCATCTGTCTGCCAGATAGAGGAAAGGCAGGTGGTCTCCGTAGTCATTACGTCGATTCCGATACGGAAGTCCGCGCTTAATCCCGCTACGCCTGGTCCCACAAATTCCATGACTTTATTCTTCACATAACCGTTTGCGAAAACTTTCCCGATGATCGCCAGGGCAACATCCTGAGGACCTACTCCCGGACGCGGTTCCCCTTTCAGATAAACGGCTACCACTCCCGGCATATTAATATCATAAGTCTGCGACAGAAGCTGCTTTACCAGCTCTCCACCGCCCTCTCCCATTGCCATGGTTCCCAGGGCACCATAACGGGTATGGCTGTCGGAGCCCAGAATCATTTTGCCGCTTTCAGCCAGCATTTCACGGGCGTACTGATGAATGACCGCCTGATGAGGAGGAACATATACGCCGCCATACTTCTTCGCGCAGGTAAGTCCAAACATATGATCGTCTTCATTAATCGTTCCGCCTACCGCACAGAGAGAATTGTGGCAGTTTGTCAGCACATAGGGCACCGGAAACTTTTCCAGGCCGGAAGCTCTGGCAGTCTGAATGATTCCCACAAAAGTGATATCGTGAGAGGTCAGCTTGTCAAATTTTATCTGCAGCTTCTCCATATTTCCGGATGTGTTATGAGACTCCAGAATATGATAGGCAATCGTATTTTTCTTCGCCTCTTCTTTTGAAACAGGCTGAGACATCCGCCCTTCTTCTACGATATCACGGCCGTTTACAAGATAAACTCCGCTGTCGTATAACTTCATAATGATTCCTCCATTCACTGTTCATTTACAAAACTGTCATGTCGCTTTAGCGTTAATGTACAAGGGTCAACACGCTATCATTCCATTTTGCACATCTGAAAACGCCTCCGTTCTTCCACAGCAGGCGTTCATTTTCAACTGCATGCCACTTTATTATAGTAGATTTCTAAAGAATCCGCAATGGGATATATTTATTTGGAGAAAAATCCTCCCTGTCGTATATTCAACCGCAAAGACGCTCTTTACTTCTCCCTGGATTCTGTATATACTTAGCGTAGCGTTAATGTACAAGGGGCGACACGCTCCTCGTACACTAACGCCAGCTTATATTGTCAGGAGGAAACTGCCATGTTCCGTTTATGGGGAAAGATATGGAAACACAACCGACTGGTGAAAGATACCGTCATATGCGACGGTTCTGACGACACAAGAACGCACAAGGTATTCCGTGCCTTGGAAGAAATCTGTTATCAGTTTGACCTGGAAAATCCCATCTGGCTTGACAGCTCCATTGCTGATTTCCGCCGTCATTCCAGAACAAGATTTTCACAGGACAGTTTTATAGAACACATTGATTTTGATTATCTGGAAATCCAGGTTATCGAAGAGGACTGAATACGAAACCTTTTTATTTTTTCTCCATTGTTTGCTTTACAATAGAGAGATAATCTTTATTCCGCGCCTTTTTCCGGGGTACAAAAAGCGAGATCAGTCCCTTTTTCCCCTGCCCTCTGGCATAGAAAAAGCCGATCACAGAAAACACAACGGCCCCGATAAAGTTCACGAGAAGATCTTTCATCGTATCCAGCAGCCCTATATCCAGATAGCCGCCAAGTCCCAGCGCCTGCTGCCTTCCATCACTGTGCACCACGATCACATCCGCGATGTCTCGCACAGATACCGGATGATTTCCCCCCGCCGGGTCCAACATGACACTGCTGATCGCATGAATGACGGTGTCCTTCTGCATATCCATCTTCAAAAACTGGTCTACGGCACATTCAAAAAACTCCCAGACAACGCCTACCGTCATGGAAAAGCAGAACGCCACAAGAGCCAGGAAGAACGGGGAAAGTTCAAAGGTCAGTCTCTCGTTTTTGTTTAAAAGCAGCACCATGGAAAAGCCTATGGCGGCGCAGAGGAATCCGTTCAGGGTGTGCAGGATCGTATCCCATCCGGGGATCATAATATAAAACGCATTAATCTCTCCCAGGATCTCCGCCGCAAAAATAAAACACAGAATTGCGATCTCCAGCCCTATAGGGATCTCTATCCGCAGCTTTACCTGTATCCAGCTTGGGATATACAGTAAAAGCAATGTAAGAATACTGAGAAAAAGGCTCTCATAGTTGTGAAGGAACGCCTGACGCACAAGGCAGACGATCACCAGGAATCGCAGGACCGAAAACACGATAAACGAGCTTCTGTGTTCTTTCAGTTCCATTTGTACTGCTTTTCGTAATTCCTCCCTGCGCAGCCGTTTCTCTTTTCTTTTGTTCTTCATTTCCGTCAACCTCCGTGATCACCGCTCTGATATATACCTTTCGGCTTTTACGCTCCGGAATATTTTTCTGTCTTCCGGCAGATAGTTCTCCTGAAATATTATATGATCCATTTTTTTATCACCGGTATATGTTTCATCACCGAAACAGCGGCAAGGCTTAACGCAAATATCGCCAGCACTGTCAGCGGCACCGCGATTACCGTATTCTGTATCATCATACTGTCAATTCCCAGTCTGTGCAGGATGTCCCTGAAGAACGCATGGATCAGATAAACGCCGAAGGTACAGCTTCCCAGATAACATATTGTCTTTTCCTGTCTTTCACTCCACCGTATCTTTCCCAGTACGTTTTTAAAAAACAGAAATACCGCGGAACTCCAGCAGAAAGCCGCCAGCGTATAGTTGTCGTAAAATGCCTGTACAGGCTGGTCCAGCTCCAGGGATCTCCACTGGCAGAGCACGATTCCCAGAAGTATCGTCACCGGACCGAGAATATATACCGCCCGCTCCGCTTTCCCGGGCAGGCCATATTCATACAGATAATGCCCCAGTATAAAATACCCGGCAAAATCCGTCACCAATGAGGGCTGTACTGTGTTGAGCAGGGTCTTTATATGTTCCAGCCACGGCAGCGGGAAAACGGTGACCGTATATACTGTAATCTTAAAGATGAGAAACAGAAGGATCATATATTCTTCCCATTGTTTTCCCCGGGGACTGTTTACGATTTCCCATATCAGCGGCGTCAGGATCATCAGACCTATCAGCATCGGCAGATACCACAGGTGAAAATAGGCGTCGCTGAAATAGACAAGCAGCTTTTTGAAGAAGCGGGCGCTTCCTACAGGCACGCTTCCTGTTATCATTATCCGGTATACGCCGTAAAATAACTGCCAGAACACATAGGCCGCCGCTACCGGAAGGATATTTCTCAGCCAGAGCTTTTTCAGATTCCATGTACGCTTTTTGTCCAGATACAGGGCGCCGCTGATCATGATGAAGCAGGGTACTGCAAACCGGGTAAATCCATGGTAAAAGTTCGATACCTTCCAGGTAAACGTATCTATGGGAGTATCCCGGAAATGCTGAGACGCCGCGTGGAGCATGATAACGGCAATACAGGCGGCGACACGAAGCAGCTCGATCCAGATAATTCTCTTTTTTCCCATATCAATAAACCCTGTTTCTATCCTTTCCGGCAAGAAACGCCTTTATATTTTCAACTACCTCGTCCCGGCAGCGTGTCCTCGTCTCCACCGGAGCCCAGGCCATATGAGGAGTGATTATAAGCTTTTTGCTGTCCTGGATCTTAAGAAGAGGATTATCCGGGGCCATGGGTTCCTCTTTCAGTACGTCAAGAGCCGCTCCCTCGATCTCATTTTCCACAAGAGCCGTGTACAGATCCTCTTCATTTACAATGGGTCCTCTGGCAACATTGACCAGAACGGCCGTATTTTTCATTTTCCGGAAAGCGTCCAGATCGATCAGATTCTCTGTATATCGGTTCAGAGGCGCATGAACAGATATAATGTCCGATTCTTTCAGCAGAGTGTCAAAATCTGCCTGTTCCCACTTCTGTTCCGGAAAGTCATACTTTGTCCCCGAAGCGGAATAGCAGAGAATGCGGCAGCCGAATGCTTCCGCGATCTGTGCAACTTTCTGACCGATAGCGCCCATTCCGATAATTCCCCATATTTTTCCCTCCAGCTCAAAGAAACGTTCCGCATAGTGGGAAAAAGTCTGACTGCGGGAGTAATCGCCGGATTTCACATAGTCATCGTAATAGCGCAGTTTCTCCCACACATAAAGCAGAAGGGCGAAAGTATGCTGCGCCACCGCTCCCGTGGAATACCCTGCCACATTGCATGCCCGGATTCCTCTGGATACCAGATAATCTCCGTCAAGGTTATTGATCCCCGTCGCAGTAAGGCAGATCAGTTTCAGCTTCTCCGCCTGTGCCAGTGTTTCCTCACACATGGGAATTTTGTTCGCTATAATGATATCCACGTCACGGACTCTTTCCGCCATTTCCTCCGGGGACGTCTTCGGGTAAAAAGCAACTTCGCCCAGTTCATAAAAAGGAGAAAAGTCCATATCCGCGCCCAGGCTGTTCCCCTCGAGAATTGCAATTTTCACAGGATTTTCCTGTTTTCTGTCCATACCAGATGTATTCATAGATGCTCACCTCTTAATAAAAAAGATTTTCACATGACTTTTTACTCAGAACAGTATAGCAAAATCCTTCCCCTTTCACAAGAACTATGCTCAAAAGAAGAATTGCGCCGTGCCGCCATTGAGCGGGAATGGGGCGGTCTGTGTATGCTGGAAATGACGATCGAGCACCTCACCGGCAAAGAAGCCCGGGAACTTTTGTATTTATAGATTACATCTGTCACACAGAACACAAATAGCACTTATTACAGTTTTCCATGTAACACCTTCCGCATAACTGTTTTATTTCATCCCGATATTTTTTCGAATCCGGCTTCTTTCACATATCTGTAAAAAGTTTCTTTCGCAATACCAGCAACAACATCTGTAGTTTTTAAAACACCATTGTTATTAACAAGTAATTTTTCAATCTTATTTTGTTTCACAACGCTCCACCAACTTTCATACGGTTATTCTTACAAAAAAACGTATGAAAGTCAAAAACAACCAGCAGATGCCTCAAAACTAAAATCAAATTGTAACAAAAAACAGCATAGTATTTTTACTATACTGTTCTCTGCTTAAATATAGCTATATAAAATTGTCAGTCCATAAATTCCCGGATGATCTCCCGCATGATCTCCTCTTCCTCAGGGCTCAGCATCTTGCTGAAATGGCTTCCTGTAGCCGCAGTCTGGCGAATGCTGGCCGTAATGTGCTCCACCATTTCCTCCCGCAGCGCCGGATCTGTTTTCTGTACCGAAGCCGCCGGAGTAAACTTGCGCGCCGCAGGCGGATCCTCATTCCTGTTCTTCACCTGCTGGATATAATCTGCCAGAGAATTCATCAAAAGTTCTTCCCGGTAGGTAAAATCAAGGGCCTGCCGCAAAAGAAGCAGGGCGATCGGAACCGCCGTCCCTATATAAAGATACTGCAAAGGAAGCCCTTCGCTCTGCTCCATCCTGGAGTTAAAAAACAGCGCCAGTCCCAGACAGCCTACTGCCAGAAGAGAAGGAAGCCATACCAGCAGATTCATCCTGCCCAGAAGCCTGTCTCTCGTTCTCCAGAGATTCAGCCATTTTTCTTTAAGATTTACCGCCGCTTTTGTTTTTCTCATAGCTCTTCTGTAGGCAAGGTGTTCCGCAAACATCCCTACTGCTCCCGCTGTTCCCAGAACAGCCATCAGATAAAGCAGTATGTGCAGCTCCATAACTCTTTCCAGCATGATCCCCTCCTTGATTCCATTGCTGACTTATCAGGTGAAAATGAATGCTCCCTTCGGGCGCGCTCATTTTCCTGCTGATAAGTCAGATTATACTCTATAGAGGGGCCGGAACAAAGAAAAATCGTTCGTCAAATTCATACATATTTCGCCCTGCCTTCCAGTTCCAGTGCGGAATCACCGGCTGTTTTCTTTTGCCCTCAGAATGTATATCCTGGATTCAAAATCCGTGCAGGAGGCGCTTCCTGCCGGAAGCTCTCCCGCGCTGCCGTCCGTAGTGATCAGACCGTAATTCATCAGTTCGTCGCCGTAGTTTTCCGTTCCGTTGTATATATTTTCATAGAGAAGATTAGGATTTAATCCCTGAAGACGCGCACGGCTGTAAGGCTGATTTGAGCCGTTCAGCACGCGGTAATAGCCTACCAGAGCTGTTTTCTGGTCGTCGCTGACCGTCATCCACACTGTCTCGTTTCCTTCAAAAGGACTTTTTATCCTGTAGAATGTTCCAAACTGCAGCAGCTCTCTGTATTCCTTCATAAAAGCGATCTGTTTTTTCACCTCTTCCAGCTCTTCTTCCGGCAGACGGTTCAGGTCCAGTTCATACCCAAAGGTGCCGAAGCAGGCCACATTCGCCCTGGTATGAAGGGGCGTATTACGGAACACCTGATGGTTCGGCACTACGGAAACATGACTTCCGATACTGCTTACAGGATAGCACATGGAAGTTCCATACTGGATCTTCAGCCGCTCTACAGCGTCGGAATCATCGCTGGCCCAGCCCTGCGGCGCATAATAAAGCAGGCCCGGATCAAACCGTCCTCCCCCACTCGCGCAGGATTCAAAGAGAACCTGTGGAAATTTCTTCGTCAGACGGTCGTAAAGATCATACACCTCAAGGATATAACGGTGGAATACCTCTCCCTGCCTGTCCGGCGGAAGCGTGGCGCTGTAACATTCCGTAATACTGCGGTTCATATCCCATTTAATATACGAGATCCTGGATTCGGAAAGGATTTTTTCCATCATTGCGTAAATGCAGTCCACAACCTCTTTTCTGGAAAAATCAAGGACATACTGATATCTTCCGTGAGATGTATTCCTTCCCGGCGTCTGCAGAATCCAGTCCGGATGCTCCCGGTACAGATCGGAATCCTTGTTTACCATCTCCGGCTCAAACCAGAGGCCGAATTTCATTCCAAGAGCTTCTATCTTTTCAGAGAGCCCCCGGATCCCTTCCGGCAGACGCTCCCGATTTGCATACCAGTCTCCCAGTCCTGCATGCTCACCGTTTCTTTTCCCGAACCATCCGTCGTCCAGCACAAAAAGCTCCACGCCGCACTCCCTGGCTTTTTCCGCAATCTTCAAGAGCTTTTCTTCCGTAAAGTTGAAGTAAGTAGCTTCCCAGTTATTAATAAGGATCGGTCTGGGACGGTCTCGCCAGAATCCCCTTGCCAGTCTCCTTCCATAAAGGCGGTGAAAAGTCTGGCTCATGCCGTTCAGCCCCTTTTCGGAATAAACTACGACTGCCTCGGGAGTCTGAAACTCCTCTCCCGGTTCCAGCTTCCAGTCAAATCCGTCCGGATGGATCCCCGCCGTCACGCGTGTGACGTCATGGGTATCCACTTCCGCCTGTATCCGGAAGTTCCCGCTGTAGATCAGGCTGACGCCGATCACCTCCCCGGCTCCCTCTGTAGCGTTAGGACGTTTCAGCGCTACAAAAGGATTCTGTTCATGAGAAGAGTTTCCCCGCCTGCTGTCCACAGCGGTGATTCCCTGCTCCAGAATCCGTTTTTTCACGTGGCGTTCTCTGGCCCACGCGCCGGAAAGCTGCATCCATATGTAATCTTTATCAGGAAGATCAAGATTCAGACTCATGGCGGTAAGCAGGTGCAGATTCTCCGATCCTTCATTGCGCAGGCAGGCGCTTCTGGCAACCGCCGCCTCACTGTCAAAAACAGTGTACAGAAGTTCCAGCCGACAGCCTGTACGTCCGTCTTTTAAAAAGATCTTCAGAGTTTTCGCTTCTTTTCCGGATTCCGTATATGTGGCCGGAAGTCCCTTAAGCTCCGGCTTCCCTTCTGTGATCTCGTATCCTTCATACCGGAAATCCATGATACGGCTTCCGTTTTCCTGCAGGATTTCTACTGCCGGATGGCGGTAATCGGTGCTTCCATACACCGGATATTCCTGGCGGATATGCTCCAGAGAAAAAGTCCTGTCGTTTTCAAACACATAAGAAGTCATCGGACGCCCGTACTTTTCCACAAGATAAGAAAAATCCGCTTTGTCATGGATCTTCTTCCCAAAGTAAAGATGTCCCATATGTCCGTTTTCCAGAACGCACATCAGATAACTGATCTTGTCATTGTATAAATGAAAGGTTTTTGTCTCTTCATGGAAAATAATCTCTGTCATATGTGTCTCTCCTTTTCAAAAAAATTTTTACAGTGAAATACTCTCCCTCTTTCTCCGCCGATATTCTTCCGCCCATCTGCTCTGCCAGCGCCCGGATATCCGTCACCGTAAGGCGCATGCATTTCCGGCAGGAATCTTCCAGTTCTTTTGCACTGACTACGATCACCGGAACGTCTGATATTTTTTCTATAACCTGTTCTCCCGAAAGTCCCGGCAGCATCAGATCCAGAAGGATAAGATCCGGTTTCTGCCGCTCAAAGAGCAACAGGGCCTCTGTACCTGAATAGGTACGGAAAACCCTGTATTCCTTTATCGATCATATTGTCCCTTTGCGCACGAACATTACCGCCTTTTGTGTACGAACGCGATTGTTCATTGATACGCCAACGCTACATTTCCTCCAACGCTTTTACCACTTCCTCGAACTTCATGAAATGGGAGGCTTTTACCAGAACCGTATCTCCTTTTTGAATATAACGGCCCAAGTTTTCCAGAAGGCTTTCCCTGGTTTCCTCGTAGAATACGGGGAACTCCGGATCCGCCTCACGGGCGGCCTCCGCCATATGCCGGGCAAGGCTTCCCACGCAGACGCAGGCGTCGATTCCGCAGGCTGCGGCGTGAGCGCCCACTTCTCTGTGGAGAGCGATCTCGTTCTCGCCCAGTTCTCCCATATCGCCCAGAATTGCAACCCTTCTTCCCGCCCCGTCGTGAAGCACGTCAAGGGAGGCTTTCATGGACATGGGGTTGGCGTTATAACAGTCGTCCACGATCAGAAGGCTGTCTGTCTCTATCATCTTAAAACGTCCGCTGATAGCTTCCAGGCTCTCGATCCCTTTTTTGATCTCCTCTGTAGTCAGACCGTATATCCTTCCCACAGCCGCGGCAGCCAGGGCGTTGTATACCATATGTATTCCGGGCATAGGAACCAGGACGGAAAAAGCGTCCCCGCCCAGATGGATTCTGCAGGAAACTCCTTTCAGCCCCCTGTTCACGATTTCGTCCGCATAAACGTCGCGGTTCTGGTCCAGTCCGAAAAACACCGGCCGGATTCCCTTATATTCCGCAACAGTACTCAGCTTATCGTCGTCGCCGTTTAACACAATATGGCCGTCCGGTCTTAAATACCGGAAAATCTCTGTTTTTGCCTTAAGCACGCCGTCACGGTCGCCCAGATTCTCCAGATGGCAGGTTCCGATATTGGTGATCACACAGGTCTGGGGCTTCGCGATCTTCGCCAGACGCGTCATCTCCCCAAAGTCGCTGATCCCCATTTCCAGAACCGCAATCTCGTCCTCATCCCGCAGGCGGAAAACTGTCAGCGGCAGGCCCAGCTCGTTATTAAAATTCCCCTGGGTCTTCAGGGTTCTGTATTTCTCTTTCAGCACAGAAGCGATCACTTCCTTGGTGCTGGTCTTACCCACGCTTCCGGTGATCCCCACCACGGGGATCTGAAGCTGTTCCAGATAAAATTCCGCGATATCCTTCACCGCCTGAAGAGAAGATTCCACCTGGATATAGGGGAAATCCGCGCCCTTCAGTTCTCTCTCCGAAACAGAGGCCAGAGCGCCTTTTGCCATCACATCGGGGATGAATTTATGAGCGTCCACCCGCTCGCCTACGATGGCCACAAAAAGAGCGCCGGCTTCCGCCTTCCGGCTGTCGGTGATAATCGAATCCACCTCCCGGTCCAGCGCCTCCTCCGGACCGTGGTAAACTCCCCTGCATACCTTTACTATATTTCTTAAAGTCAGATTTTTCATAACAGAATCCTCAACAGTTACTTATACTAAAATTTCTCCGGATTGACAGGACAAGAATGATCTGTCAATCTGCAAATCCATTTTTACCGGTATTTCTTCAGAGACACCCGTATCAGTTCCTCGCACAGCGCCGGATAATCCATCCCCAGCACCGCCGCCTCCTGGGGGATCAGACTGGTGGGGGTCATTCCCGGGAGGGTATTCGCCTCCAGGCAGTAGATCTTCTCGTCTTCCGTCACGATAAAATCAAGACGGGCGTAGCTCTCCAGGCCCAGCGCATGATACCCCTGCACCGCATAATTCTGAAGCCGTTTTGTCAGCTCGTCGGAAATGGGCGCCGGGCATGTCTCTTTTACAGCTCCCGGCTTATACTTATTCTCATAGTCGTAGAAGCCCTGGCATGGAACGATCTGAACCACCGGATACGCCTGTCCGTCTACAACGGCGACAGTATATTCCGTGCCCTGGATAAATTCCTCCACAACGACTTCATCCTCATAGGAAAAAGCTTCTTTGAGAGCTTTATCATATTCTTCCTGATCGTTCACAATATAAACGCCGATACTGGAACCGCCGCAGCAGGTCTTCACCACAACCGGAAAAGAAAGCCCCAGTCCTGTTGGATCTTTTTTCTCCTCTGACGCTTTCAGTGTCGTTCCTCCCGGCGACGGAACACCGTGCATCTGAAACATCCACTTGGTCACGCCCTTGTCCATGGCCATAGCGCTGCTGAGATAGCCGGTACCTGTATAACGGATACCCATCAGATCAAAAGCCGCCTGCACTCTTCCGTCCTCCCCGTTGGCTCCGTGAAGGCCCAGAAATACAATATCCGCCTGTCTGCAAAGTTCCATGACATTGGGGCCGAAAAACTCTTTCCGCTCTTTTTTCATCTTTTCGATTTCCGGGTTAAAGCTTTTCATATAATCCGCTGCGGCTTCCACATCATATTCTGCCGGAAAAGGCTCTTCCCAATCCACATTCTCCGCCCCGCAGAATACGTCCACCAGCACAGCCCTGTGTCCTTTCGCTCTCAGTCCGTTACAGATCCCCGTTCCGGATACAATGGAAACGTCGCGCTCTGTACTTGTTCCTCCCGCCAAAACAACAATCTTCATATCCTTATATCTCCCTGCATATTTTTTCAAACTTACGCTGTCAGCCTTTATATATCACGATCGGCATGTCCTCTGTTACATTCTGCCAGATCAGCGCCGCCTGGTCAACGGAAACAAGTATATTTCCTCCCGTCCCGGACCAGCTTACGAATCCGGAACCGCTGTCTCCAGCATCATAGCTTCCGGTAAACATATTATCAAAGTTTATCTCCGGGTCATCCTGGATTCCCAGGCCGTCCCCGAAGGAGATTCTATAGTTCACCGTTTTTCCGTTCACATCAGCCGGCGACTGCATATCCTGTATCTGATACACTCCTTCCGGCGTACCGCTGCCGGCAATGATCCCTGTGTCCACCACCGGAACTCCATCCCGATAAACCACCAGACGCTGATTGGGAAGATCCACCTCCACATAAGTATAACCGATATCATTAGTGTCCCGGCTCATTGCGCTCTGCTGATATACCGGCTCCCGCACCTGGGTCTTCCGGTCCGTCACCGCCTGATAAAGCGCGTCCGTTTCTTTCGCCTCATCTATCACCCATCCGTAGTCTCCGCCGGAAACAGTAATTTCCCTGTTGTCATAAGTCTCAAAAGTCCTCGTCAGCCCCGGCGTATTATATTTCTCTCCCAGCGCGGCCACATATGCCGAAATCTTCTCTCTGTCCAGGATCATGTCTCCGTTTTCATCCCGGGAGAGCCACTCTCTGATCACATTTCTGTCCACAGTCTCTTTGCGGTCGCCGAAATCATAGGTGATCACCACGTCTGTCAGCTCATTCATCTGTTCGCAGTCTTTTATCAGCCTTTTGTCATCTGCGTAAACAGAAGGATTGTCATAACAGCCATCCTCTTCCAGATTCACTACAGGATCTCCGCTCGTCACAGCCCTGAGGATCGTTTCATCCAGCCGTTCCCTGTTTACCTGCGTTCCCACAGTTTCCGGAACAATCTCGAAACTTTCGCCGTTATCTTCGATCCTGGCATCCACGGGGGCGATATTGTCTTTCATGCAGTTAAGACTGTCGATTTTCTGTTCCAGAAGATTCCTGTCGCAGAACACGGACGAAGAAACCTCGTAAGTCTTATGCTGTCCAAAGGAAAGAAACCAGAGGAATCTGTTCTGCCTCCGCAGAAGCTTCCTTACGCTTCCGTCAGGCTGATAGGAAAGAGCAATCTCATCGGCGGAAATACTTTCCTGGCCGTTTCCTCTCGTCTGCACCGCAAGCACATAAGCGTCCGTCGCCTGCGTCAGCAGATCCTCTGTTTCCGCCTCATCCATATAAGAACAGTTAAAGCCGTTCACAAGAGATCCCGGAAGGAAATGCAGGGTAAAATAATACACCCCGAAACCATAGGCAGCCACGGTAAGCAGAAGCAGAACTGCGATCACGCCTGTCAAAACCTTTCTGCCTGTACTCGTTTCTGTATGTTTTTCTGCCATAAAACCTCCCTGCCGGATCACTCCTGTAACGGCTTTTTATGCCGGCGTCTTTGCGCCGTTTTTTACAATATTTAAACGTTTCCTGTGTTCTTTATGCTTCCAGAAGCTTCTCCACACTGGCGAGCTTCACGCATACAACGAACACCTTCGCCGCCTCTTCCAGCTCCTTAAGATCCGGATAAGTGGGCGCGATACGGATATTGGAATCTTTCGGGTCTTTGCCGTAGGGATAGGTGGCGCCTGCCCCTGTCATTACAACTCCCGCTTCTTTCGCTTTTGCTACGATAGCTTTCGCGCAGCCTTCCATGGACTCAAAGGAGATAAAATATCCTCCCTTTGGTTTCGTCCATTCGCCGATTCCAAGACCATCCAGCTCTCTGGTAAGAATATCGTCCACAAGCTGGAATTTCGGGCGGATCAGAGCAGCATGTTTTCTCATATGTTCATGAACGCCTGCAAGATCCTTAAAGAATCTTACATGACGGAGCTGATTCAGCTTGTCATGGCCGATGGTCTGGATCTGCATATATTTGCGGAAATCGTCCAGGTTTGCTTTGGACGCAGCCACTGCCGCGATACCGGAACCCGGGAAACTGATCTTGGAAGTGGAAGTAAATTTATATACCATATCCGGATTGCCAGCCTTAGCGCACTCGTCCAGTATCTCGAGAAGGAAATCCTGATCCTCGTCATAAAGATGATGAACACTGTAAGCGTTGTCCCAGTAAATACGGAAATCAGGAGCCGCCGGCTTCAGATGCGCGAAACGCTTCACCGTCTCCTCTGAATAGGTATAGCCCTGCGGATTGGAATATTTCGGCACGCACCAGATACCCTTTACCGCGGCGTCCTCGCTTACCAGCTTCTCCACCATGTCCATATCCGGTCCTTCCGGAGTCATGGGGATATTGATCATTTCGATTCCGAAAAATTCAGTGATCTTGAAGTGGCGGTCATATCCCGGAACCGGACAGAGGAATTTCACCTTATCCAGCTTACACCAGGGCGTATTCCCCATAACGCCGTGTGTCATGGAGCGGGCCACTGTATCGAACATTACGTTCAGACTGGAGTTGCCGAAGATAATGATGTTGTCAGGATCCACTTCGGAGATCGCTCCCAGAAGTCGTTTGGCTTCCGGGATACCGTCCGGCACGCCGTAGTTCCGGCAGTCCACTCCTGTCTCACATTTAAGATCGGAATCTCCCTTCAGGACGTCCATCATCTCCATGGAGATATCCAGCTGATCCATACCCGGTTTCCCTCTGGACATATCCAGGGACAGTCCCTGCGCCTTGATGTCCGCGAACTGCTGATCCAGATCCTTCTTCAGAGCCAGCAGTTCTTCTCTGCTCATTTCACTGTATTTCTTCATAATCTTCCTCCTCGCGCCGTATCTGATGTACCGTCCTTTGCCGGTCCTGTATCCGGTCACCGCCAGATTGGACGCAGACGCCTTAATACGTCAGTCCGACTATAATCTTCACCTGTATTACTTTGCTCTATCCCGTCTATTTTAGTATGCTAAAGTCCTGCTGTCAAGACCGTGACTTAAAAGTTTCTTCTTGCGGATTTCTTCTGATTACCATATACTGAGGTTACAGGGAACACTCTTTTCCCTGATTACTTAATAATGAAAGGCAGACATCTATGTGGATTGCAGATAACTGGAAAGAATACGAAGTCCTGGACGCCTCCTGCGGGGAAAAACTGGAGCGCTGGGGAAAATATGTCCTGGTCCGTCCGGATCCCCAGGTCATCTGGGACACGCCGAAAACAGACCGCCGGTGGAAAAACCGCAACGCTCATTATCACCGGAGCAAAAAAGGCGGCGGCGAATGGGAGTTTTTTGATCTTCCCCAGCAGTGGGAAATACATTATAAGGAACTGACCTTCCGGCTGAAACCATTCAGCTTCAAACACACCGGGCTGTTTCCGGAACAGGCCGTAAACTGGGACTGGTTCAGTGAAAAAATACGCGGCGCAGGCCGGCCGGTAAAAGTGCTGAACCTTTTCGCCTACACGGGCGGAGCTACTCTTGCCGCGGCGGCGGCAGGCGCCAGCGTCACTCATGTGGACGCCTCCAAAGGCATGGTCACCTGGGCGAAAGAGAACGCCGCAGCCTCGGGGCTTTCAGAAGCCCCCATACGCTGGCTGGTGGACGACTGCGTGAAGTTCGTGGAAAGGGAGATCCGCCGGGGCAATCATTATGACGCCATAATCATGGACCCGCCCTCCTACGGAAGAGGACCCAAAGGCGAGATCTGGAAGATCGAGGACGCCATCCATCCGCTTATCAGACTGTGTACCAGAATCCTCAGCCCGGAACCGCTTTTCTTCCTGGTGAACTCCTACACCACCGGGCTGGCTCCCGCGGTGCTTACCTATATGCTTGCCACGGAACTGAAGAAGTTTTCCGGAAGTGTGGACTCCCAGGAGATCGGACTGCCAGTGACAGGCAGCGGACTTGTACTCCCCTGCGGCGCGTCCGGCCGCTGGGAAGCCCCGTAAGCCCGGCGCACAAAATACGGTTTCTTAAATTCAAGGGATAACGCACTGTATCAACGGCAGCCTGTAAGATGGTTTGCTTTACCGGACAGTGTACAAAGAGGGGGATATACTTATGAATAATCTTGCATCCTTAAAAATCATGGATCCTAAAATTGAAATGAAGCGCTACGGCTGCGCTGTTATAGCCGCCGTCATCTGCGCGGTAAACATCAACACCTTTGTCAATACCGGAGGACTTATCCCCGGCGGCTTCAACGGACTGACACTGCTCCTTCAGAATATTTTCCGGGAGTTCGCCGGCCTGGAGGTTCCGTATACTGTCATCAACATCACCCTGAACGCCTTTCCTGTTTTTATCGGCCTCAGGTTTATCGGCATCAAGTTCACTATGAGTTCCTGCGTTGTCATTGTCCTGTCCAGTATTCTTACGGACCTGATCCCGGCGCAGCCCATTACCTATGATCCTCTGCTGATCAGTATTTTCGGCGGTCTGATCAACGGTGTTGTGATCACACTTTGTCTTATCGGCAATACCAGTACAGGAGGGACAGATTTTATCGCCATCTATTTTTCCGAAAAAAACGGACGCGATATCTGGAATTATATTTTCTGCGGCAACGCAGTACTCCTTGTCATCGCCGGACTCCTTTTCGGCTGGGATAAAGCCCTGTATTCCATTATTTTCCAGTTCACCTCCACTCAGGTAGTACAGATGCTCCATCAACGTTATAAAAAACACACGCTTTTTATTGTTACGAGACATCCCGAAGAGGTATATGAAGAAATTTCACAGCTTTCTCATCATTCCGCCACACGGCTGGACGGCACGGGATGTTATACGAGAGACGCAACTTCTATGATCTACTCCGTGGTATCCCGGGAGGAGGCGAAACTTCTTGTCAAAAAGGTTATGGAAGTAGATCCCGACGCCTTTGTGAACATCATCAAAACGGACTTTATCAACGGAAGGTTTTATCACAAGACAGATTATTGATTCTTTTGTGGCAAAATATTTAAATATCTCCACAAAACCACTTGAATTGTATGCTCCATAAAGTATAATAGACTTAAGATGATCTTCAGGTCAAAGGAGCGTGATTTATATGAAGGAAGAACAGGACAGAACGGCTTATACCTGCTCCCCGGAGTACGACCGCAGCGCCTGCGGCGGCTGTCTCTGCGCCACCTGCTATGAGCAGGAATTCTGCGACCGGTGTAAAGACTGCCACGAACAGTCGCGGAAGAAGACTTCCTGCTTCAGCTATGAGGGGGCCTATAACTACTAAAAAAAGAGGTTACCGGAATTCATATATTCCGGCAGCCTCTTTTTACATATATATCTTTTTCCGTTTTATACAGGTTCATTCCGATCCCGTCATTCCGTTTTTCCGTTCTTCGGAAGGATCACAGTGATCTCCGTGCCTTTGCCAAGCTCGCTGATCATGTCCACAGTTCCGCCCAGGAAAGTAACTCCATGCTTCACAATGGAAAGACCCAGTCCGGTTCCTCCGATCTCTCTGGAATGACTTTTGTCTACCCGGTAGAAACGCTCGAACACCCGGTTGATATCTTCACGTGGAATACCGATTCCATTGTCCTTTACAACAATCCGGACATTTTCTTTCTCTTCTGTGATATGAATACTCATGGTACCGTCGTCTTTGTTATATTTAATCCCGTTGTCGCAGAGATTATAAAGGATTTCTTCCAGAATAGGCCGGACTGTACGGCACATCGTCCTGTGTCCTTCGATAAACAGATGTACGTTTTTCTTCAAAGCGATATCCTTGAGATTTCCACATACTTCCTTTGCCACCTGGTATATATCTATAATTTCCCATTCGTATGGATTAGCGCCCTCGTCAAGCTGAGATATCTTGATCGTATCCTCCACAAGCTGGATAAGCCTCTGGGCTTCCTTGTAGATCCTTCCGGCAAATCCTTTAATATCCTCCTCTTTTACCAGTCCTCCCTGGATAATTTCCGCGTAGCCGGAAATAGAAGTAAGAGGCGTTTTCAGCTCATGGGAAACATTAGCCGAGAATTCCCGGCGCAGACTCTCCCTCTGTACCTTCTCCGTCTCATTCATCAGCACAAGCACCGCTCCCACGGTACTTCCCTCCCTGGTCACCGGGTTGGCGATCAGTTGGATAAATTCATTATCCACATGAAGAAGAGCGCTTCCGTGTTCACCTTTCAGAACCTTCTCGATCACCTTGCGGAAATCCTCCGTCCTGTCCAGAGAATATACGCTTTCTCCAATCTTTGGTTCCCATACCTGGAACATCTTCCACACGCTTGTGTTTCCGGACAGGATCATGGTATAGGCGTCGATCACCAGAAGCCCTTCCTGCATATTCTCTGTGATAATACGGAATTCTTCCTGATTTCTCCGGGCCTCCTCGATCTGGAGCCTGATCTGTCCGTTCTGCCTGTGGATCTTGCTCAGAAGAGGAGCCACCTCTTCATACACCAAATTCTCCTCCGGATGTTCCAGATCAAGAGAATTCAAAGGCTCCACAATACGGGAGGCGATCCTGGAGGCAAAAAAGCACGCTAGGATGATCAGTACCGCCAGGATTCCCAGCGCAGGCGGTATCAGTTGAACCGTAAGCGCCAGAACAGAGTCCTGGGTACTGGATACCCGGAGAACGGAATTATCGCTGAGACGCACCGCATAATAGAGCGTCCGCTCCGAAAGCGTATCCGAGATACGCTCCGCCTGCCCCACGCCTGTTTCCTCCGCCTCCTGAAATTCCTCACGGTCTTTGTGATTTTCCATGACTTCCTCGTCAGCCATACTGTCATAAAGCACATTACCCGCATCATCTATATAAGTGATGCGGGAATCCTGCTCGTTGACATTTTCCAGATAGTCCTCTCCCTTAAGCTCCACGCCATAGGAAAGATATTCCGCTTCTTTCTTCAGCTCATTTATAATCTGGCCGCCAAAATGGCGGTATAAAACCCCCAGCACACAGGCCATTCCGATGATCAGTACGACCACCGAGGCAAGAATGCTGGATTTGAATATCTTTTTTGTCAACCTTAATTTCCTCCCAGTTGGTGTTCATTGTTTCTGTGAACTCCTGTAATGGAATATTCCACCCACTCTGCAATGTTCACCGCATGGTCGCCGATACGTTCCATATATTTCGCAGCCATCAGAAGATCCAATCCTACTTTAACGTCCATATTTTTATACATCTGATTGGCAAGCTCTTCCTTGATCTCGTTGAACGCCTGGTCTACCCTGTCGTCGTCGTCAATAACCTTTCTGCACAGATCCAGATCCGCCTTTACGAAAGAGTCCACGCTCTCTGTCACCATATGAACGGCCATCCCTACCATCTTTTCAATCTGATCCGGGATCTGATCCATATTTTTGTCGATAAATCTGGACAAATCGGCAATATCAGCCGCCTGGTCCCCAATACGCTCCATATCGGAGATCATTCGCAGAGCAGCGGAAATCTCCCTGAGATCCCCCGCCACAGGCTGCTGATGGAGAAGGAGCCGCATACAGAGCGTCTCAATCTCTCTTTCTTTCGCATCAATTTCCTTGTCTACCTCAAAAACTTCTTTTGCGCAGTCCTTGCCGCGTATCGCCTGTGCGGAAAGAGTGATCACTTTCTCGCAGAGACTTCCCATTGTTATCATCTGTACATGGAGTTCTTCCAACTGCCGCTCAAAACGTGTTGTCATATCAGCCAAACCTCCCTGTAATATAGTCTTCTGTTCTCTTGTCCGCAGGCATAGAGAACAGTGTATCTGTATCATTGAATTCTACCACTTCTCCCAGTAAAAAGAAAGCGGTTTTATCGGAAATACGCGTTGCCTGCTGCATGTTATGGGTTACGATCACAATCGTGTAATCCTTCTTAAGCTCCAGAGCAAGTTCCTCGATCTTGGAAGTAGAAATGGGGTCAAGAGCCGAGGTAGGCTCATCCATCAGAAGCACTTCCGGCTGTACCGCCAGCGCGCGGGCGATACAGAGTCTCTGCTGCTGTCCGCCGGACATACCCAGAGCGCTTTTTTTCAGCCGGTCTTTTACCTCATCCCAGATTGCGGCGTCGCGGAGAGATTTTTCCACGATATCGTCCAGCTTTGCTTTGGAACGGACGCCGTGAGTTCTGGGGCCGTAGGCGATGTTATCATAAATACTCATAGGGAAGGGGTTTGGTTTCTGGAAAACCATACCTACTCTTTTGCGGAGAAGGTTCACGTCCATATCTCCGTAAATGTCCTCTCCGTCCAGCTCTACCTTGCCGGTGATCACACAGCCCTCCACCAGATCGTTCATCCTGTTCAGGGATTTCAGAAGGGTGGACTTACCGCAGCCGCTGGGGCCGATGAACGCGGTAATCTCCTTCTCCGGGATGTGCATATTGATATCCTTTAACGCATGGAACGTGCCGTAATGCAGGTTCATATCCTCAATTGAAAGCTTTATCGTCTCGCTCATTTCTCCTTATCCTTTCGCAATTCGTTTGGCCGCCATACTGGACAGACCGTTGATGATCAGTACAAAAATAAGAATTACCACAGCCGTTGCAGAGGCTTCGTTCATATGAAGTCCCTCGCTGGAAAGCACATACATATGAAGGGCAAGGGTACGTCCTGAGCCCATAAGATCCGGAATCTGCGCAACTGTACCTGATGTGTACAAAAGAGCGGCCGTCTCACCGATGATACGCCCTATGGCCAGAATGATACCTGCCAGAATTCCCGGCACTGCGGAAGGCAGTACAATGGTAAAAATAGTACGGAGCTTACCGGCGCCAAGGCCGAAACTTGCTTCTCTGTAGGAATCCGGCACTGCCTTCAGGGCCTCCTCGGAGGTACGCATGATCAGCGGCAGCACCATGATGACAAGGGTAAAGGAACCTGCCAGCAGAGACATTCCCCAATGAAGAGCTGTTACGAAAAACAGCATACCGAACAGACCGAATACGATAGAAGGAATTCCGGAAAGGGTTTCTGCTGTGATACGGATCACTTTTACCAGTTTATTACCTTTTTTTGCATATTCCACAAGATAGATCGCCGCGAAAATACCAAGAGGCGCCGCAATGATCAGAGACATAAACGTCATAATAAAGGTGTTAATCAGAGAGGGCATCAGGGATACGTTCTCTGAGTTATATTCCAGGCTGAAAAGGGAAGGCGTCAGATAGGGAATCCCTTTTACCAGGATATATACCACCAGAAAGATCAGCACCGCGAATGTGATCACCGCCGCCAGCCCCGTAAGCAGCGCCAGAACGCCGGAACCGGGATGACGGAGATAGGAACGCAGATGATCAGAGGTAGTGGTTGTATTTCTTTTTTCCATTTCCGCTGAACTTACCGCCGCAAAATTAGTCTGCATTATTAGCCCTCCTGTTCAGTAATGAGAGACACAGGTTAATAATCAGGATAAATACAAACAGTACCACGCCTGTAGCGATCAGAGCTTCTCTGTGGAGGCCTGTCGCATAACCCATCTCTGTAACAATGTTTGCCGTCAGGGTTCGGAGTCCCTTGAGAAGACCTTCCGGCATTCTCGCCTGGTTTCCGGCTACCATGATCACCGCCATGGTTTCGCCGATGGCGCGTCCGATACCAAGTACTACCGCCGCCAGAATACCGGATTTTGCCGCCGGAAGGATCACGCAGAAAATACTTCTCTCCTTCGTAGCGCCCAGAGCCAGAGAACCTTCATAATAGCTTTCCGGCACGCTTCTGAGAGCGGATTCTGTAGGGCCGATGATAGTGGGAAGAATCATAATAGCCAGCAGAAGGGACGCCGCCAGCCAGCTTGTTCCCGTTCCCCCGAATACTTCACGAATCAGCGGAACCATCAGGACAAGTCCGAAGAAACCATATACAATGGAAGGAACGCCGGCCATCAGCTCAATTCCTGATTTCAGCGGACGGTAAATTTTTTTCGGACAATAGCGTGCCATAAACACGGAAGTAAACAGTGCGATCGGTACTCCGATCAAAATTGCTCCGCCTGTTACATAGATACTTGCCACGATCATCGGGAAAATTCCATAAACATCATTGGACGGTCTCCATTCCGTTCCAAAAAGAAAGTTTAATGGCCCGATCTTTCCGATTGCCGGGATACCACTGGCAAACAGGAACAGGCAGATCAGGAACACCGCCAGGATTGAAACGCAGGCAGCGACCGTAAAGACGACTTTCATACCTTGTTCTTTAAATTTATTCATGGATAAATAACTTCCTCTCTTCTTATCCGCCAGTACACCGAAAAACAAACCTGCTGCATCTTCATTGTTTCTTTTTCGCTGTACTGGCAATCACCTGTAATTATTTTACATAAGAATATCTATGCACGTTTTGCGTTTTATCGGGGACGCCTCCGGAAAAGCTTTCCGGAAGCGCCTTGGAATACAGCAGAACTGCATAGATATCCGTAATTCATTTCAGTGTGTTTTACTCTGCCAGATCTTCCCACTCTGTTGTCTCACCTGTGAAAATAGCTTTTACCTGATCGCTTGTGAGATCTTCAATTTCGTTGGTAGTATTTACGATAACTGCGATTCCATCAGTTGCGATTACAGTAGGTGTAAGTCCCTGCTCTGTCTCTTCATCTTTCAGTTCACGGGAAGCCATACCGATATCGCAGATTCCGTCTGCTACAGAGGTAATACCTGTTGTGGAATCACTCTGCTGTACTTCTACAGTTACTTTATCCTGAGCTGCCTCATAGCCTTCTTTCAGTTTTTCCATAACCGGTGATACGGAAGAAGATCCGGCTACTACAACTTTTCCTTCTGCGTCGCCTGCCGCATATGCCTCAGCCTCTGTATCTGCTTTGATATATCCGTTGTCTTCAACGATCTGCTGTCCGTCAGCGCTCATGATGTAGTTGATGAAATCCTGCGCAGCGTCGCTTACTTCCTCGCCTGTCACGATGTTGAAGGGACGGGATACTTTGTATGTACCGTCAGCCACCGCTTCAGCGGACGCCTCAGCGCCGTCGATCTTTACAGCCTTAACAGTATCGTTCAGAGAACCAAGAGAAATGTATCCGATCGCGTTCTCATCTCCTGCCACTGTCGTCATCATAACAGAAGTGCTGTTTGTAATGCTGGCGTCTGTTGTAGTCATGTCCACTTTTTCGCCGTCTTTTTCTTCTTCAATGCCAAACAGCTCGATGAATGCTCCACGTGTGCCGGATCCGTCTTCACGGGAAATTACGTTGATTGTTCCGCTTGCCGCGCTTGCTACAGACGCGAAAGCTGTGGTTCCTATTACTGCTGCTGCTAAAATTCCTACAATTTTTTTCTTCATGATTAATCTCCTATTCTTTTATTTTCTTTATTCAGTTGTGTTCCTCATTGACATGTGTCATTTTATAGTCGGAACGTAAAATTCAAAAGTCTTCTCCTGTAAAATCTTTGTAAAAAAGTTGTCTCCTGAATATTTAGAAAAGCTCAAAGAATTCGGCATTGAAGTCATACTTGTTTAATTTGAAAATCCAAATATTATTTTGCAGATGTTTTATCGATTTACCCATATATGAACAATGGTATCGGAATCTCAAATTCATTCATATAAACGAAGGAATTAAAATAAGGAAAATAATATGCTGGCAAGAAAAGAACATGAAGCAGTTAGAAATACTGTAGATACTACGATTTCACTCACAAATCACTTGAAGAAACCGGCTTCGGCTGGACTATCGATTGGAATAAAGATTTTATAGGTAAATCTGCACTTCTGAATGTATAAGAGGATGCGCTTAAATAGATCTGCTTAAAGCAGTCATGCTACAGTGCCATTCCTTGATATTTTACAAAAAACCGAGAGCATTCTGTAAGATTTCGAATCCCTCCTGGTTCACTCATTACAGAATGCTCTTTTTTTCTCATACACTCGCAGAATTTCTGCGATCCTCAGATTCTGATCCGGATTGCGGTACTCTTTCCCCTGGTCTTCAAGCCGGAAATAAAAGTCAACTTTGATTTTCAGGTCGTTCCCGCTTCTTCCACGGGTTTCCTGTTTTTCACTTACAATCATTTTAATCTGCGCCATCTTATTTTTTAACAGTGGGATGATACATAAATAAAGACGATCATCCAAAAATGTCAGATAGCCCAATGGCTGTCCATTCTGGGCGCGAACACTGATCCTGTTATCCCGCAAACTTTCCGGATAAAGAAAACTTCCTGCTCTCATCCCATTTTTCTCCGCAGTTCCTCTAAATTTATCTTTTAATATCAGCAGAGCAGTAAAACGATATATATCTCTTCCCTGACGGTCTGTCCTTTCCGGCTGAACAATCCGGCGCAAAATCTTTATCGGATCTGTAAACTGCTGTAGCAGACAGTGTACAATCTGCGCCTGAATCTGAAATCTTTCTTTTTCCGAAATCTTTACAGTCCTTCGCTTTTCCGATAAAATTTTTTCTTCGGCTTCTTCCATCAGTTCCTTAACTGCATGAAAAATGCTCCTCATAAACAAAGAAAATTCCTCTTCCTCCGGATCCCACATATATTTTCCGCGAGCTACCTGATAATAAAGTTTTTCCCCATCTGTCTCCATACTGTAATAAAGATAAACATTCCTTGCACAGAAAGCTTTCTTATTAAGTTCCCCTGACCATTTCCATTTTTTTCTATTTCCTTCAAAAAATCCAACATTCCCTGCACGGGCAGCACTTTTTAAGATCTGATAAGCCTCATTGATCTCCTGAGCTTTTCTAATATGCTCCGGGTTCTCTGAACCGAGAACATCCGGATGAAAACGGCCCATCAGCCGGCGGTATTTTCTTTTTATTTCATCGATATCGGCATATTCTGAAATATCCAGAAACTTCCGTGCCTGTTCTGCATCCAATAATTCTCACCGAAATCCTTTCCACATTACCTCAGCCGGTACGCATTTCACCATGCTTCTGCTTCTATATTCAAAAATTGTATGTCCTTATCTCGCAGTTTTTCACCCCAAAGGCCGCATATTCTTCATTTGTCATCTCATAGAAATAAGAATTCACTACTCTTGCGATTCCGTTGTGCGCTACAAGAATATACGTCCTTCTGTCCGATTCCTCTCTGATCTCGTCCAGCAGATTATAAATTCTCTGGGCCAGACGGAACATAGATTCTCCACCCTCATATCCGGATATAAACTGTCTTTTTGCCTCCTGAAATTCTCTGCCGTCCCTCGGTGTAGACTCATACTTTCCAAAATTCTGCTCAATAAGTCTGGGTTCCACTCTGGCAGGAATCCCTGTAATTTCTGAAATATGCCGCGCCGTATCCGCCGCCCGCATTAATGGAGAATAAAGAATTTCGCCTGCTTTTATTCCCTGACGCATGATTTTTTCTCCAAGCTCGATCGCCTGCTGATGTCCTTCCTCTGTAAGGGCGATATCCGTAGCGCCGCATATTTTATTCTCTACATTCCATATTGTCTGTCCATGACGAACAAAATATAAATATCCCATATTCTCTCCTCATTTTTTATTTCTGGCTATTATTTCAATCATCTTTCTGTTTCCCGTAAATTATATCACAGGCATAGCGTTAATGTACATGGGGCAACACGCTCTCCTTGTCCATTAACGCTATGCTTTTTTCAGCACAAAACTCTTTCCTGCTGCGCCACCCGTTTGTCAATTGATACTTTTCAGCTCCCGCTCTCTCTCACAAATATAGTGTATTATTTTCAGAATCTCCGACATCAGTAATTGTAAGCCAAGCTTCTATACGTTATAATAGGACTATTAACAGATAGGAGATTCACATGAAAAAAAGAAATTTTACCATTTTACCGGCACTGCTTCTCAGTGCGTCCTGCATCTTTACCGGTATTTCTGTTCAGGCTCAGGAAACAGAAGAGACACAGCAGACAGAAACAGCTTCTGACGCCGCTGCCCTTCCGGATTACAGTTTGGAGGAAAACTGGGCTTACTGCGAAACAGCGGATACAGAAAAAGAAGCGGACGTATTTTTTATCTGCCCTACTGTTTACGGCGGTACAGAGGATAGCTACAATATGGCAATGGATGACGAGGAAAGCCGTGAAAGTTTCCTTGGCGCCACAAATATGGAAAAAGGCATTTATGACGAAAACGGCCGTTTCTTTGCGCCTTACTACCGCCAGGCGGGTCTGAACGCCTACGAACTTTCCGATGAGGAAAGAGAGCCCTATCTTGCTTCCGCCTATGAAGATATTTCAGCAGCCTTTGATTATTACATGGAAGAATACAACGAGGGACGTCCCATTATCCTGGCCGGCTTTTCCCAGGGCGCTGATCTCAGTATCCGTCTTCTGAAAGAAAAATTTGACGACGCGGATCTTAATGATCAGCTGATCGCCTGCTATGCCATCGGCTGGCGTATAACGGAAGATGAAATGGAAGAATATCCCCATCTTAAATTCGCGGCAGGCGAAGACGATACCGGCGTGATCATAGCGTTTAACAGCGAAGCGGAGGACGTGACCTCCTCCCTTATCATCCCCGAAGGGACAAAAACCCTGTGTATCAATCCTCTGAACTGGAAAACAGATGAAACTCCCGCAGACAAAACGCTGAATAAAGGTGCCTGCTTTACCGACTACAGCGGTGAGATCACAGAGGAGATTCCCGAACTTACAGGCACTTATATCGATCCGGTCCGCGGCGCTCTGAAAGTAACTGACGTTACTCCCGAAGAATATCCGGCGTCCTTAAGCATCTTTGAGGACGGAGTTTATCATCTCTATGATTATCAGTTCTTCTACCGCAACCTCCAGGAGAATGTGAACGCGAGAACGGAAGCATATCTGAGCGAAAATGCCGTTGAAGACGCAGCATAATTTTACGAAACAAAGTTCAGGACTTACGTAGAGTTTGAGTAGAAGTGGGATTAGCTCCCATTCTCTCACACCACTGTACAATTCTGACGAGTAAGAATAATCATTAATAAAAACCTCCCTTTTCCGGACATTTGCGAGATAATAAAAGTAGTCATAAAACATTTTATTCGCAAACCTGAAAAAGGGAGGTTTTCCGGCTTTTATTCTTTCATCCGTATTTAATTTTCATACGCTTCCAATTCGTCTATACTCCATTTTGATTGGAACCAGATTTCAAAATTTTTATAATAGCTGAAAATCCGCTTTCCAGGTGCTCATGCAAAGACAGACCTTTCGCATCGCAAAGATATTGAAAAAAATCATTCAAATCTAATTTAATCCGCTCAATCTGACGCATTCGGTTTAATTGTGGAATCGCATCCTCCGGATTACCGATTTCATCTACCTTTTTCTTTAATCTATCCTTTTCACGGTTCCAGAAAATTATATAATCTCCCTGATCGGTAATGTTATAAATATCTGCTCCAACCTTATCAGTAATTTTTGTTTTATAATATTTTTTATC
>ERZ1090860.334-NODE-335-length-28625-cov-7.775009_pt1 | contig 28625 bp, 24 predicted proteins | sample MGYA00478483_ERZ1090860 | MGnify/ENA primary metagenome ERZ1090860 (study PRJEB33644, sample SAMEA5815741) | chicken gut metagenome | biome: Chicken; feature: Gastrointestinal Tract; material: Caecum | place: Ireland | collected 2019-01-01 | study: A study of the...
CCAAGGCGGTATTTATTGACGGCACCCACATCAAAGCAAACGCCAATACGAAGAAGCAGGTGAAAGTCCAGATTCCTGCTGCATCCAAGCACTATGCCAAGGAGCTGATGGAAGAGGTAAACGCAGACCGCCAGGCCCATGGAAAGAAGCCCTTTGACGATGATGACCAGCCGCCGGCTCCAACCAAGAAGCGGCGAGACAACACCTCGAAGAAGAAGCTGGCCCGGCGGAAGAAGGAAAAGCTGCGCACCGTGAAGCGGAGTGTGACCGATCTGGACAGCGGGTTATTTGTGAAGGGCGATCACAAACGGCAGTTTGCCTATGAGGCCCACACGGCCTGCGACAAGCACGGCTTTGTACTGGAGACCGTGGTCACCCCCGGCAATGTACATGACAGCGTGGCCTTTGATGAAGTCTATAACCGTGTGACCGCAAGTTTTCCCGAAACGGAGACCTTTGTTGCTGATTCCGCCTACAAGACACCTCATATCTGCAAAAAGGTATTTGAAGATGGACGTGTGCTCTCCACCGCCTACAAGCGGCCTCAGACCATGAAGGGCGGCCATGAGTGGTGGAAGTATGTGTATGACGAATACTATGACTGCGTGCTCTGCCCGGAGTACCAGGTGCTAAACTACCACACCACCAACCGGGATGGATACCGGGAGTACCGAAGCGACCCGAAGATCTGTGCCAACTGCCCCACCCGCCATCTGTGCACCCGTTCCAAAGACTGTGTCAAAACGGTGCAGCGCCACGTCTGGAAGGATTACGAGGACTTGGCGGACGACGCCCGCTATACGCCCGAGTACAGGGAACTGTACAAGCGGCGCAAGGAGACCATTGAACGGGTCTTTGCCGACGCCAAGGAAAAACACGCCATGCGTTATACGCAGTACAGAGGCTTGGCCCAGGTGTCCAACTGGGTGAAGCTTAAGTTTGCTGCCATGAATCTGAAAAAGCTGGCCTGTTGGTTGTGGAAGGAGAAGTCTTCTCCATTCATGTTTGTACTTTTTTGGCCTTTATACGCCAGAAACCCGGCTTATGCTTGACGCATAGGCCGGGTTTTTCGACAGACTGAACGCCGGACGAAAGTCCGGCGTTTTCTTTTGCAAAAGCGTTGCTTATGCGCGGTGCAGCAGTTTTTTGACGCCGACCAGCAGCTCGCGGCAGTTGAGCAGGAACACAACAAGGAACAGCAGCAGCTGCCACAGCAGCCAGAGCGGCGGCTCCAGCAGCATCAAGGCGCCTTGCACGCACAGCAGAAGCACGGTGCAGCCCAGACGTTTTTTGTTCCAGCGCACCGGCATGAAGCGGCGGCTGTCCACCGCGCGGTACAGGAACAGGACAACATAGCTGATGAGCGTTGCGGTTGCCGCGCCCATGCCGCCGTAGCGCGGGATGAGCAGCGCGTTGAGCGTGATGTTGACCACTGCGGAAAACGCGGTAGACAGGAACGAGGGCACCGTGCGTTTTTCCAGCAGATAAACGCTCTTCTGGAAGCTCGACAGGCAGTTAAAGCCCGCGCCGACCGCCAGCACCGGAATGAACGTCCAGCCGATATAGTAGCTGGGCACGGCCAGTACCGTGATGGCGAGCTTGGCGCACATGATGCCGCCCGACGCTATGATAAATACGATCGAGCTGTACGTGTTGCCTACGTTGGAGAAAAACTGGATCTGTTCTTCGCGCGAGTTGTTGTTGACAATGGAAATCTGCCACGCATCGACGAAAATCGAGGCGACCAGCGCAATCAGCGTTGGCACGCGGTAGGCGATCGAGTAAATCGCGCTGACCGAGGTATCCTGCATGGCGGCAAGGAACGCCTGATCGGAAAAGCCGATGATATAAACCAGAATTGCGTCCGGCACAAGCGGCAGGGAATAGGCCAGCATGCTGCGCCATAGATAGAAGTTGGGCTTGCGCAGCCGGATATACTTCCACAGGCTGGCAAGCAGGAACAGGCAGACGGTGGACAGTGCATCCGAGCAGATGATCGAGAACACATAGCCGAAGATGTTCCATTTGAACACCGTCAAATACAGGATGTTCAGCAGGATGGTGACAAGGGTGCGGAAGATGCCGTCAACGGCGTACAGCCGCACATAACCCAGCGCCCGGATGAACTGGCTGCACGCATTTTGTGTGCAGGAGGTCAGCACATACAGGTAAATGAGCCACTGATATTCCAGCAGCGAGCCGGTTGCGCCGGTCGAGGTGTTGTAGTGGATCAGGCCGAGCAGCGGGTGGAACGGCAGCGCGATGACAAAGCCGCACAGGATGGTCGCAAGACCAATGGTGAACACATCGCTTTTGCGGCGGCGGCGCTCCAGACCGTAGCGGATGATCGCCTGCCCGATGGAGAGCGAAACCACCGGATACAGGATGCTGGTGGTTTTGATAATCAGATCGGCAACGCCCATCTCGTCCGTGGTCATCATGCCGGTGTAGAAACGCAGCATGAGGATCACAAGGATTTTGGAGCTGAATGTGCCGATTGCAAAGATAAAGGTGTTGCTCAAAAGCCGCTTATACTGATTCATTCAGGCACCCTTTCTCAGCCGTAAGGTATGGATGCGATCGGTGATGCGGTCGGTCAGCCATGCGCCGATCAGACCGCACAAAATGCCCAGCAGCAGACCGGCCAGCACATCGGTCGGATAGTGTACGCTGGCATACAGCCGGGAAAAGGCGATCAGTGCCGCCAGAAGATAGGCGAGCGCACCGGATTTGCGATGGAAATAGCACAAGGCCGTTGCTGCCGCAAAGGAGGACAGCGTGTGTCCGGAGGGGAAAGACCATTGATCGCCCGGGTCGAGCAGGGCGGTCAGCTCCGGATGCGTCACAAAGGGCCGGGGGCGCATGATCCACTCCTTGAGCCATACATTGCCGATCAGCAGGCCGATCAGCAGGGCAACCAGCATCGCCGCGCCCGCGCGCCGTGTTTTGCGGAAGAACAGCAAAGCAATGGCCAGCACAATCCAGACGGCGCCGGCGTTTCCGATCAGCGAAAAGAATTTCCAGAACAGATCGGATGCGCCGCCGCGCAGATGGGTGGAAATTTCGTACAGGATATCAAAGTCAAACGACCGGATGATGTCAAGCAGTACCTCCAAAGCCGACGCTCCTTTCTGTCAATCAGTAAGCGTTGTTTTCGCCGCCTGCGCGGTCGATGCGATCCACGATCAGGGCAATCGCCTGATCGCCCGTGACGTTGGTCGCCGTGCCGAAGCTGTCCTGCGAGAAATGCAGCGCGATAATCAGCTGCTGCATGGGGTCGGTGAAGCCGAGCATGGAAGTGATCAGGCCGAGGGCTGCCATAACGCCGCCGCCGGGTACGCCCGGTGCGGCGACCATGGTCACGCCGAGCATCATGATAAAGGGTGCGAACAGGGCGAGCGTGGGTGTCATGCCGCTGGCGATCATAATGCCCATCGAGCCGAGCACCAGACAAATGGTGTCGCCGTTTAAGTTGATGGTGGCGCACAGCGGTACGACAAAGTCCGCTACATCCTCGTTGACATCATTATTATAGGCGCAGTTCAGCGCAACCGGAATGGTCGAGGCCGAGGACTGGGTGCCCAGTGCGGTAAAATATGCGGGCACAACATTTTTGATGCTTTTAAAGTGGTTTTTGCGGCAGACAACGCTGGCCAGTCCGAACTGCGAGAGGATATACAGCAGCTGCAGCACAATAATGATGCCGTACAGGGAAGCGAACATCTTGATCGTAGCGAACAGGCGGCCTTCGGCAGCGATGTTGCAGAACAGGCCCGCAATGTGGATCGGGATCAGTGGAATGATGATGCGCTTGAGCACGCCGGACACGATGCGCTGCAGGTCGCGGCATACATCCAGCAGGGAGGAGCCGCGCAGGTTCGCCATACCGATGCCGAGCACGAACGAAAGCACCAGCGCGGTCATCACGCTGAAGATCGGCTCGACCTCAATGGTGAAGAACGGCTGAAAAGCGTTGCTTTCCAGCACATCGCCTGTAATGGGCTGGATGAGCGAAGGCAGCACCGCCTTGCCGATCAGAAAAGTCAGAAAACCGGAAATAACTGTGGTGCCGTAAGCCAGCAGAAGGGTGATGCCGAACAGGCGGTTGGCCTTCTTGCCCAGCTCCGCCATACCCACCGTGATAAACGAGAGAATAATCAGCGGAATCATGAAGGTCAGGAAGGTGGAGAACAGCGAGGTGAACGTGGCGAACAAGCGCACGATGGCAATAAACGCGGTCGAGTCCGCGATGCCGAACCAGCCGCCGCACAGGCCGATCAGCGTACCGGCGATGATGCCGATAATCAGACGAATAAGCAATCCCAGTTGTTTCACGTAAATTTTCTCCTCTTTTTTTACAGTATAGCTATTACTATACCAGATTGCTGCAATCTTCGCAAGTCAGCAGCCCGGCAGGGAAAAAATGAAAATACCCTCTTGACAATCGCCGAGGCAAAGGCTAATATAATAACATATTGCAAAAGGTGATGAACGGGTAAAGTAATCGCATCCCTGTCCGCAGAGAGCTGCCGGTCGGTGTAAGGCAGCGTCAGGAAACGGTGAAACTCGCCCGGGAGCGGTCCGCTGAAAGCCATCCGGCCGGTAGGAGGGAACGGATGCCCACCGTTACAGGGGCGGCGTATTGTTTGATGCGCAATGAGTGGCCGTATTTTGTGCGGCAACAAGAGTGGTACCGCGGAGTTATGCTTCGTCTCTTAATTTTGATTAAGGGACGAAGCTTTTTTTGTCCCTGTACACCCAAAGACAAGAAAGTGAGGACAAGAACATGGCAAGAACCATCCGAATTTTTGACACGACCCTGCGTGACGGCGAGCAGTCTCCCGGCTGCAGCATGAACCTGAATGAAAAGATCGAGGTTGCCAAGCAGCTGGAAGCGTTGAAGGTAGACATCATCGAAGCGGGCTTTGCTGCTTCTTCGCCCGGCGATGCGGCGGCGATCGCGGCAATCGCGGACAACGTGCACGGCTCGACCATCTGCTCGCTGGCGCGCTGCGTGGAAAAGGATATCGACGCGGCTTGGAATTCCATCCGCCGTGCGGATTCCGCCCGCATCCATACGTTCCTTGCCACCTCTCCGGTTCATATGGAATATAAGCTCAAGATGACGCCCGATCAGGTCATCGAATCGGTGGCGCACAACGTAGCTTATGCCAAGAAGTATTGTGACGACATCGAGTTCTCGGCAGAGGACGCCTGCCGTTCGGATCTGGACTTCCTGTGCCGCGTGTTTGAGACCGCGATCAAGGCCGGTGCGACTACGCTGAACATCCCGGACACGGTCGGTTATATGGTGCCTGAGGAGTATGCAGCTCGCATCCGCTATCTGCGCGAGCACACCGAGGGCATTGAGAATGTCATCCTGTCCTGCCACATGCACAACGACCTCGGCATGGCGGTCGCAAACTCTCTGGCCGGTGTGGAAGCCGGTATCAACCAGATCGAGTGTACGATCAACGGCATCGGCGAGCGCGCAGGCAATGCCTCGATGGAAGAGTGCGTCATGGCCCTCAACACCCGCAAGGACCTGTTCGGCGTACAGTGCAATATTGACACCCATCAGATCTATCGCGCCAGCCGCATGATCCAGACGATCACTGGTGTTTCGGTCGCGCCGACCAAGCCGATTGTCGGTGCAAATGCCTTTGCGCATGAAGCCGGTATCCACCAGCACGGCGTAATGGCAAACAAGGAAACCTATGAGATCATGACGCCCGAATCGGTCGGCATTCCGAAGAACGCCATCGTGCTGGGCAAGCATTCCGGCCGCCATGCGTTTGAAGAGCGTCTGCGTGAGCTGGGCTATACGCTGGATAAGGAGAAGCTCGACAAGACCTTCGAAAAGTTCAAGGCGCTGGCCGACAAGAAAAAGGTCATCAAGGACCGCGACCTCGAAGCACTGGTCGGCGCGGTGCCGGTTTCCGGCGAGGAGCGCTATACGCTGGACCGCTTCGTCATCAACTCCGGCAATACTATCACCTCGACTGCTGTCATCCGCGTCAAGAGGGGCGACGAAATGTTCGAGCGCGCTGCGGTTTCCGACGGCCCGATCAACGCAGCATTCCGTGCGATTAACAAGATCGTCGGCAAGGATGTCGAACTGGAAGACTACACGCTGCGCTCCATGACTGACGGCGAGGACGCACAGGCTGAAGCGATCGCCAAGATCAGCATTGACGGCAGCGAGATCGTCACCGGCCGCGGCGTATCGACCGACGTCATTGAGGCGTCCATCAAGGCCTACATCAACGGCATCAACAAGTATTGCATCGACTGAGGCAGGAGGAAACAACCGCTATGGGTATGACAATGACGCAAAAGATCCTCGCAAAACACGCGGGGCTGGATAGCGTTTGCGCCGGACAGCTGATTGAGGCGAATGTCGATCTGACGCTCGCCAACGATATCACCGGTCCGGTTGCGATCCGCGAAATGGAGAAGGCGGGTTTTGACAAGGTGTTCGACAACACCAAAATCGCACTCGTCATGGATCATTTTGCACCGAATAAGGATATTAAATCCGCAGAGCAGTGCTATACTTGCCGCGAATTTTCTAAAAAGCATGGCATTGTCAATTTCTTTGACGTGGGCAGCATGGGCATCGAGCATGCGCTGCTGCCCGAAAAAGGCCTGACCGCTCCGGGGGAACTGATTATCGGCGCGGACAGCCACACCTGCACCTACGGCGCGCTCGGCGCGTTCTCGACCGGCGTCGGCTCGACCGACCTTGCAGCCGGCATGGCAACGGGTAAGGCGTGGTTTAAAGTGCCCAGCGCGATCAAGTTCGTGCTGAACGGCAAGCTCCGCCCGTGGGTGTCCGGCAAGGACGTGATTCTGCACATCATCGGCCAGATTGGTGTGGATGGCGCGCTTTATAAGTCCATGGAGTTTGTCGGCGAGGGCGTTTCGTCCCTGTCGATGGACGACCGCTTCACGATCTGCAACATGGCGATCGAAGCGGGCGCGAAAAACGGCATTTTCCCGGTGGACGACAAGACCATGGCGTACATCAAGGGCCGCGTAAACCGCGATATCACGGTGTTCGAAGCGGATGCGGATGCGGAGTACGAGCAGACGATCGAGATCGACCTGTCCGCGCTCAAGCCGACGGTTGCCTGCCCGCACCTGCCGGAAAACACCAAGACGATCGACGAGCTGGGCCACATTGAGATTCAGCAGTCGGTGATCGGTTCGTGCACCAACGGCCGCATCGACGACATGCGCGTTGCAGCCGAGATTCTCAAGGGCCGTCATGTCAACCCGAACGTGCGCACCATCGTTATCCCTGCCACGCAGGAGGTTTATCTCCAGTGCATCGAGGAAGGTCTTGCCAAGATCTTCATTCAGGCGGGCGCGATTGTTTCCACCCCGACTTGCGGCCCGTGTCTGGGCGGCCATATGGGCATTCTGGCGCACGGCGAAAAGTCGGTTTCGACCACGAACCGTAACTTTGTCGGCCGTATGGGTCATATTACCTCGGAAATCTATCTGGCGAGCCCGGCGGTCGCGGCGGCAAGTGCTGTTGCGGGCTATATCTGCGCGCCTGACGACCTGAAGTAAGGGAGGAAACAGCACAATGAACGCAAAAGGCAGAGTTTTCAAATATGGGGATAATGTCGATACCGACGTTATTATTCCCGCACGTTACTTAAATATTGCAGATCCCAAGGAACTGGCAACCCACGCGATGGAGGATATCGACGCGGAGTTTGTCAAAAAGATGCAGCCGGGCGATATCGTCGTGGCAACGCGCAACTTCGGCTGCGGCTCGTCGCGCGAGCACGCGCCGCTGGTGCTCAAGGAAAATGGCGTTTCCTGCGTGATCGCCGCGTCTTTCGCGCGTATCTTCTACCGCAACGCAATCAATATTGGTCTGCCGATTCTCGAGTGCGAAGCGGCGGCAAACGGCATTGACGACGGCGACACGGTTTCGGTCAATTTTGATACCGGTGTCATCACCAACGAAACCAAGGGTGAAACCTATCAGGCAGCGGCGTTCCCGCCGTTCATCCAGAGCATCATCAAGGCGGGCGGCCTTTTGAAGTCGCTCAAGGAAAGAGGGGAATAAGCGATGCAGTACAATATTGCGGTCGTCAAGGGCGACGGCATCGGCCCGGAAATCGTTAGCGAGGCAATGAAGGTGCTGGACAAGGTTGGCGAGAAGTTCGGCCATCAGTTCAATTATACCGAGGTGCTCGCGGGCGGCTGTTCCATCGACGCCAACGGCATCCCGCTGACCGAGGAGACCATTGAAATCTGCAAAAACGCAGATTCCGTGCTGCTTGGCGCGGTTGGCGGCCCGAAGTGGGATGAAGTCCCCTCGGAAAAGCGCCCGGAAAAGGCACTGCTCGGCCTGCGCGCGGCGCTTGGCCTGTTTGTTAACCTGCGTCCCGCGCAGATGCATAAAGCACTGTCGGACGCTTGCCCGATCAAGCCCGAGATCATCGGGGAAGGCTTTGATATCCTCGTTTGCCGCGAACTGACCGGCGACGTTTACTTCGGCAAGCACTATCGCCGCGAAAGCGAAAAAGGCTGGGGCGAAGTCGGCGCGGACGATATGAACTATTCGGTTTATGAGATCGAGCGCATCGGTCGCCGCGCCTTTGAGATGGCGATGAAGCGCAATAAGAAGGTTTGCTCGGTCGATAAGGCGAACGTGCTGGAGACCAGCCGCGTCTGGCGCGAGACCATGCACCGCATCAAGGATGAATATCCCGAGGTCGAGTATTCGGATATGTATGTGGATAACTGTGCGATGCAGCTGGTCCGCAACCCGGGTCAGTTCGATGTAATCGTGACCGGCAACCTGTTCGGCGATATCCTGTCGGACGAGGCTTCCATGATTACCGGTTCGATCGGTATGTTGCCCTCGGCTTCGATGAACGAGACCGGCAAGGGCATGTATGAGCCGATCCACGGCTCCGCACCCGATATCGCGGGCAAGGGCATCGCTAACCCGATCGCCACCATCCTGTCCTGCGCGATGATGCTGCGCTACTCCTTTGGCCTGATGGCCGAGGCGGACGCGATCGAAAACGCGGTAGAGACCGTGCTCGACGCGGGCCACCGCACTGCGGACATCGCTGCCAAGGGCGAAAAGGTGCTTTTCACCAGCGAGATGGGTGAACTCATCCGCGCACAGATTTAACATTGGCATAAAGGGGCGCAGCCAAGGGCTGCGCCCCTTTTGCTTTTTGATAAAGGCGGAAGAGCCGCCTCTGTGTTTGTCGCAAAGAATCGGATAAAAAGGAATAAATGTGCAAGAAGTCAGGCGAAACACCTGACTTCTTGTCTGTATTTGTGCCAAAAAGAGATTTGCGGTGCGGAGACTTGAGATTTTGCGGCGACTGCTGTATAATAAGATAGATTTTGAATACCCACTGTTCTATTATGAAAATGAAGAATGCAGGAGATAGAAAATGAAAACCGCTTCAATTTTGGGCGTGCATTTCCATGCAGTGACCATGCAGCAGGCTGTGGAAACAGCCATGAGCCGCATTCGCGCCCGGCAGAAGGGCTATGTTGTGACGCCGAATCCGGAAATCGTCGATCTGTGCCGCAGAGACAGCGAATATATGGGCATTGTCAACCGTGCGACGCTGGTGCTGCCGGATGGGATCGGCGTTATTTATGCGGCGAAAATCCTCGGTGAAGAGCTTTGCGGAAAGGTAGCGGGCATCGAGTTTGCCGAGCATCTGGTCGCGGCGATGGCGAAAGAAAATATGCGGCTGTTCTTGCTGGGGGCCAAGCCGGGCGTGGCTGAAAAGGCCGGGGAAAATCTGTGCAAAAAATATCCGGGACTGGTGCTGGCCGGCACGCAGGACGGTTATTTCACCGACCCACAGACAGCGGTGGACGCAATCAACGCCTGCGGCGGTGCGGACGTGGTGTTCGTTTGCCTGGGCGCGCCGAAGCAGGAACGTTTTATGGCAAATTATATGGATGAAATCCATGCGACACTGTTCTGCGGACTGGGCGGTTCGCTGGATGTGTTTGCGGGCGTTGCCAAGCGTGCACCGAAAATCTTCATCAAGCTGGGACTGGAATGGTTTTACCGGCTGCTTTGCCAGCCGAGCCGCATCGGACGCATGATGAAGCTGCCCAAATTCCTGCTGATCGTCATTCGTGAGCGGCTGTTCGGCGGCAGTCGCAAATAAGGCAGGGGACGGGGTAAAAAACGACGGCTTTGCGATAAAACCCGGAAAATATGGAGAAAATGGATTGATAGAGTCAAAAAGGAAATAGGAAAGATTTGCGGGAAACCGAATGCGGGGACGGGGGATCGCCGCGGAAAATGAGGAAAAGGATTGTTTATGTTACCATTTCGAGAAATCACACTGGAGGACAAGCAACAAGTAGAAGAATGCGGTTCGCACTATTATTATCATCTGTGCGAGCGTTGTTTTGTGGATTTATTCATGTGGCGCAGCCATTATAATACGCAGATCTGTTTTCGGGATGGCTTTCTGCTGGTCAAGATGACGCCGCTGGACGGCGAACACGACTGCTATCTCGCCCCGGTGGGCGACGCGCTGGATGCGCTGGAACAGGATGCCGCCGAGCGCGGCATTCCGTTTGTTATCGTGTCGGTCGCGGAGCCGATGATTGATCGGATTGAAGCGGTGCGGCCGGGCAAATTTGCCTTTTCGCATGACAACGAGGACGGCGACGATTATATTTATCTGGCGGAAAAGCTGCGCACGCTGTCGGGCAAAAAGCTGCAAAGCAAGCGCAATCTGGTAAACCGCTTCCAGGCGGCATATGAGGGACGCTGGAGCTATGAGGACATGACGCGCGACAATATCAAGGATGCGTTCGGTTATCATATTCGCTGGTGCAATCAGAATGGCTGTGCACAGAGCCGCGATTTCCAGGGCGAGACTTGTGCGATCGTGCAGGCGCTGCACAACTTTGATGCACTCGATTTGCGGGGCGGGCTGCTGCGTCTGGACGGCGAGGTGATTGCCTTCACCTTTGGCTGCAAGGCCGAGCCGGACATGTATGTGGTGCAGATCGAAAAGGCCGACCATACGATTCCGGGCGCCTATCAGATGATCAATCAGCAGTTCGTTTTGCGGAACTGTGATGATGTGCAGTACGTCAATAGAGAGGAAGATCTTGGTCTGGAGGGACTGCGCAAGGCGAAAAAGTCCTATTATCCGGTCATGCGCGGGGTGAAATATACCGCCGTACCGAAGGAGCCGCAGGCATGATCCGGCGGGCACAGCCGCAGGATGTGCCGCGCATCCGGCAGCTTTGGGAAACCTGTTTCCCGGATGAGGGCGGCTTTAACGATTATTTTTTTGCGCATTTCTTTGACTGCGGCACGGTGCTGCTGAGCGAAGAACAGGGCGCGCTGTGCGCGATGGTGCAGATGCTGCCGTATCGGCTGCGCACCGGCGGCGAAGAACGGGAAATCACCTATATTTACGGCGCGTGCACCGATCCGGCGCATCGCCGCAAGGGCCATATGGCGCGGCTGCTCGAAGCCTCTTTTGCGCTTGACCGCGAACAGGGCAGAGTGGCATCCACGCTCATTCCGGCCGAGCCGTGGCTGTTTGATTTTTACCGGCCGTTCGGTTATGTGCCGTTTTTTGAGGTGGAAAAGCGTGAAATCGTGCGCATGGCGGACGGTGAAGCGCCGCGGCGGCTGACGCAGGTCGATGTGCCGCAGATGGCGGCTTTATATGACCGCTTGACGCCGGATTGCCGTATTGTGCGCGACGCGGCGTATTGGCAGGCACAGCTTGCCATGTTTGACGCGCTGGGTGCAGGGGCATTCGGCTGGTTTGCAGGCGATATGCTTGCAGCCTATGCGTTTTGCTGGACGGATCATGTGCAGGAGGCGCTCGGTTTGACTGCCGCGCGGGAGCAGGGGCTGCTCGCGGCGCTTGGGCTGGAGCGGTGTACGGTGACAGGCTGCGGTACGCAGACCGCACTGGGCTGCATCAAATGGCATGACAAGCGAGAGGATTCTCGCGGATATATGAATTTAATGCTGAACTGAAAGGTGTGACAAGAAATGGTATACGTACTGTTGGCAGAGGGATTTGAGGAAACAGAAGCAATTACGCCGATCGATCTGCTGCGCCGCGCGGGCGTTGAGGTCAAGCTGGTGGGTGTGACGGGTGATCTGGTGCACGGCTCGCACGGCATCGGCATCCAGACCGAGCTGCCCATGGATCAGGTGGATTGGGACAAGGCTGATATGGTGGTGCTGCCGGGCGGCATGCCGGGCACGAAGAACCTGTATGCGGACGAGCGCGTGACAAACGCGGTGCGCAAGTGCTATGACGAGGGCAAGTATGTTGCCGCGATCTGTGCGGCGCCGTCCATCATTCTGGGCGGTATGGGCCTGCTCAAGGGCCGTAAGGCAACCTGCTATCCGGGCATGGAGGACGGCATGACCGGGGCAATCCCGCTCAAGCGCACCTGTGTGGTAGACGGCCGCATCATCACCGCCTGCGGCGTGGGCGGTGCGCTGGACTTCGGCTGTGCATTGGTGTCCGCGCTGCGCGGCGAGGAGCAGGCGCGCCGGATTGCCGCCGAAGTTGTGCACCATGTCGAACGATAAAAAGACGCTTCGTCGTCAATTTCTTTCCGAACGAGCTGTGCAGAGCGCGGCGGACAAGCAGAAGGCCGACGGGGAGATCGCCCGCCGAGTGCTGGAAAGCGAGGCGTACCGCCGCGCTGCCTGTGTATTTGCTTATGTATCGACTGCGCAGGAGATCGACACCCGTGCGTTGCTGCGTGCGGCGCTGGCCGCGGGCAAAACCGTCTGCGTGCCGCTTTGCGGCGCAGCAGGCGAAATGACCGCACGGCAGATCGCCTCGCTCGACGAGCTGCGGCCGGGGGCATACGGCATTGAGGAACCGGATGCCGCCGCGCGGGAGATTGTGCCGGATGACATTGATCTGGTGCTGGTTCCGGCGCTTGCCTGCGACCGGCAGGGCTACCGTCTGGGTTACGGCGGCGGGTACTATGACCGCTTCCTTTGCCGGACCGGGGCCATCCGCATGGCGCTTTGCGCCGAACAGCGGCTGGTGGATAGCCTGCCGCATACGGCGCTCGACCAACGGTGCCACTGGATCATAACCGAAAGGCAGGTGCTGCGCACGAATGAAGAACAATAAAATCGCGCTGCTGCCCGGCCTTTCGTTGTTTCTGTGTTTTTGCCTGCTGACGGGTACCGGAAAGCTGGTGTCTCACTTTGGCGGAGGCGCACCGCTGCTGGCACTGGCGGAATTTGTCTCGTTTGCGCTGCCGCTGGTCATGCTGGTGTTCTCCATGCGGGACCAGAAAAAGCTGCGGAAAAGATTGCAGCCGCGGCGGCTGCGCAAAGGTATACTGGGACTGACGGTTCGGCTGGGCGTTACAGTAGCTTTGCTTTCGCTGTTTCTGAACTTTCTGATTTACCATTTGGCGGGTTTGGTTGGCGCGGACCTGACGGCCATCGCATTGGATGCGCCGCAATCGGGCCTGAGCATGGCCGCCCGGTTTGCCGTCATTGTGGTGCTTTCGGCGGTGCTGGAAGAGGTATACCTGCGCGGTGCGTTGTTTACCGTGCATGAGGAAAGCGTCGGCACATCGGCCTGCCTGATTTTCAGCGGTCTGGCGTTTGCCATGCTGCACGGCAGCATGATGAACTTTGCAGGTCCGTTTCTGGCCGGCATTGCTTACGCATACCTGACTTATATTTCGGGCAGCGTGTGGCCGGCGGTGCTGGCACACGGCGTCAATAACCTGTATTATGTGTTTGTGCTTTGGATCACGGATACTTATGCAGCTTTTGGCATTTGGAGCTATTTTGCGGCGATCAATGCACTGGTGCTGCTGCTGTTCCTCTATTTGACGCTGCGCCAGCTGGAACATCTCCTGACCAGAGGCTGCATTCCGCATTTTGAAAAAAGCGCCGGTTTGTATGACCTGTGGTTGCTGGTGCGCAATCCGGGTATGCTGGCCTTTGTGCTTGCTTTTGTGGCAAAGCTCATCATGAATCGCGTGATATGACGGAAAACAGAAAAATATTGAGGTGAAACGATGGAAAATATGGATAACAATCAGGTAGGGCAGGAGACCCAGCGTATCCCGCAGCCGTCGCGGCATCGCCGCCGCAGCCGCCGCCAGGTCAATGGCGGATGTGCAGGCACGGTGGTGTATGTCATTGCTGTGCTGGGCGTTTCGATTATCCTGTCGCTGGCGGCGATCTTTATTGCCAATGACGTTTTTGCGTTTGTCAAGGAGAATGCGGTCAAGGAGATTACGGTTTCGGAAAATACCGACCTGCTTTCCGTAGCAAAGCAGCTGGATGATGAGGGCGTCATCAATTACGGCACCATCTTCAAGCTGTACGTCCGCATCAAGGGTGACAATGAGGGCGTGCTGGCAGGCTCGTATTCGCTCAACCCCAATATGGACTATGGTCAGATCATCGACACGCTGGTCAATGCTTCGAGCACGGACACGATGAAAATTACCATCCCGGAAGGCTACTCGGTGGCACAGATTAAGCAAATGCTGCTGGATGAGCATGTCTGTACGGAGGATGCGCTTAACGAAGCGCTCAACGAATATCCGTTCAAGCATACCTTCCTGCAGGATGAGCTGCCGGCAACCGAAGGCTGGCTGGAAGGGTATCTGTTCCCGGATACCTATGAGATTTACAAGGGTAATGCAACGGTTGTTGATACCATCAATAAGATGCTCAATAACTTTGAGACCAAGTATGATGCGGATATTCAGGCCGGTGCGGAAAGTCTGGGCCGGTCGATGCATGACATTGTGACGATTGCATCGCTGATCGAGCGCGAGGCGCAGGCAGACAGCGAGCGCGCAACGATTGCGGGCGTTATCTACAACCGTTTGAATAATTCCAGCGAGTTCCCGTATCTGCAGGTGGACGCTTCCGTATTGTACGGCCTTGGCCGGACGGGCGGCACGCTCAGCGAGGCGGATCTGGCGTCCGATACCCCGTATAACCTGTATACCAAGCAGGGCCTGCCGCCCGGACCGATCTGTAATCCGGGTTATGCATCCCTGTATGCCGCTTCCCATCCGGAACAGCATAATTATTACTATTATGTAGCGATGCCGGACGGCACGCATCTGTTTGCCAACAGCTATGCGGAGCATGAGGCGAATATTGCGAAATCCAATGCGGCACAGGCGGCAGCGGCAGCTTCCAATACGGAGGGCGGCGGTGAATAATACGATGCCTGAGCTGCTCGCACCTGCGGGCGATATGGAGAAAATGCGTTTTGCCATCGCGTATGGCGCAGACGCAGTGTATTTTGCGGGACAGCGGTTCGGTATGCGGGCCGCTGCCGCAAACTTTGACGATCAGGAGCTGCGCGCGGGCATTGCCTATGCGCATGCGCACGGCGTCAAATGCTATATTACGGTCAATATCATGCCGTCCGAAGGCGATTTGTCCGCGCTGCCAGCTTATCTGGAACTGCTGGCGGACGCAGGGGCGGACGCGCTGATCGTGGCGGATGTGGGCGTGATCCGGCTGGCAAAGCGCTATGCGCCCAAGGTGCCGCTGCACATTTCGACTCAGACCAGCATCCTCAACCATGAGGCGGCGAATTTCTGGGCGGATCTGGGCGCGGAGCGCGTGGTGCTCGCGCGCGAGCTTTCGCTCGACGAGATCGCGGAGATTCGTGCGAAAACGCCGAAAGAATTGGAAATCGAGGCGTTTGTGCATGGCGCGATGTGCATTTCCTATTCCGGGCGCTGCCTGATCTCGCAGTATATGACCGGACGGGACGCAAATCACGGTGCGTGCGCCCAGCCCTGCCGCTGGAATTACGCGCTGATGGAGGAAAAGCGGCCGGGTGAGTTTTTCCCGGTTGAGGAGGATGCCCGCGGCACCTATCTGTATAATTCCAAGGATATGTGTATGATCGAGCATATTCCGGAACTGGTGCGCGCCGGGGTGGATTCCTTCAAGATCGAGGGACGCAATAAGACAGCGTATTACACCGCCTGCGTGACCGGCGCATACCGCGCAGCGATTGATGCCTATGCCGCCAATCCGGCAGGTTTTGTGCTGCCGCAGTTCTGCCGCGAGGAAGTGAACAAGGTCAGCCACCGCGAATATTACACCGGATTCTACTTCGGTTCGGAGGAAAACGGACAGCACTACGGCGACAGCCAGTATATCCGTGAATACGAAGTGGTGGGCATGCCGGTTGACTGCGGTGAGGATGGACATGCGGTGTTCACTTTGAAAAACCGCATTTTCAAGGGCGAAGAGTTGGAACTCGTCCAGCCGGGGCAGTCTCCGTATTGTTTCCATGCGGACGGTGTGGTCAACGACGAGGGAGAGGCGCTCGACCTGTTCAATGTTCCGCAGATGCGGGTGCATTTCTCCTTTCCATTTGCAGTAGACGAATACGCCATTTTACGCAAGAAAAAAGAACGGCCTTCATAAAGGTCGTTCTTTTTTGCTTTTTTAGTTGTGTTCCGCCCAGTCCAGACTGCGTCCGACTGCTTTCGCCCAGCCTGCCAGCAGCCGCCGGCGGGTATCCTCTTCCATGGCGGGTTCATAGAATGTATCACAGCGCCAAAGCTGCGTCAGCTCTTCCCGGCTGCTCCATACGCCGGTGGCAAGTCCCGCCAGATAGCAGGCACCCAGCGCGGTTGTTTCGCGGATGACCGGACGGCGAATGGTGCAATGCGAGATGTCCGCCTGAAACTGCATCAGGAAGCTGTCGCGGCTCGCGCCGCCGTCCACCGACAGCGAGGACAGCGGCACGCCGGTATCGCGCGCCATGGCGTCCAGCAGATCGTTGACCTGATAGGCGATGGATTCCTGCGCGGCGCGGATGATATGCTCGCGGGAGGTGCCGCGTGTCAGACCGATCAGACAGCCGCGCGCATACATGTCCCAGTGCGGCGCGCCCAGACCAGTGAACGCGGGCACGAGATATACGCCGCCCGTGTCCGGCACTTTTTTCGCATAGTATTCTGCATCGCGGCTTTCCGCGAAAAAGCGCATTTCATCGCGCAGCCACTGGATGACCGCGCCGCCGACAAACACGCTGCCCTCCAGTGCATACTGCGTTTCGTCACCGATGCGGATGCCGATGGTGGTGAGCAGTCCGTTTTTGCTTTCGCAGGCCTGTGTGCCGGTGTTCATCAGCAGAAAACAGCCCGTGCCGTAGGTGTTTTTGGCGTCGCCCGGCGAAAAACAGGTCTGTCCGAACAGAGCGGCCTGCTGATCGCCTGCAATGCCTGCGATCGGAATATCGCCGCCCGGTATGGCGACTGTGCCGTACACCTCGCTCGAAGAGCACACGCGCGGCAGCATGGCGCGCGGAATGTCGAGCGCCTCCAGCAACGTGTCGTCCCAATCCAGCGTGTGGATGTTGAAAATCATGGTGCGGGCGGCATTGGTCGCGTCCGTGATGTGCACTTTGCCGCCGGTCAACTTCCAGACCAGCCAGCTGTCCACCGTGCCGAACAGAATGTCGCCGCGCGCGGCTTTTTCCCGCGCGCCTTCCACATGGTCGAGAATCCATTTGATCTTTGTGCCGGAAAAATAAGCGTCCGGTATCAGACCGGTGGTTTGCCGGATGTGGTCGGAAAGACCTTGCGCCACCAGTCCGTCCACGATGTCAGCCGTGCGGCGGCATTGCCAAACGATGGCGTTATAGATCGGACGGCCGGTTTCCCGCTCCCAGAGGATGGTAGTTTCGCGTTGGTTGGTGATGCCGATGCCGGCAATTTCCCGCGGGGATACGCCGGAAGCGGCCAGCACCTCAAGCATCGCGGCGTATTGTGTTGACCAGATATCCATTGGGTCCTGCTCGACCCAGCCCTCGTGCGGATAGTGCTGTGTCAGCTCATGCTGACGGATGGCCAGAATGTTCTGCTCGCGGTCAAAAAGGATCGCGAGCGAGCTGGTGGTGCCTTGGTCCAAAGCCAGAATGTATTGCGCCATGGTTTGTCGCCTCGCTTTCGTAAAATAATCATACCCTGAGGGAATGCCGCTGTCAATACGCCGCGGGCAGCGTGCGTTCTGTGTTGCAGAGGGGCGCTTTATACGATTTTTGTTTACATTATAGCGGAGCGATGTTATAATTAACATGAATTTTTGCGTCCGAAAGGGGGACGAGAAGTTGAAGAAGCCATCTCGAAAAACACTTCGGGCAGGCAGCAGAGTGTTTTTTGTGTTGTATCTCCTGTTTGCCTTGGGCACTATGTATTTTTCCGTGATTTATGGACTGATTGGCCTTGTTTTGGGCGTCATTTTGCGCGTGATCGCGCTGCATGGGGAAGAAGAGCGCAGCCGTCAGATGCAGGAGCTGATGGACAATATCGTGATTGACGGCGGGGAGATCCATCCCGCGGTGACGCATTCGCCGCTGCCGACTGTGGTCGCTTTGGCAACGACGGGAGAAATCGTCTGGGCGAACAGCGCGTTTGCGGATATCAGCGGACAGTTTGCCGGTGCGCGGCACATGCGGCTGACCGAGCTTGCGCCGACCTTTGAGACCCGCTGGCTGATCGAAGGGAAAACTGAGTTTCCGGGCGAGCTGCGCATGGGACGGAATGCATATCATGTATTCGGTAGTCTGGTGCAGAGCGACGTAGGGCAGATGATGATGCTGCATTTTCTGGACTGCACGGAATATGTGCAGCTGCGCGACGCGGCGGAAACCCGCCGTCCGGCGATTGCGGTCATTGCGATCGACAACTATGAGGAACTGACCAAGAATGCGACCGATTCGGAAAAATCGACCATTCTGGCGGGCATCGATAAACGGCTGTTTTCGTGGATCAAGGATTGTAATGCGGTGCTGCGCAAATATGACCGAGATAAATATATCTTCATCATCGAAAATGCCGAGCTTGACAAGCTCAGCGCGCGTAAATTTGCGGTTTTGCAGGATGTGCGCGATATTCAGAACCATGAAGGCGTTGTGGCGACGCTGTCCATCGGCATTGGCAAGGACGGCGAAACGCTGGCAGAGTGCTATCAATATGCCGGTCTGGCGATTGACATGGCGCTGTCGCGCGGCGGCGATCAGGCGGTCATCAAAAACCGCTATAACTTTGAGTTTTTCGGCGGACTGACCGAGGAGGTCGAAAAGCGCACCAAGGTCAAAAGCCGCGTGGTGGCAAACGCACTTTCCCAGCTCATCCGCGATTCTTCGCAGGTGCTGGTCATGGGTCACCGGAACAGCGATATGGACGCTATCGGCGCGGCAGCCGGTATGGTGTGCGCCGCCCGTGTTAAGGGAAAGCCGGTGCATATCGTGGTTGATCGGGAGCACACCATGGCGAGCGATCTGATCGAACGCTTGGAGACGCTGCCTGAGTATAAGGATGTATTCATCAGCGCAGAGGACGCGATGATCCTGTGCGATTTCAACACGCTTTTGATCGTGGTGGACGTCAACCGTCCGGGCTATGTCGAAAACGAAGCGCTGCTGCAATCCATCAATAAGGTGGCAGTCATCGACCACCACCGCCGCGCAGCGGATTATATTGAAAACGCGGTCGTTTCGCTGCATGAGCCGTATGCATCGTCCGCATCCGAGCTGGTCAGCGAGCTGCTGCAATATCTGGTGCCGACCAGCGGCATTCTGACAGGGGAAGCGGAAGCGATGCTCGCGGGCATCTATCTGGATACCAAGGGCTTCTCGATGCGCACCGGTGTGCGCACCTTTGAGGCAGCCGCCTATCTGCGCCGTGCAGGCGCGGAGGCGAGTGACGTCAAGCATCTGTTCCAGTCCAGCTTCACGCAGTATATGGAGCGGCAGAAACTCATTTCTTCCGCGCGCGACTGCGGTCAGGGCGTGATCTTTGCCATAACCGATGAGGAAGTGGACCGTGTGGCGGCGGCGCAGGCGGCAGATGAGTTGCTGAGCATCATCGGCACACGCGCAAGCGTGGTGGCGTTCCGCAGCGGCAATGATATGGCGGTTTCGGCCCGTGCGTCGGGACAGGTCAACGTGCAGCTGCTGATGGAGCGGCTGGGCGGCGGCGGCAACCACTCTGCGGCGGGTGCGCAGCTGAAAAATACCACCCCCGAAGAGGCGGACCGTATGATTACCGAGGCGATCGACGGCTATTTTGCCGATCAGCAAACCGATAAACCGGCGGAGAAGTGATCCGTCCGGCTTCTATCAGATATAGAAAGTCAGAAAAGGAGTTAATAAATTATGAAAGTGATTCTCAAAGCCGATGTCAAGGGTAAGGGCAAGAAGGGCGACTTGATCGAGGTCAGCGAGGGCTACGGCCGCAATTTCCTCATGCCGCGCGGTCTGGCAGAGCCCGCTACGGCGGATAATCTGAACGTCAAAAAGGCGCAGGATGAGGCGCACGCGCGCAAGGTAGCGCTGGAGCAGCAGGCCGCGCGCGAAGCGGCGGAAAAGCTCAAGGTCAGCCCGGTCAAGGTGCCGGCCAAGGGCGGCGCGGGCGGCCGTTTGTTCGGTGCGGTGACCTCCAAGGAAATCGCCGAGGAGCTGAATAAGCAGTACGGCCTCAATGTGCCCAAGCAGAAGATCGTGCTCGAAGAGCCGATCAAGACCTTCGGCGTGCATCGCGTGAAGGCCAAGCTGTATCAGGATATCGCGGGCGAGATTCTGGTGCAGGTAGTGGAAGCCTGACGGCTTCGATTGGAACAGACTGTTCCAATCGAGGGAACCTTGCCGCGCGAAGGCGCGGACAAGGTTCAGGGACTACGAAAAGTTTCGATATGCGAAACTTTTCTCCGTCAGGCGTATAAAAAGTCAGGCGCATGTCCTGACTTTTTATGAAATTTTATACGTTGCGGGAAAAAGCTGAAGAATGGCCGCGCTGAGCGCGGTGAAGCGAATCCTTTTGCAGAAAGGCGGTGCGGTTTTGGATGAGCTTTTGATGCGGCAGGTGCCGCAGGACCTGACAGCGGAGCAGTCGCTTTTGGGCGCGATGCTGGTTGACCCGAACTGCATCCCTGAGGTGATCGAGCAGGTGCGCGCGGATGACTTTTATGCCGACGAGAACAAGCGCATCTTTGAGACCATCTATTCCATGTTCAATGGCGCGCAGCGCATCGACCCGGTCACGGTGCTCGATATGCTCACGCGCATGGGCTATTATGACGAGGCGGGCGGCCGCGCGTATCTGTTCCAGCTGATGGAGGTCACGCCCGGCGCGCGCAACGTAAACGAATATGTGCGCATCGTGCGCGACAAGAGCTTGCTGCGACAACTGGCCGATGCAGGCAGCGAGATCCAGCAGAACGCGCTGGAAGCGCGCGGCGAAGCATCCAGCATTGCGGAGCTGGCGGAGCAGCGCATTTACAGCATCCGGCAGGGGCGTGAGATCAAAGGCTTATCCAAGCTCAGCGAGGTCATTGCCGATCTGTACACCGAGCTGGATGAGCGCGCCAAGTCGGACAGCGATATTCCGGGTATGTCCACGGGATTTCATGCGCTCGATACCGCGTTGACCGGCCTGAACAAGTCCGACCTTATCCTGATTGCGGCGCGTCCCGGCATGGGTAAAACCGCGTTTGCACTTAATGTTGCGCTCAACGCGGCCAAGGCGAGCGTCAAGGATAAGCCGCGTGGCTACAAAAAGGGAACGGGTGTGTGTGTGTTCCAGCTGGAAATGGGCAAGGAACAGCTCGCCAGCCGTTTCCTGTCCAGCGAAGCGCTGATCGAGTCGCAGAAGCTCAAAACCGGCAATCTGGACGAAGAGGACTGGGTCAAGATCGCCCGTGCGTCGGGCGTGTTAGCCGGGCTAAACATCTATGTAGACGATAATCCGGCGATCACGGTTGCCGAGATCAAGGCGAAATGCCGCCGTCTGGGCGAAGAGCTCGGCCTGATTGTCATTGACTATTTGCAGCTGATGCATGTCGGCGGGCGCCATATGGACAACCGCGTGCAGGAGGTTGCAGAGATTTCGCGTTCACTCAAGATCATGGCAAAGGAACTCAATGTGCCGGTCGTGTGTCTGTCGCAGTTGTCGCGTGCGTCCGAGCAGCGCTCGGACAAGCGACCGATGCTGTCCGACCTGCGTGAATCCGGCGCCATCGAGCAGGACGCGGATATTGTTATGTTTATCTACCGTGATGACTATTATGATGATGAGAGTGAGAGCAAAAACATTGCGGAAATCATCATCGCCAAAAACCGTCACGGTGCAACGGGTACGATTGAATTGCAGTGGGTCGGTCAGTACACGACCTTCTCCAACCCGGATCGCATCCATGGAGACTGAAGCCATGTTGGAGCATGTAAAGCAGACCATTGCGGCATATGATATGCTGCGGCCGGGAGAGCCGGTGCTGGTGGCGCTGTCGGGCGGCGCGGATTCGGTGGCGCTGCTGCGTGTATTGCGCGAACTGGGTTACGCAGTGCGGGCGTTCCACCTCAACCACTGCCTGCGCGGCGCGGAGTCCGATCGGGACGAAGCGTTCTGCCGGACGCTGTGCGCGCAGCTGGGCGTCGAACTGACGGTCGAACGGGTGGATGTTGCTGCGGCGGCACGTGAGCAGAGCAAGGGCGTGGAGGAAACCGCCCGCCGTATCCGCTATGCGCGGCTGCACGATGCCGCGCAGGGGATAAAAATTGCGACTGCGCACACTGCGGACGATAATCTGGAAACCATGCTGTTCCATCTGGTGCGCGGCACCGGCCCCAAGGGGCTGGCGGGCATCCCGCCCGTGCGCGGACAGATCATCCGTCCGCTGCTGCAAGTGGAGCGCGCACAGGTGGAGACATATCTCGCATCTCTTGGGCAGGATTACGTCACCGACAGCACAAACATGGACGAAACCTACACCCGAAACCGCATCCGGCATACGGTCGTGCCCGCGCTGTGGGCCATCCAGCCGTCGGCGGCGCAGGCCGCGGCGCGGCTGGGCGATTTGCTGCGGCAGGATGAAGACTGCCTGGCGGGCTTAGCGCAGGAATGTCTGGCGCAGGCGGCGCGGCCCGACGGCACATGGGACATTGCACCGCTGCGGCAGGTGCATCCAGCGATTTGTACGCGCGCGCTGCGGCGCTTACTGGCGCAGAGCGGTATGCCGCTGCGGGATGTGACCGCACAGCATATTCATGCATTGGGGCACCTGCTGGAAAGGGAAAACCCGTCTGCTAGCTGTGCGCTGCCGCACGGGTTTGTCGCGCGGCGCGAATACGGTGCTCTGCGGATGGTATGTGGCGAAATGGAGGCGGAGCGTCCGGCTTTGCCGCTTGCTGTGCCGTCCGACCAGCTGCTGTGGGACGGCAGCGTGCGGGTTTCTGTGCATGTCTTAGAAAAAAACGAAGTTTTTTACAAATCATTCAATACTTTTTGCGTGGATTGTGGTACAATAGATTTCGTATCATTGTGCGTGCGTACGCGCAGGACGGGTGACCGCATCCGCCTGACGGAAAAAGGCGGCAGCCGGACGCTCAAAAAGCTGCTGATCGACCGGAAAATCCCGCGCGGCAAGCGGGATAAGCTGGCGGTCATTGCGGACAAAAACGGCGTGATCGCCGTGCAGGATATAGGTATGGATTGTTCGCGTTCTCCGCAAGGGGGCGCGCGCATGCAAATAAAAATAGAGGGGTATTGAAAAATGGCATATGATATGCGGGACGATATCAAGGAAATCTATTTTACCGAACAGCAGCTGGCGGATAAGGTGGCCGAACTGGGGGCACGCATCACGGAAGATTATCGGGATAAAAACCCGCTGATCGTCAGCGTGCTCAAGGGTTCCTATGTGTTCATGGCGGACCTGACGCGCAAGATCGACACACCCTGCAACGTGGATTTTATGGTGGTATCCAGCTACGGCAAGGGCACCAAGACCTCGGGCGAGGTGCAGATCATCAAGGACATTGAGCAGCCGATTGACGGACGCGATCTGCTGATCGTGGAGGACATTCTGGACTCTGGCGTGACGCTCAGCTATCTGATGCAGGTGCTCAATGCGCGCGGTGCGCGGTCGATTCGCCTGTGCACGCTTCTGTCCAAACCTGCGCGGCACAGAGTGGATGTGCCGGTCGATTATCTGGGGTTTGAGATTCCGGATGAGTTTGTGGTCGGTTACGGTCTGGATTATGCGGAAAGATACCGCAATTTGCCGTATATCGGCATTTTGAAGCCGAGCGTTTACGGCGGCGAGTAAATATCAACAAGGAAGAGGTGTCAAACCGATTTGAAAGGCAAAATGAAAGGCTTTGGCCTTTATCTCATTATTCTGGTGTTCCTTCTGGCGGGCGTCAGCTATGTCATCAGCCAGACGCAGCAGACCGAGCCGGTCACCTATTATGATGTGTTTACCTATTTCACCGAGGGCAAGGTAGACCAGTATAAGGTAGACGATTCGGTGCTTACCATGCATCTGCGCGATGAGAACCGCGTTGTCAGCTATGATCTGGGCGGTTCGCGTGATATCTGGTGGGCGCAGCTCGGTGAGACCATCACGCAGCAGATGGAGAATGGTACCCTCAAAGAGGTCGATTATGTGCATACGACCGTGCCGTGGTGGGCGCAGTTTCTGCCGTATCTGATCCTGATCGTGCTGCTCGGCGCGTTCTGGTACTTTATGATGAACAAGCAGTCCGGCGGCGGCGCGGGTCCGATGCAATTTGGCAAGGCGCGTGCGCGTTTGGCGCAGGACGATAAGCGCAAGGTGACGTTCAACGATGTGGCCGGTGCGGACGAAGAAAAAGCGGAGCTGCAGGAGATCGTTGAATTCCTGAAAAATCCGCAGAAGTTCGTACAGATCGGCGCGCGCATCCCCAAGGGCGTGCTGCTGGTTGGCCCTCCGGGTACCGGTAAAACCCTGATCGCGCGTGCGGTTGCGGGTGAGGCAGGCGTACCGTTCCTGTCGATCTCTGGTTCGGACTTCGTTGAGCTGTATGTTGGTGTTGGCGCATCCCGTGTGCGTGATCTGTTCGAGCAGGCCAAGAAAAACGCGCCGGCGATCGTGTTCATCGACGAGATCGACGCGGTCGGCCGTCAGCGCGGCGCAGGCCTCGGCGGCGGACACGACGAGCGCGAGCAGACGCTCAACCAGTTGCTGGTTGAGATGGACGGCTTCGGTGCAAACGAAGGCGTTATCGTCATTGCGGCAACCAACCGTAAGGATATTCTGGATAACGCGCTGCTGCGTCCGGGCCGCTTTGACCGTCAGGTCTATGTCGGTGCGCCGGATGTCAAGGGCCGTGAGGCAATCCTCAAGGTGCATGCGCGCAACAAGCAGTTTGACCCGGATGTCAAGTTCGCGGATATTGCCAAGACCACGGCGGGCTTCACCGGCGCGGATTTGGAAAATCTGCTCAACGAGGCAGCGCTGCTGGCGGCGCGCCGCAATAAAAAGCTGATTTCTCAGGAGGAGATCGAGGAGTCCCTGCTCAAGGTGGTTATGGGTGTGGAGAAGAAGAGCCACATCATTACCGACAAGGATAAGCGCCTGACGGCGTACCATGAAGCGGGTCATGCGATCTGCTTCCATGTGCTGCCGACGCAGGACCCCGTGCATCATGTCACGATTATTCCGCGTTCTTCCGGTGCAGGCGGCTTTACCATGCCGCTGCCTGAAGAGGATCAGGCTTACCGCACCCGTAAGTATATGGAGGAATATATCATCGTCTGTCTGGGCGGCCGCGTAGCCGAGCAGCTGACGATGGAGGATATTTCGACCGGTGCATACGGTGATATCAAGCAGGCCACGCAGATGGCACGCGCGATGGTCACCAGCTACGGTATGAGCGAGAAGATCGGCCCGATCGATTACGGTTCGGACAGCGGAGAAATCTTCCTTGGCCGCGATTTTGCAGCGGGCAAGGGCTATTCCGAGGTCAAGGCCGCGGAGATCGACGATGAAATCCATCGCATCATTGAGGAGGCGTACCGCGCCTGCAAAAATCTGCTGAGCGAGCATCTGGAGCAGATGACCCGCGTGGCGGAATATCTGATCCGCAACGAAACCATGGACGGTGATACCTTCGTCAAGGTGTTTAACGGCGAAGTCGTACCGGATAAGGTGGTCGGTGAGGACCTGATGACCGAACTGAAGGAAGAACTCGATGCCAAGGTCGGTAAGGCGCCGGAAAGCGCCGCTGAGACCGCTGACGCAGATGCGTCGGACGAGGAAGAAAAGGCCGCGCTCATTCATTCGGACGATCAGAAATAATTTCTGCAATGAAAAATCCCACGGGAAGCCGTGGGATTTTTTGTGTGCAGCGTAAAAAGAAAAAGGAGCGGGTTACCGCTCCTTTGTGCTTTTTTAGCCGATGCCGCCGGGAATCACAAAGCTGCAAATCACGACAACCGCGGCGAGGAATACATACACATACTTGGCCAGAAAATCATACGCTGGGCTGAGGGGCTTGTCACGGCCGTCCATCAGCTCTTTTTTGATGGTCTTGACACCGAGCACCCAGTAGATCATTACCGCGCCCAGAATCGCGCCGATCGGCACAACATAGATCGTGATAATGTCTATCCAGCGGCCCATCAGGGCTTCCTGCTCAATCAGCAGGCCAACGGCCAATGTTGCCACACCGGCTACCAGAACGGCTGCCTTACGGTTCAGCTTGAGGCGCGTCTGTGCGGCTTCGGAAACCGCCTCCAGCATGTTCGCCAGCGAAGTGATGCCCGCGAACAGCACGGAGATGAAGAACAGGAAAGCGAACAGCCGTCCGAGCGGCATCTGCTGGAACACACGCGGCAGCGTGATGAACAGCAGCTTGGGGCCGGAAGCCGGGTCCAGTCCAAAGGCGAATACCGACGGGATGACCGCAAAGCCAGCCAGCATGGCTGCGCAGGTATCGAGCACCGCAGTCATGCACGAGGAATGCACGATATCCTCCTTTTTGGAGAGGTAGGAGCCGTAGATAATCATGCCTGAGCCGGTCACCGACAGCGAGAAGAACGCCTGTCCCATCGCCATAATCCATGTGCGGGGGTTGAGCAGGTATTCCCACTGGGGGACGAGCAGATACTTATATCCTTCCAGCGCACCGGGCAGGAAGAGTACGCGCACCGCAATAATCAGGAACAGGATGAAGAATGCGGGCATCATTACCTTGTTGATCTTTTCGATGCCGCCCGAAACGCCGAAAATCAGGATTGCAACCGTTATCACCACGACGATAGTGTGCCACGGCACGCTCGACAGATGTGTTGCGCTCATTTGCGCAAAGTAGGTTTCCGGTTCGGTGCTCATCAGCGAGCCGGTCAGCGCGCCGAACGCGCACCGGACGACCCAGCCCACGATGATCGAATAGCCGATCGCAATGCCGAGCGAACCGAACAGAGGAATCGCGCCGAGTACAGCGCCGCCTTTTTTGCCGCGCGTTTTCATCGCGTATTCATACGAGCCGATCGGTCCGGTGCCGGTCAGGCGGCCAAAGGCGAATTCGCCCGACAGGCCGACATAGCCGAACAGCGCGATAAACAGCAAATAGGGGATGAGGAAGGCCGCGCCGCCGTATTGACCGGTGCGGTAGGGGAACATCCAAATGTTGCCCATGCCGACTGCCGAACCAACTGCGGCTAGTACAAAGCCGATCTTAGAGGTAAAGGTACCATTCACACTTTTTTGATGCATTTATCAGTCTCCGGTTTCTTTTTCACAAGTCTATATAGTATAGCATACCACTCGAAAGAAAGCCATACGCGATTTGACCAGAAAAGGACAAGCACTTTGTCATATTTGACAAAAGCGAATGCGGAAATTCGGGAAATTTATCAGTTATTCCCTTGCACTTAGCGTCGGCTTATGGTATGATAGGAAAGCGTGAGAAAGACACATGTCTTTTTAGGGAGGACAAACAGCGCATGGTGAAACCAAAATACTATCTGGTCGAACGCACACTGCTGCCGGAAGTGTTCCAGCGTGTGATCGAAGCAAATGAGGCGATTGCCTCGGGCAGGGCGGCGACGGCAAGCGAAGCGGCGAAGATCGCCGGGCTGTCGCGCAGTGCGTACTATAAATATAAGGATGGTGTGCGCCCGTTTTTCGAGGCGACAACCGACCGGATCGTGACCTTCCACTTTATGCTGCACGACCAGCCGGGCGTGCTGTCGAGCATTCTGGGGCTGATGGCCCGCTCGGGTGCGAATCTGCTGACGGTCAATCAGTCGATCCCGATGCGCGGGCAGGCATCCGTGACCATTTCCGCCCGCACCGGGGAGATGAAGTACTCCGTGGAAGACCTGCTCCGCCGCGCGGAACAGATGGAGGGCGTAAGCAAGGTGGAAATTCTGGCATCTGAATAAAAATAGAACCGAAGGAAAGGAAACTGGGTTATGATAAAAGCAGCAATCATGGGACATGGCACGGTTGGCTCCGGCGTGTACGAGGTGTTTGAAATGAACGCCGAGAAAATCGCGCGCGTGGTCGGCGAGCCGGTCGAGGTCAAATATGTGCTCGATCTGCGCGATTTTTCCGCGCTGCCGTATGGGCACAAATTTGTCACGGATTTTTCCGTGATCGAAAACGATCCCGAGGTCACGGTCGTGGCGGAGGTCATGGGTGGCGTGGGCGCTGCCTATGAATTTACGCGCCGCTGCCTGCTCGCGGGCAAGAGCGTGTGCACTTCCAACAAGGAGCTGGTTGCGACCCGCGGCGAGGAACTGCTGAAGATCGCCGAGGAAAAGGG